>Ga0081529_114834_pt1 | contig 11032 bp, 5 predicted proteins | sample EchGeymetagenome_FD_71012 | JGI IMG/M metagenome (GOLD analysis project Ga0081529, IMG submission 71012) | Ferrous microbial mat and aquatic microbial communities from Echinus Geyser, Yellowstone National Park, USA - transect B T=78-80 C v2... ...
ATTTTTTCAAAAAACTAAACATATGCGTTATTCATAGCGGTTTTGCCTCAGTATTTACGGATACCCATAATCTTTGAGAATACTCCTTAAATCCGATTTTCTCATAAACGTGGATAGCTGGGATATTATCCTTTCTTACCTGACCTCCTCCCATTAAATTGGCCGGAGAAAGGCATATTAAAAAATGTGTCTAATTGATATTTAAACACTTCTATAAGGGGCTATCCATCCCCGTCCTAAAGGGCGAGGCTTTACGCCCCCTTAACCTATATAAACATAACGTAATCAAAACGATATTTAGAAGTAACTAAAAATAACTAGTAGTTACGTAGAAGCGTTACAGTCTCTAGTTCATTAGTTCAACTACGTTCGTGTTTCGTATTTTAGCCTATTTAGGTTATCTTTGAACAGCGTAAAAGAAGGAATAGGTTAAGCATTATCGTCATGAAGGCAAGATTTCAGATTTCTATTCTCTCTCATTTATTAATATGACGTCTAATATAGAGGATCATTTAGTCAAAGTTCAAAGTGAAGGAAACGTCTTTTAATACTATAGATTTATTTTTAAGGGGTGGATTTACATCTACTGGAAAGTGAAAGTTTAAGATAATAACTGGTTTTATGTGAGCTTTCTTAACGTATTCTCTCAGCAGTAAGTATGAGATTCCTAAACGTTTTCGTATTTCTTTACGTTTCATATTTTATAAAAATTTGTGATGAACTAATTTAAACCTTACGATTTATTTGAAACTGCTGACTTCTGGGTATCTTGAAATGACGTTCCTTTTGTCTGTAGCCTAGATTTCATCTTGGCTAGCTTATGCTTTCTTTTCTCCTCTATTTGGCATAATTATATTTTCCTTAATCATATCTTCTATTTCATTTTCTGAATACTCAAGCTCCTTTAATATATTTAAAGTATCTTCCCCTAAATCTGGTACATCTTGGTTATTCAGACTCCCCGGTAGAGGAAGGCTAGGAATCTTAACGTTTCCAAATATATCCCATTCCACTAATTCATTACTAACTAGATCTTTTACATTATTTAGTTTACCTATGGGTATATCATTATAGCGTAAAATGTTTATTATCTCTTCCAGTTTCATTGAGCTGAATTTCTGTTGAAGCTTTTCATGTAATATTTTTCTATTCGTAACCCTATCCACATTAGTTTTAAACCTTCCATCAACTAATAGATCGTCTAATCCTAATGCCTTACAAAGTTTTGTAAATTTTATATTGTCATTTACGGCTAGATAAAATTCCTTTCCCTCAGAACTCTTGAATAGCTCGTAAGGAGCCCAGAAGGGAAGTTCGTCTTTTCCTCCTTCAAAGAGCTTACCATATTTCTGAAATGCTATGAAATAATATCCTAACCAAACTGTATTGGTTTGAATAATGTCTACCCTATAGTGTCCGGGTTTCTTCATAAGCAGTGCCCATAAAATCGTAATTACACAATATGTGGACGCATTCATATCGGTTATTGAAGCCGGTAGTCTAGCTTTTCCATTAGCATCCATGATTCCGCTTTCCGCTTCAATTACAGTACCAAAAGCAGGCAAGTTTTCGTATTTTCCCTTAGGATATCCCTTCACAGAGCAATATATTAAGGAAGGATTAGTTGAAAATATAACATCATCCGATAATCCTAGTCTATCCATGGCATAAGGAGATAAGTTCTCTATCAAAACATGGGAGTTCTCTATTAGTTTTAGGAAAACTTCCCTTCCCTTATCCTTTTTTAAATCTATGGAAATGGATCTTTTACCTCTATTATTGAAGATAAACATCGAATCTCCTAAAACATCATCTGCCCTGCTTGGATCACCTAGTAGTGGTTCCACCTTTATTACCTCAAATCCTAAATGCCTCAAAATCTCTCCTGCAAATGGTACTGAAATTACATGTCCTAACTCAATAACCCTATACATAAAGCCTTTTCCCAATTTATATATAAAAACTTAACTTGTCATCAATTTAATACTATCATAAATAATAATAGTTATATACTGTAATTGAGATAATCTTCTTATGCTCGAGGTAGATTTGAGAGAAATTAGATTTCATAGTTATGATGAGCTCGTAAGAACATTCAAATGGAATATTCCATCACACTTTAATATAGGAGAATCGATATTAGACAGAAAGATTAAGGAAGGGTTAGGAGATAACATCGCAATATACTATGAAGACGAGGAAGGTAATCATTTTGCTTATACTTTCACTCAATTGAAGAATCTTAGCGATTCTTTAATAACAATTTTAAGAGAAATAGGAGTAAAAAGAGGGGATGTCGTTGGTATTTACTTACAGCCTAGGGTGGAAACTGTAATAAGTATTTTATCGCTATATAGACTTGGAGCAATTAGTTTGTCGATTTCACCATTAATGGGTGCAGAGTCTGTTGAATATAGAATAAGGCAAAGTGATGCCAAGGCCATAATAATTGAAGGTTCAAGAAGAGAGGTTAGACAGAAATTAAGGAATATAACTAAGATCATAGTTGCTGATAGTGCTAGAGATGAAAGTGAAATTAATTTCGATGAGGTTAAAAGGACCTCTGGAGTGTACTATGCGGTAGATACTAAGAGCGATGAACCAGCCCAGCTCTTTTATACATCTGGTAGTACTGGGGCACCAAAGGGAGTCCTTCATGCTCACAGGTTTCTGTTGGGACATATTCCAGCTTATCAGCTCTATTTTGAAATGGCACCAAAAGAAGAGGATGTATTTTACACGCCCGCAGATTGGGGTTGGATTGGAGCTATAGGTGACGTGCTATTGCCTAGCCTCTATTTTGGGAAGCCAATAGTAGCATATAGACGGCTAGGGAAATTCTCACCTAAAGACGCACTAGCCATAATGCAGAAATATAAAGTTACTTGTGCTTTCATCCCTCCTACTGCTTTAAGAATGATTAGAAGGGAAGTTATTAATCCAAGGAGAGATTATGACTTAAGATTAAGGGCAATTAGTAGTGCTGGAGAGGCTGTGGGAGAGGATCTGCTTGAGTGGGCAATCAAAAAATTGTCTCCTAATGTTAATGAATTTTATGGCTGTACAGAGGCTAATTTAGTTACCGTAAATAACTCCATGTGGCGTAAGATAGGATCTATAGGCAAAGCTACTCCTGGTCATGAGATAGCAGTTATTGATGAAAAAGGCAATAAGGTAATAAATCAAGTGGGAGAAATAGCAGTAAGGATGGAAGACCCAGTATTGTTTCTAGGATATTACAAGGATCCAGAAGCTACTGCTAAGAAGTTTAGGGGATATTGGTTCTTAATGGGAGATCTAGGTTTAATGGATCAAAATGGGTATGTTTGGTTTAAAGGGAGAGGAGACGACGTAATAAAGGTTTCTGGATATAGATTAGGACCGGAGGAGATAGAGAGCGTAATATTACAACATTCCGCAGTTCAAGAAGTTGCGGTAATAGGTAAGCAAGATAAGTTGAGAGGAAATATAATTAAGGCATTTATAGTACTAAAGGATGGATATTTGCCATCTGATAACTTAGTACAAGAAATTCAGGAATTTGTAAAAAATAGACTAGCTTTATATGCATATCCTAGAGAAATAGAATTCGTTAAGGAATTACCTAGAACCGAGACTGGTAAATTAAAGAGATTTGAGCTAAGAAAAAAAGAAGAAGAAAAAAGTTGACTTTTTCAACTAAGTTGCATCCCCACTTTATCTTGGGGCGATAGTAATGCAGCTATTCCTCCCAATATTGAGGCAGATATATCAAAAATTGCAATACCTAAAACTGGATTATGAAAAATTAACCCTAGCGCTGTTACTATGTACGGTGCAAAAGACGAAAGTGCTACTCCTAAATTGATTGAGAAAGCTATGTATGAATATCTCACATTAGTAGTTATGTTTTCAGATAACCAAGCAGGAAATATTGAATATTGAAATGCGAATAAAAATCCTACTAGCATACCAACTAAGATGCTTAAGATATATGAGCCGGTATAAAGCGAATTTATTATTGGATATATTAGGATACCAATTACGAATCCTATTATTGCTATTAGTATTTTTCTCATCTTCAATACATCGCTCAAATAACCAGTCAATGGAGATAGGAATAACCATATTAAATTGGTTGCCAATACAATATTATCTATTTCATATATCGATAAATGTGTGTAAAGTCCAAAAAACGTGGGCATATAAGCTATAATTCCGTAATATATGGATCCACTACTAAACAGCACTACAGCAGCTATTATAACCAGCTTCCACCATTTCTTAAGAACAGTTGCAATAGGAATTTTTTCAGGTTTATCTGCTACCTTAGTTAGCCATTCAATACTTTCCCCAACCTTCCATCTTACAGTTAAAGCTATTATTAATGGAATAATACCAAACCAGAACATAATTCTCCAACCATATTTAGTAAAGGCAGCACCAGGAGCTAAAGATGAAGCTATTTCACTAGCAATTACTGCAAATATTAAACCCAAGGCTGCTCCTCCTTGCTGTATACCACTCATTAATCCCCTTAAATTACTTAGAGAAAACTCATTAACTAACGTCATTCCTCCTCCCCATTCTCCTGCCAAGAAAAAGCCTTGTAATATTCGTAACAAAATCAGTAATAAGGTGGCAAGTATACCAGCTTGATTATAAGTGGGCAAAAATCCTATTAGCGTAGTGGCAATACCCATTCCAAGCAGTGAAACAAACCATATTCGCTTCCTTCCTATCTTATCTCCATAGTGTCCAAAGAATATACCTCCTAAAGGTCTAGCAAAATATCCAATAACTATAGTTAATAAAAAAAGCAATAAGCTAGCTATTTTGCTTGAAGAAGGAAAGAATAGAGGAGATATTGTAGTTGCAACATATAGGTAAACTACTAAATCAAATAGTTCAAATCCCCAACCCAAATTGGCTGATATTGCTACCTTTAGTGCTGTTCTCCAGTCCTTTCCTCCACTATTTGACATGGTTAATAAGTATATTATTTTAAAATTTAAATACTTATGTTTCCCGACGAAAAACTTGAAATGGAATTCAACTGTTAAGACAAATTTATTGTGTTCACAACAATTTTAGGCAATGATGAAGTTATTCCCCTAAATCTTAAGCCGAAAGGTAGGTAGGACTTTTAGGTATGAGAAGTGTGGGTTAACTCTGGATAGACAATTGAACGCATCCCTTAATATTTTCCTCAAGACGTGCGGTAGTAATTCCACAAAGTTCTTATTCGTTTGGATATCATAAAATAAGAAGTAATAATACAAAAACTTACTGGAAGTACTAGGGTTTCCCCACATCCGTGAAATACCACGGGTGTGGGTTGGGGTTATCCCGCTAAAGAGGTGGAGGAGTATGTGCGGGTTTTCCCGTGACTTTGGTGAAGCCCAAGGGCTGAGGATTGATATTAAATATTATGAAATCCTATGAAGCCCAAATCCCAAATAAATAATTATGATAACAAGGAAGCCATTTTCCTCTTAATTTATTTAGCTAGCATAAAACCAAACGATAAGGAAAAGTGTTTTCTTCAGATTGCAAGATACAATTTTTACTTTAAAACTTAAGAAGCGCATTTAAAAAGGAGATAAATCCTTCCACAAAGTACTTCATATGTCTAATTGAAACTTTTTTAGAAAAATTTAATAGTATACTCTAACTTTTGAAATTTGGGGGATCAAATGTCTTTTGGCCTTAAAATCTCTGAAGAGGTATATCAAAAGTATAGTGACCTCTTCGGAGAAAAGACCATAAACGATAGGATTGTAAGTGTCGAAAAACTCATTGAAGAGCTTGCAGTTGAGTTCTCGGATGAGATAAGAAGGGTTATTAATAAAAGGAGACAATGGTTAGAATCAAAAGATCCCGTTACCTCTAAGGGTGCTTTCCCATCCTTCGACGAAGTTTTTGTAGACGCTGATGGAAATAAGAGAACCTTTAGGGAAATCATTCAAGGGATGATAGACAATTTCCTAGGAGTACAGTCGAAGCTGAGGTGGAGGTTAAATGAAAATGTACCTATACCAAAAGACGCACACCCCCTTAATAACCCGGGATTAGAAATCACTGGACCTTGGTATCCTCTAAGTAGGGCATATAATCAAATAAATTCAGACGTGGCATGTGTTATGGAAGATGAGGAAGATGCTTCACCCGCATGGTATATTCCCTTTGGTTCTGGTAAAACAACTGCTGACGTATGGGAGGGAAGAAAGAACGTAAAACTCTTTCTCTCCGGTAAGGCTCCAAATCCTTACTACGAGAAGGGGAAAACGTATAGCCTAAACAAACCTAGAGATAAGTGGCCTGTGATTTTTCACAGACTTCCTGGATTGCACCTCTTGGATTTTGACATAACGCTAAATGGTAAACCAGTACCGGCTATAATTGTTTCTGCCGTCATATATACCCTAAATAATTACAATAGCCTAAAGAGCTCAGGCTCTGGGGTATATTTCTATCTGCCTAAAACACAGACACCGGATGAGGCATTGGTAATAGAAAAGATCTTGAGAAGAATTGAGTCTAAACTAGGGCTTAAGATAGGTACACTTAAGATCGCTCTCCTTTACGAAGAGGTTAATGCGGGAAGATTTTTCCCTATAATACTGTGGATATTTCGTGAGAGGCTCATTAAATCAAATAACGGTAGATGGGACTACTTGGGAAGTTTAATTGAGATGTGGTTACAAGAGAAAGTACTTCCCGATCCCCAAAACATTACCATGACCTCACCAAACATGATGGCTTATCAAAAGTATAACGCACTTATGATGCTATTGGCTGGGGCAAAGAATGGTGAAGCCGATTCAGCTCCAGTAGGTGGTATGGCAGCAGTAATGCTTTATCCTCAAACTGATCCGTTCGGGAGAAATAGATACAACTTAAAGGCATTAAGGGGAATGAAGTTAGATAAGTTAAGAGAGAGGCTAATAGGGCTTATTTTTGTAGCAGAGGATAAAGTTGAAGGTAAAGTTACTTTAGAGGAGGTAATTAATGGCAAAGTAAAGGGTAAACTTTATGATATGTTTAGACAGAGTTGGGTTGCAACCAAGGAAGAGGCTTACGTAGAGGCGGGGAGTAAACCTTTAAGGGTAAGCCTAGAGGAATTACAGAAAATAATTGATGCACCAGTTAACTATATTGAAGTAGAGGGAACCAAATTACCTACTGTGGATAGTGGACTAACACCAGAGGAAAGAGCATTATTCCAAAAACTTGGTCTAATTAATGAAAGAGGAAAAATAACACCTTGGGTTATAACTAAGGAAATGATTAACACTCCCGAAAAGTTACTATTTAATAAGGAATTATGGGGTGGAAAAGACCTATGGCATTCGTTATATGACATCCCAGAGGGAGACATTACACCGGAGCATGTTCAACACGCATTCTATATGGCAGCAAATTATGGTTTCCAATTGCTTAATGGTAACTTAGCTGCAGCAATAGATGATTATGAATTAAAGCAAAGATTCATGAATGATCTAGCTACCTATAGAATATTCACTTCTTGGCTATGGAGTGTGATAAATAGAGACGCTAGCTTCACAAAGGATGGATATATTAAGGGATCAAAGTTAACTAAGGACGGTGTAATTCCAGCTGAAGATGTTCTAAAGGTTACAAAGGGGACTAAGATAAAGGACATATTCGAGAAGTTATGGGAGTTACACTTAGATTGGACATATGAGTTTTACAAAGAACAAGATATGAGAGCAGCTAGGAAAATAGCGGAAACCTTTGGAAAGACAAATAATACTTCCACAGTAGAAGAGGTATATAAGGTAGTTTCCGAGGCTTATAGGTCAGGTCCGTTTAGAGAAATGTCGGCTAAAGAAGCTGCACAGAAGTTGGCAAAAATTCTTAACGCTGACGCCTCTGAGATCGAGGAAGAGCTTATTAATTTAGCCCCAAGGTTTGACAGAGCTATGGCTCCAGTAATAATGGAAATTTTAATGAAACAGATGCTATATCCCAAGTACATTATGAATAGTGGGAAGATTCTCTTCATACTATCGCCGTTAGATCCAGAGAGGAGGTCAAAGGTCATGGATAGTATATTCTCGTTTAGAAAAATGGTTGAAGATAAGGTAAGAAAAGGAGAACTAGATAAGTGGGTATTGGAGTTATATGACTATGTTTATGATAATTACTGATAAGCAGTTTAATTTCTCTTTCTTTTCTTTCTTTTTAAAGTAAATATAATTTTTAATAAAGTTTGAAATCTACATAAGTCTATCTTAGTGCATTACTTCTTGATTTGAATACTTTTTATTTTCCCTAATTTTATGTTAAGGAAATTCATAAGTTAAGACTGACACATGTTATGACTTTAAGCCAGTTAAAAACTGTTTAATTTTCACACTTGGAGATAAAGAAAATTCTAATAATCACGCTAAAAACTTCGGGTTAATTTCAGTTTTTAGGGCGTAATAAATTTTTTTTCCTGACAATTTTACATGGAAACGTCAACTATGAATCCCTTTTAATATGAAAACTTTTTAAACTATGTCAGGAAGTTAATAAAATATCTTTAAACAAAATACGTGAGAATATATACTTTTAACGTTAAAGTTTATATATTAAAATATGTGTATATAGATTAGGATATAAAAATGAACATCCGAGATAAATGGAGTGAAGAGGAAAAAAGACTTGAATACGAGTGGTCCGAAGATCCAAGGTGGAAAGGAATAAAGAGAAATTATAAGCCCTCGGATGTGGTAAAATTAAGGGGATCTATCAGAATTGAGTATAGTATAGCTAAATTAGCCTCTCATAAACTTTGGAACTTGCTAAATACTGAGCCCTATATAGCAACATTTGGGGCATTAACGGGTTCCCAAGCAGTTGAAATGGCAAAAGCGGGCCTTAAAGCAATTTACGTAAGTGGATGGCAAGTAGCTGCTGATAACAATTTATCAAATCAAACTTATCCAGACTTGAGCTTATATCCATCTAACAGTGTTCCAAACTTAGTAAAGAGGTTAAATAACGCTCTTTTAAGGGCTGACCAAATATCTTGGAGTGAGGGTAAACGCGATATCGATTACTTACTGCCTATTGTTGCAGATGCTGAAGCTGGTTTCGGTGGTCCAATTCACGCTTTCGAACTAACAAAAGCCTTAATAGAGGCAGGGGCTGCGGGCGTACATTTTGAAGATCAATTAGCAGCGGAGAAAAAATGTGGACATTTAGGAGGAAAAGTTCTAATTCCAATAAGTGCATTTATAAGAGTACTAAACGCTGCAAGACTAGCATCTGACGTATTAGGAGTACCCACAATACTAATAGCAAGGACAGACGCACTAAATGCGAAATACTTATCTAACGATGTAGATGAGACTGATAATCAATTCTTAACTGGAAAAAGAACATCAGAGGGATATTATGAGATTAGGGGAGGTATCGAATACGCTATTGCCAGAGGATTAGCTTATGCACCCTATGCGGACCTATTATGGTTTGAGACTTCTAAGCCAGATTTGGAAGAGGCTAGACAATTTGCAGAGGCTATCCACACTCATTACCCCGGTAAGTTGTTAGCGTATAACCTATCCCCCTCATTTAACTGGAAGAAATTTATGGATGATTCCAAAATCAGTAGGTTCATGAACGAATTAGGAGAAATGGGCTATAAATTCCAATTCATAACCCTTGCAGGTTGGCACTTAATTAACTACCATACATTCAAATTGGCGAGAGCATATAGAAACGAAGGAATGCCAGCATATGTAAGACTACAGGAGTCAGAGTTCCAGGCTCAAGCAGAAGGATATACGGCCGTAAGTCATCAGAGAGAGGTTGGAACAGATTACTTCGACCTAGTGTTAACAATAGCATCTGGGGGAGAAGCGTCCACTACTGCAATGGAAGGTTCTACTGAAGCTGAACAGTTTGTAGAGGCAAAACAGAAAGTATTGAAATAAAAGGTTAGATAAGAGGTCTTCCACACATATTAACTTAATTAACATTTTTATTTTAAAATATGGAATTATCTTAGTTATATGCATATATTTACATAATGGAATGTATTATAAGGTATATAAATTAGGGATTTGGGTTTCATCTTTTCATGAAATCACACTTAATCCTTTACCCTTAAATAAAAATTAAAATTGAATTTAGACTTTAGTTTCTTCTCGCCTAAGGTCTACATCTTTAGGCTCTCTTAATATCAGAATTCCTAACCTGTTATAATTTTACTATAAGATATCGAATAGGATAACTAAATGAGAACACTCCCAATTTATAATGCTAGGTATTTCAAACATGTAGATTCGAATATACTACCAATAAATATCTAAGATGAAAGCATGTAGATAAAAATATGCACTAAGTTAATTAGTCTTATTGTTGAAATTTCTTAGACCAAATATTAACTAATAGGTACTATTCTAATACCATTACCTAAGAACTCATTTGAAATTCACCAGATCTCACTATTATTACGATTCTATTACTAGATTGATAGATGCAATCAATAGCTTGATTAATAGAGATCTTAACCACTTATTACCTACATGTTTCATCCTATAATATATATTTCAAAGACTCTCTTAAGCATATATAATCTAGCGTAAAAGGATATAGATTTAGTTAAATATTTATACTTTATTAGTCAAGAGTGTGAGTGTGGACAACAATTTTGTCAATCTAAAATGAATTATTTGAATTGTTTGCGCTTTATTAATAGAACGTTGATGATAATACTTTTTTAGGGTGAGCACGGGAATTAATTGGGGTGAGCACATGGAAACCAGATGGAAGGTTCCCGTGCTCACCCAAGTGATACTAATATTAATGGAGTATATTAACCTTAGCCCGAGGTTTTACTCTAGGGATACCTTAGCCTATGCATTGGCTAACTACGTTTCTGGATTATCCTCCTGGAGGGCCGTGTTACCCCACTCTAGAGAGCATCCCAAGTGTAAATAATTCAATAAATCTATGTATAAGTTTATAGATAATAACTCAAAAGAAAGCATAAACTCTTGAGAAATTTTGAATTTTCACTTGGAGTAAAATCTTGAGA
>Ga0081529_122056_pt1 | contig 11013 bp, 9 predicted proteins | sample EchGeymetagenome_FD_71012 | JGI IMG/M metagenome (GOLD analysis project Ga0081529, IMG submission 71012) | Ferrous microbial mat and aquatic microbial communities from Echinus Geyser, Yellowstone National Park, USA - transect B T=78-80 C v2... ...
TGGTTTCCACGTTAATACCTATGATGTTAAGGAATTTGCTGAAGCTCTCTATAAAATATCATTGATTCCCAGAGAAGAGATTAAGAAGATGGGAGAAAGGGCCAGAGCAAATGCCTTGGTAAAGTTTAATCCAGATAAGATTATTAGTAATTTGATAACTTTATATAAAGAGCTAAGTGAGGATTAATTTGTGAAAACTATTTCAGTAATCTTATTTGATATGAGTACGTTAGGCGGAATCCAATTAATGACAGTAGACACACTATGCTTGCTCGCAAAGAACGGATATAATGTTACACTAGTTACAATGAGCTTATCTGAACGTGTTTTAACTTCGCTTAGGAATTGTGAGGGAAATATAAAAATAAAGTTATTGCCTAAAATCTCAAACGTTACATTTCAGATGATTTATTCTATGTTCTATAAAAAAGATGAGAGTTTTTCTATTAATATGCACGGTGATATTCAGCCTATTGCGTCTGATATAGTTTATTTTCATCAGTTTAATACCGATTACAGAATAAGATCCTCATCACTTAAGAGGATTATTTTATTACCTCAGTATTCTATTAGGAAAAGATTTATAGAGGAGCTTCGTAGAAGAGGAAGTTTAGTACTAGTGAATAGTAGTTGGACTCAAGCTGAAGCTAAATACTTTTGGAATTTAGATGCTAAGATCTTATACCCACCACTCCACACAGAGAAATTTAGGAAGATAGACAACACGAATAGAAGTGACGTTGTACTTACTATATCAAGGTTTTCAAGGGACAGGGGATTGGATAACGTGTTGAATGTTGCGAAAGAGTTAAAGAAAATTAAGTTTGTTATAGCGGGTTATCTTCAAGATCCCGAATATTTCATAGAACTTAAAATGAAAAAAAGTGAGAATATTGAACTTTATTCCAACGTAAGCGAAGGAACTAAACTTAGATTATTATCAGTTTCCAAAGTTTATTTTAACCCAACTCCTTATATTGAAGGGTTTGGAATCTCAGTAATTGAAGGTATGAGTGCTGGTCTAATTCCAGTCACCAGAAATAAAGGAGGGGTAATTGATTTTGTTCCTAAAGAGTATATGTTTAATGAGATAAATGAGGCTTTGAGTAAGATCGATTACGGAATTAAAAATTGGAATTTTTATAGTATGAGGATGATGAAAGAATTGGCAGATAGATTTTCCCTTGAAAATTATGAGAAAAATTTGTTAGATATAGTTAGTAAATATTTATAATTAGGTTTATTAAGTTTTAATATTTTGGAAGCTTTCAAAATCTCTTTTGCTCCTCATCTCAGATACTTTCTTTCTGCCTAAGATTAGCTGTGCTAAAACACCTTTTGCAACATTATAAAGATCTTTTACACTTATTGTTCCATCAAAATAATATCTTATTGACGAGAAGAAAAGACTATTTAAAGATGGAAGTTGGGCTTTATAGCTACATTTAAAAACCTCATTTTCAGCACTTAAGTATAGTTCAAGAAATAGAATTGTTCTCTGGATTTCTTTCTTACATTGTTTACAACTTGTTATAAGTGAACCTAAGTACCTAAAATCTTCTAAAATTCTGTTAAAATAGCAAACCAGTTTATTTTTATTTTCTAAAAACTTACTGTAGTCTATTACTTTACTATAAGTAGATATTCCAGTACCTACCCTATATATGGTCAATTTCTCTGGTATGTGTAATAAATTGTTATGTTCTAAAGATAAATATAGTAGAGCGGTATCTAGTCCCAAATCTATATAGCTAAGGCTTTTTTTAATTTCTTCTAAAAATTCTCTTCTTATAGAATAAGAAGAATTATTTCCTAGCCCTAAAGGATATTGATGACTTATTTTTCTGAAGTTGTTTCTATTTACTAAGACCTCAAACGGTATATCGGAAGTCAAGTTTAAATGATTTCCGTTCTCATCAATTAATTTCCTCGAGTTATGAATTGTAACTATATCTCTTCTTTTCTCAAAAATTTTATTTATATATTCAATTTTATCTTTATAAAACATATCGTCGTCCTCAAGGAAATATACAATGTCAATATCATCTCTCAAAGCCTTAATTGCCTCAAAAATCTTCTTTCCTAATTGTGGATAATCTGCCTCAATTACAGTTGCATTTATAGAGTTGTTCAACATCTTCGGATTGTCAGCTACTATAATTATCTGATCTGGTTTGACTGTTTGAGATAAAACTGAGTTTAACGCTTCATCAATATACTTATACCTCTTGTAAACTGTAATTATTACTGCTGACTTCACAAGTATAGCTTAAATTACCAGTAAATATTTTTTGAGAAACGAATTATCAAAGTCCTCATACGTTTACAGTTATTGAACCCAAGCGTAACCTATATTGACGACGCATATAATGTGATTTGAAGATAGTTTGCCCTCATCTGGCACGATACTAAATTAAACCGTTCAACTCAGCTGTTAACAAAGAGTAGAAATGATGTATTTTAAACTATAAAAATAAGCTCTATAACAATTAAAACTTATACATTTACTACAGTAAATCAATAACAGTAAACCAGAAATTAATACAATTTTATTATACTATTTTATAACTCAATTTATTTCTTTTAACGCCTTCTCAAAATTCTCTACTGTTTTTGCCCATGTAAATTTTTTGGCAGTCTCTAGTCCATTCTCTATCATTCTCTCCCTCAGTTTATCATCTTGAATAACTTTCAGTAAATTATCTGACAAGGATTTAACGTCGCCAGGTTGCGATATTAACGCATTAAAACCATCTACTGCGTAATCCCTCGAGCCTTTATTATCATTCATAACTACTGGAGTTCCGCAAGCCATAGCCTCTAATGGAGTTAAACCGAAACCTTCAGCATAAGATGTATGGAGAAAAACATCTGATGACGAATAAAGTTCAGCAAGGACTTCGTCTGATACGTTAGAAAATACTGAGTATTCAAAGTCAAATCCTATAGTCTTTGAATAATGCCTAACAAGACTTTTACCTCCAACAAAAACTACATGAATAGGAACCTTTTTATTAACGTTCTTTAAGACTTCTAGTGCTACTTCGTCACCTTTAAACCTAGACCCCCTTAATATTACCATAACTCTCTTCTCTTGATTTTGACTGTTTGTTCTTCTTGGTCTAAAAATGTTCAAATCAACTCCAGGATGCGCTATGGTAACTTTCGCTGTAGGATTATTTCCACAATTAGTTGTTTAGCGTAAGAAGAGACTGTTATAAAAGAGAATGGTAACTTTAGCGAGTGATAAAACATGTTTAAGCCTAACTTTCCTTCATTTCCCTCTACCAGTTCTGGAAAGTCTTGCATCAAATAAAATGGGTTTTTATTTTGTGAAAACCAAACTGAGAACGCTGTCAAGTAATAAGTCGCAACAGTAACGTCTGAGTCAAAGCTTCTGATTAACTCAGCTAATTCAATAATAATGTCCGGTCTTACACCGAGTTTAGACGAAATTAAAAGAAAAGTATCATAAGGGTTTCTCTTAGCACTTCGTAGAGTAACGTATCTATAAAACTTGTAAAAAGCGTACACTACCGAACTAAACGTATTTAAGTTTAATGGCTTATAAATAACTTCTACCCTTAAATTCTTGAACCAACTATGATCTCCGGCTAAAGCTACTATTTTCACATCATGACCTTTATCCTTTAACCCGTTAGCTACTTCAAAGATATATCTAACTCCGCCGGCTAACCTCGTACTAATTAATGCGAACAAAATTTTCATAAATTAATCTTATTGATAGTGCAATAAAAAATTTATTAACCGCTTATGTATTATACTCCTAAATGTTAATTAGCGTAATTATATCAGCTTATAATAGAAAAGAGTTCCTTAAAAACGCAATAAGGAGCGTTTATACTCAGTTATTAGATAAAGGATTATATGAAGTGGTTATAGTTAAGAACTTTGAAGATAAAGACATAGACGATTATATTGCAAAATTAGGCTATAAAAATATTGTATATGATACTCCTAGCTATGGGGAGCAAGTTAGCGTAGGAATTGAAGAGTCAAAGGGTGAAATTTTGGCATTTCTAGAGGACGACGAGTTTAAACCAAATAAACTAAGTAAAATATATAATGTATTTAGTACACAAAAAGTAGTGTCGTACTTTCATGATACAAGAGAGTATATTTATAATGATAAAATAGTTGATATAAACACTAAAGACCATAAAATAAATTGGATTATTAGATATCTTGAAGAAATAACTCCTCATGAAGACGTTCTTATAGACCCATTTGATAAAAGAGTGGGAAATTTTCTGATAAAGTACTTTGGTACTGTAGCAACTGTAAGTTTAATGGCTGTTAGACGTAGTTGCTTAGAGAGTAAATTAACTCTTCTTAAACAAATAAATCAATCCCTAGAAGATTTTGTCCCCGCCTTTGCGGCTGAATGCGGTAAACTATTTCATACTGCAGATAGATTGACGAGATATAGAATACACAATGAGAACGATTCAATAGCACTTAACGAAAAGGATATATTAAGAAAGCTTTTTTTCTTAAGGAGGTCTATAAATGACCTAAAAATTATAATTAATAACATCTCTCCAAAAAATCGGGTTCGAAGTGTTGTAAAAATGAGGTTATTGAGCGCAAAGTTAACCTTGTATAACTCACCAGAAGAAATAAAGAAAAAATTAGGCTACAAACAAAACGTATTAAGTGCGATTAAAGACCTTTCGGAGCTATATCTAATTAACCACGATTTACATGAATATCTTAATTTACTTCCACACATTATTTATAATAGTATTCCTTCAAAACGGATGAAAATGTTAATTAAAAGAATAGTTAAAGGTGCAAGGTAATGAGTAATTATATAAAAAGAGCTAAAATAGCTATTAAGTCTAGGAAATTACTGAAAAATTGGACAATTAGTATTCTTAAATATGCTTTTAAAAATCCAGAAATTCTTCTTAAATGTAAGGATAATAGTGTAATTAAAGTCAGCAGAGACGAGTTTGCGAATATTTTATCCTTATATTATGAAGGAAAGATAATTAATTGCTCAAATAATTCTATTGGGTTTTACGTTAATGGAAATACTTATTGGATACCAGTAAATGAAATACGTATAGCTAGTGGAGAATTTGATAGTATTCTAAAAGCCCTCTATTATAATTGGAGATATAATAGTAAGTATTGGGAAAAAGGAAATATAAAATTTAAACATATTCATGCTGAAATTATTGAAACATTTGAGGATGAACAATATGGTTACGTGGATGTTAAGAATAAATCAATAGTAGACATAGGGGCTTTCGTAGGAGATACGGCAATTTATTTCGCAATTAAGGGGGCTAAAAAGGTAATTGCAATAGAGCCTCACCCTGGAGCATATGAAGAATTAGTGGAAAATATTAGGATAAACGGTCTTGAAGGAAAGATCGTTCCATTAAATATAGCTGTAGGAGATAAGGAAGGATATATCGTCATCTCTAATGTGGAAACTAAGCAAGCGCCGGTGACACTGTTCAAAGAGTCTGAAGGAAATGGAATAAAGGTTAAAATGGAAACATTAAATAATGTTATAAAGATGTATAATTTAGAAACTGATATACTAAAAATGGATTGCGAAGGATGTGAATATAACTTAATTTTAAACGATTATGAGGCAGTATCTAAATTTGATCAATTAGCGTTTGAATACCATGCGTATAATACTGGTATGTCTATCTATAATTTAATACAATTGCTAGAGAGAGAATACAACTGTAAATTTGTAGATGAACACATATATAGGAAAAATGATCCAAACTGGGATAAAAGTAAGATAGGTATGCTTTATTGTGTAAAAAGAAAATAGTTCAATTTTATTTATCATATTGTCCCACCATTGCATGATCGATAATGATACAGTAGTTTTATTATTATTTAGCCAATATGCTAATGTGTTATCAATTGTTATTCCTACTTCCAATGCTGAGGATACAATTGGTGAGTTATTAGAGAGTATTAAAGCTCAAGACTTCCATGACGATTATGAAGTAATCATAATAGACAACGGTTCTAAAGATAAGACTGAAGAGATTGTAAAAAAATATATAGACCACTTACCAATAAGATACTATAAATATGAGGAAAAACTAGGTCATGCAGGAGCTATAAATGAAGGAATAAGTAAAGCTAAAGGAGAATACATTTTAATTTTACACGACGATCTAGTTCTAGGAGATAGAGACTGGATTTCAGTAATGCTTGAAACGGTCAAAAAAGATGAAAGGATTGGCATAGCTTCTTCGCTTTTCATTACCCCAGTTAAAAAACTCAGGAGTACGGTTAATAAAATATTCTCCTATATTTACATACTAGGGTGGCACGATAAAGTACCTAACTTGCCTATAATGGAAGTACTATATAGCGGGCTGAATAACGATCTTATTAGAAGAGAAGTTATAGAGAAAGTCGGCTTGCTTGATAACTCATATAAATACGGTATGCACGACATAGATTTTGCTGAAAGGGTTAGAAGAGCCGGATATAAGATTGTATTAAATCCTAAAGTACATGTGGAGCACTTACTTTCTTATTACCAAAAATCGTTAAAATCTCATTTGGTTAAAGCCTGGCAATATGGATTCCCATCAGCGATAATTTTGAAAAGGTACAAATATTTGCCCAACTTAGATAACTTAATTTACTTCCTAAGCGTCTTTTTCTTCTTATTAAGTTTTTTTCTCCCCTTTTATCCTCTTCTTTTCTTTGTAATATTACTCTCACTACTCACTTTTCCATTAGAACAGCCTAACTTTTATAAGAAGAACAAGTATGTGATCAGAGCTAAGAAAATTGCCATAGGCTATTTACTAGGAGCTATTGCTTACTTAATTTTTCATCCATTATTCTTTTTAGCTATTGGAGGGTCAGTAATACTCTATAGAACTGTTACTAGTGCGTTGATTTCCTATAAAGAGCTAAGAAACTTAAAGGTAACCCTAGGTGTTATTCTGCTTTATCCTATATGGACTTTAATTAACGGTAGTTCGGTACTCTCTGGCATTCTCAAGTTTATATTTACAAAATAATTCATTCACTTAATTCTTTATACATTTCTATTATGTCGTTAATTATCTTATCTGAATTATACTTTGCTAAAGCGTTGGCTCTGGCCCTTTCTCCCATCTTCTTAATCTCTTCTCTGGGAATCAATGATATTTTATAGAGAGCTTCAGCAAATTCCTTAACATCATAAGTATTAACGTGGAAACCATCAACACCGTCAGTAACTTGCTCAACTAACCCTCCATTACCCTTAGTTACAAGCACTGGTCTACCAGAAAGCATTGATTCTGTTACAACTCTAGCCCATGTATCAATGTTTAAACTCGGTACAATAACGACATCAACGTCACTTAAAATTTCTCCCATTTTCTTTACATACTCTTCATAAGGAACTCTTTCTGTTAGGATTACATGTTCAGTTAGTTCTAGATCCTTAACAATCTCAACCACTTGTTTCGATTCTAGGCCTCCAGGGACTTTAAGTCTTAAATTGCTATTTTTCTTCAAGGCTATTGCAAAAGCCTCTAACAAGTTGAATATACCCTTCTCCCTATCTGGGTAACTAAGGTATGCAAAAGTGAAAAACTTATCATTTGGATTATAAGGTACATAATCTATGTTTTTTGTAAGTGCATTAATGTTAATAACTTTTATCTTCTCTTCGGGAAAACCTCTAGATATTAGGACGTCCTTTACTACCTTGCTTACAGCTAAAATTACTGAGGCAGAAGACACGTTTTTCTTTATCCTTTCCATTTTCCTTATTGCGTAAAATGCCTCAAGCGTTGACGTAAGCAAAGATTTGCTTTTCTTACTTCTTATAGCTTTACTCACCTTACTCACGGTTTTGCAATCACAGTCATTACAAGTCATTGAATTAAAGTAACAGGTTGGCCACCAGTACTGTATTGTTATTACAGTCTTTACTCCTCTCTTTTCGGCTAAAGGTATTATACCGTGCCAAGCGTTAGCTATGTGAAGTATTGAACCTTTTTCTGGGTTAATCTCGTTGAGAACCCTCTTTGAGTAAGATGTACTATTAAGCATCGTCTCTTCTCCGAATATCTTACTTTTAGGAGGAGGAGGTAATACATTAAAGTTGGAGGGAAAAGAAGTATACATCTCCACGTCTATACCTTTCTCCTTTAGGAACTCGTACATTAGCAAAGTAGTAGCATAAACTCCTCTCTGTCTCGTCTCTAATAAAATTCTAACCCTCAATTTAATCAAATAATTGGTTGTCACGCAGTATTTAAATTATTATAAACCTATCGCCTTTTTAAATCGCTTCATAAACTCTTCAAACATAAATTTCTTAGCAGTCTCTATTGCACCTAATGAAAGCCTATCAGCCTCCGACGGATTATCTAGTAAGTACTCCACGTATTCGGCAATCTTTTTGTAATCATCTACTTCAGCTATTAGGGAATTGTAATTATGTATTCCGTATTCTTTAGACCCCTCAGTCCTCGTCATAACTACTGGAGTTCCGCAAGCCATAGCCTCTACTGGTGGGAGCCCGAAACTTTCTAACCTTGATGTATAAACGAAAACATAAGAGGATGCGTATAAATTTGCCAGCTCTTCCCATGAAAGTCTGGGATGTTCTATGTATTTAAAGCCTAGATCTCCTAAATTAACGTTGTCTGAATTAACTATGTGAATTTCAAAATCTTTTCTCTTTCTATAAATTTCATTCATAGCTTTTACAAACGTATCAAAACCTTTTGTAGGAGCCGTACGGGCTATGGTCATTACTATTTTTTTTCCCCGTGATGGTTTAACTAACTGAGTTCTAAAGAACTCATCAGGAATAAATATTCCTACTCGCAATATTTTTCCTTTACTATTAAATTGCATAATTATATTATCCGTGTAATTCGAAATGCTTAGAAAGGTAAGATCAGAGGAATATGCTTTTGCTATATATTTTTTGACTCCCTTCCATTGATCATAAATGAAATAAGCGTCAATTGATTCTTGTACAAATACATATTTTCCTCCAGCCATTATCGTTGGTAATATAGTATACCATGATGTAGCAATTATTATATCATTCTTTACTTTCTTAACAAGATTTGCTAGTATTCTCATATTCGTCTCATAAAACAAGGTTGTAGCCCAGCTAAACCTCTTAAAGCGCCTATTAAATTCTAAAAGATATTGTATTGAAAAGAGAGGACGTAAAAATTTCCTTTGTGTAAGTACATTAGCATATCTTGTAGGATTATAACTAGAATAATTCCATCCCACTAAGCTAACTAAATTCACAGTATGCCCTTCTTTAGCTAGTTGATCTGCGATCCTATAAATTACTAATTCAAACCCAGTTCCTCCTAATCCCCACATTACAAAAGTTATATTAGCCACGAAATGTAATGAGCGAAAATAAGGTTAAAAATTATTATCAAACCTTTTATTCTTCTTTTTTCTTATTCTTTTTGTGCCTTTTATTTCAGTTATTATTACTGCTCATAATAGGAGGGAGTTTTTGTTAGATGCTGTTAACTCTGCATTAAATCAAACCTTACCGAAAGATGAGTATGAAATAATTGTTGTGAAAAACTTCGAGGACGAGAGGATTGATAAGTTCCTTGAAGAACATAATGTGAAGAATATAGTAACGAAGGAAGAACCCTTAGGTGCTAAGATTGTTAAAGGCGTTGAGGAGAGTAAAGGTGAAGTAGTATCATTTCTTGAGGATGATGACTTATGGTTGCCACAAAAATTAGAAATAGTAAAACAAGTATTCAAAGACAAAAACGTAATATACTATCATAACAATTTTTATAATTTTAGTAGGTTTTCTAGTATAAGTTTGTTAATAGATAGAATTCAATCAAGTAATGATAGGAGTAAAATATCAAAACTAAAAATATATGATATGAAAAACGACCTTTTTCTTCGAATAAATAGTTCCTCAATAGCTGTCAGAAAAAAGATTTTTAATAAGAATATATTACATAAGATTAAAAATATTTCTAGTGCAGTTGATGCTTTACTATTTTACTTAGCATATTGTCACAATGGAGATTTTGTATTTGACGATAAAATACTAACTTTAAGAAGAGTCCATAATATTAATGCTAGTGTAGATAGAATAAGTGATTATAAAGATTGGCTAACTAATTTGTCTAAAATGAGCAAAAGATATAAGGACGACTACTTGACCTTTTTAAACATCTTCTCCCGTTTTGCTTTGTTGATCTCTTCAATTTATTTCATAAGCATGATATGATACATTGAGAATTTTTCAGTAATTAATATTTATTTCAACGTTATTCACAAGTCACACCCTAATACCCGGAGCTCTACCAATTAAAGAATTAGCCAAGTGGACCATCCACGCATAAGCCCAGAACTTGAGCTTAGCCTCAACCACTTGTCCCAAAAAGCTTGTAGCCCTGACGGATTCCCCAAAAGTACGCTTCACAGCTGAGAATAGGGACTCAATCCTCCACCTAACACCATAACCCTTCTCATCCCTCCAACGATTATAGCCCAACCTCTTGAACTCTTTTACAGTTTTTCTCCTAGCTGGATGGCCACGTCTAGTAGAAGCGTTCTTCCTAGGTGGGACAACGACCTCAACCCCGGTCTTGTAAACCTCATTAGCATCATAAGCTTTATCTCCGTAAAATTTCTTGACCTTCTTTCCCTTGTCTTGTAAATCCTTAACTGTCTTGACTGCTGTCTCAACCTCGTTGGTGGTTACTTCGGCGTTTATTATGTTGAATTGGTCTTTATCCATTACTATTTCGATCTTGAGGAATTTTGAGTCCCTAGTTTTACCCCACTTGGCGATGATGTATTGTCCTCCATTGTTTGTGCTTATTCCCGTTGCGTCTGCTATTACTTCCAGCTCGTCATTTGCTTCTGGGAATTTTATGTTCATGTTTCTTACTCTTTCCCATATTGTTGAGTAGTCTAGGCTTGTTGGGATGATTTTCAGTCTCTCTAGTGCTCTCAATACTCCTTCTATAGCCCTATAAGGTA
>Ga0081529_124665_pt1 | contig 11002 bp, 15 predicted proteins | sample EchGeymetagenome_FD_71012 | JGI IMG/M metagenome (GOLD analysis project Ga0081529, IMG submission 71012) | Ferrous microbial mat and aquatic microbial communities from Echinus Geyser, Yellowstone National Park, USA - transect B T=78-80 C v2... ...
GTTCCAAGATTTTGTATTATTATTTCTCTCCAAGTTTGTAAATATGATGGATCAAGATAATTTTCAACAAGTTGTTGAACAGTTGCTGTTCCAGAAAATGTAAATTGTGTTCCTGCAATAAATTGAGGAGTTACAATTTTACTTATGAGTTTGGGAATTAATAGTTGTAATTGTTTGCCAACTGCAGATAATTGAACTTGTAACTTTTCAATTGGAAAAACTGGAAATTGATAGTTAGGTAATTTTGATATTGGATAAAATTGTATAAATTCAAATGGTATTGAATATGGAAAATTTACAGTTGGTCTATTTGCCATGGTTTTAAATGGCTGTTGATTTCCTTCCCCAAAGGTATAAGCTAACGGTTCAGATAAATTATGTAAAACGTTATAACCTTTAACTTTTAAAGCTGAAACAAATAAATATTCAGCAATTACATCATTAAGATTTTGAAAATTGCCATTTTGATAGTATTGTAATAATTTTGCTGAACCATATTGATTTATAAATAGTAAATTTTGCACAAAGTTATTCCAGTCTTGCAAAGTCAGAAATTCTAACGGCAATTTAAAACGTACTTTATATGGTAAGCTCATATGAAAAAATTATTAGTTTGACAAAAATAAACACGCATAGCTTATACATAATATTATGTATATGGCTTGGACTAAGTGTTGTCATCTTTTGAAATTTTTAATGTATTCTTCAATTTTCTTAATGTTTAAATGTGTTTCTTTTTCAACTTGTAATATGAAGTTTTTATTTTGCAAAAGTTGAAGTATTTTATCTTTATTCGAAAGTAAGAATTTATAAAGTTCTGGATGATTTTTATGCCATTCATCTTTTTCATTCCTTAAATCGTTATCAATTTCTCCAAAAAGAAATGCTAGTTGTAAGGAATCAATATTTTTAATATTTTTAGAAATTATAGTTTTTAACTTTTCAAAATACGGTTTATATTTGTAAACGCATAAATTGAAATTTTTGCCTTCTTTGCAATTTGCAATTTTTGGATTATAAATTTTAGCTACTAATCCTTCAAGTCTTTCTTTAGTTATAATATCAAGAGCTTCTTCTGCATGTAAACAAATTTCTGGATACCATTTATGAATTTCATCATCAACCTCAAATGGACTTAAATATCTATTATTTTCTTTATCAAAGACATCATATACGATAAATTGCGGAATTTCATTTTTATGGATTTGTAATGCCGAAGTTTTTCTATGCACAAGTTCTCCATGAATAATATATTGATTATTTTTCTTTATATAATTAATAACTTGTTCAATATTTGGAACTTTCATAAAAAGATCTTGAAATCCTTTATCATGAGGTATATCTTTTCTAGTATTAATTTTTAGTTCATTTTCATACTTTAAACATATATGTGTTCCATCGTATTTAATTTCATAATATACCATACCTTGAAGATTTTCTAAATCTTTATAACTTATATTTTCTGCCTCATAATGACATAAATTAACGCTCATGAGTAAAAGTTAAAAAATATGACAAATTTATTTAATAGTTACTTCTTAACTGCCAATTTAACAATATTAATTGTATTTCTTCATCAGTCAAACCATACTTTTTCAATTGTTGTAAATAAGATTGTGCAGTATTTAGATCAATTTTCTGTTTTTCAAATAATAAATTAATTGTTGAAATAATTTCATCTACATATCTTCTAACTCTTCTATTTCTAGCATATTCGAAATATGTATTTTGTAAATCTGTTGGAACTTGAAATTCTGAAAATACTTTTTGTAATAATTGATTAGGATTACTAATATATTCGCTAATTGAAAGTGCTTTAGAAGGCGTAATATAAAGCTCTTGATAAGCCATTAATAATTTTTTAATTTGTGCTGATAATTTGAAAACTCCTAATAATGTTTCATTTATTCCATATTGTTTCATCAAATTCTCTAATTGAATATTTTGAACTCCATAAACTAATAATTCAACATACTCATTTTTCAAAGATTGTACATATTGTCCTATTATTTCATATTGATATAAATTAGAATATAAGTTAAGAAATTCAGAAGGTATAAATGAATATTCGACCAATTGATTAATCGGAAAGTTATATTTTATTGCAGTTTCAATTTGAGAAAGTGAAGGTAAGTATTTTCTCCAAATTTCTAAACCGAATGTTGAGGCATATTGTTCAATAATTATTTTTATTTGATTATCTGGAATTCCTAGTTGTCTTAATTGTTGTTCTGCAGTTCCTAAGTTAATTGGAATTTTCCCAACTTTGTAAAGTTGACCTTCTATAATATTTGCAATTATAGTATGTAAACTATAAAATGTTGGTATATAAGTTTGTACAAATAAATTAGCTAAATCTTTTTGCATTCCTAATTTTTCCAATTCGTTTATAGCATCTGTTGGCTTAATTTGCAAATCTTTCAATAACGATTTTATATATTCTATTTCTGTCGTAAGTTGAAAAACTTGTATTGCGGGCTGAATTTCATATTGTATAATTTCTTTTGGCAATTTAGAAATATCTGTAATTATTCCATGTCTTGCTAAACTTACGTAATAGTTAATAATTTTTGGAAATACATATTCATAATAGAATTTTTGAGCATAAAGATCTATTGCAGTTCTATCTTTCAAAATTTTAGATAATTCTCCAGATAATTGAGTTTGATCATAGTATAAATTCTTAGCTAAAGTTTCTAAATATGATAATTGTAATTTAGCAATATTTATATTATATTCTTCTTGAATTATCTCATTTATTAAATAATCATTAATTTTCAATTTCTTTAATTCTGCATCTGCTATTTTACTATCTATTAAGAAATTCCTTAATTGTTGTTTTATAGTTGAAAGAGTTGATGATATTTGAATTTCTTGATTAACATAATTAATAAATATATCTTCAAATTCTTTAATTACTTTAAGAGAATTTAATTGTTTTATAATTTCATCGACTGATAAATATCCTTTTTTCGCTAGACTTTCAATTTGAGAAATTTGATATTTTGTTAATGGTACAGTTTGATATTCAAAAATTACTTCAGAAATTATAGAAGAATCGAAACCCAAATTCTTTAATTGATTTTCTGCATCTTTTGTACTAATAATATAATTTTGAAGTATAAATTGGTATTGTTTCAAGATATGTTGTAATTGCACATATTGAAGTTCATAATTCAAAATTGTAAGTGCTATCTGTTCATTAAAATTATTAGCTTTTAGTTCCGCTTTTATCTTTTTCTCATCAAATATTCCTAACTTAGTAATTTGTTCTAATTGTGATAATAAAAGTTGGTTAGTATAAACTATTTGAGATTGTTCTATCATAATGTTAAAAACATTTTGAACTTCTTCAGGATAATTAAGTTCTTTAAATAATTTTTGCACTGTAGATTCTAAATACTTTAAATCTATATAAGGTCTTCCAAAATTTGTTAAGGCTCTTGATAAAAGTGATCTTAAAAATTGTCTTACAATTCTCTGAACTGCATAATTATACTCAAGTGTGAAAAATTTCAGATATAAATCTTTTCCTGCTAAATTAACATTTTGTATTATTTCTTGATAAGCTTTTTCAGGAGAAACTACAAATTGTCTAATGCCTTCCTCAACTGCTCTTTGTAATAATCTTGCTGTTTCGTTTTGATACATTAATTTTGCAGTTTTTGGAGTTATCAAATTATTTTCTGCATATTGTGAAACTGCACTAAAATCTAAAATTCCATATTGGGAAGCTAAAATTACATCTCTTATATTTACTGGTCTAAAAAGCGGATTTCTTGGTACGAAATCATCTACTGGATTTTCTAGATAAGCATCAGTGAACCATGCTGGAAAACCGGTTAATAGAATTGTTTCTCTTAAATGATCTTTTATTTCAGAAAATGATCTTGCACCGACCCATTTCGCAATTTGTACAAACGGTGGGTCAGCAAATGGCAAATCGCCAAGTCCAATTTCATTAAATATTTCTCTAGCAGTAATTTTAAAATCTGAAATAAATGGCTCTTTTATAAACTCCTTAAGCGTAGTTTGTATTTCTACTCTTACTTCATTTAAAAAGTCAACTGAAGTTTCAGCAAACGCTTTTACAATTTCTCCAAAGTTAATTGGAATTTTTCCGCCAAGTCCAACAGGCGCTAAATCAATTTCAATTTCTGGAAGAATTTCCGCTAATTTATCTATTATTGCTGGCAAAAATTTACCAATCGTAATTGGTGCAATAAACGGCGTTAGAAATTGAGTAAGTTGAGAAATTGCAGAACTAATATGTTTCATATTTTGTCCAACAAAATTTAGAAAATCTTGCACAACTATACTTATTATTTGCGAAAATACATTAACGACATCTTGGAAAAATGTATATGCATCGTTTATAAATGTAGAAGCTAAAGAAGATAAATCTTGAAATACATTTATAATTTGTTGTTCAAGAAATGTTAAAAATCCTGAAACTACTGGAATTGCAGTTTGTACAAAGTTTTGCAAAATCGTCAAGAAATTGTTAGCAATTTTTTGCATAAAAGTTGGAATATCACTAATTGCTTGACCTAAGAAACTTACAACATTTTCAATATCATTAACTACTGCACTAAAAAAGTTTATAAAATCAGAGCTTAAGAAATTTGCAAAATTCTCTAATGCTGTTAGCTCATCTGAAAAAAATGTACCTAAATCTCCAAGATTTAATAAGAAACTCATATTATTATCATGTGTATATTATAAAATTATAAATGTTGTTGTAAAAGTAAAAATTGTTTTATGTAAAAAAATACAAGAATGAAAGTTCTTTCAATTCTTCACTTACTGCTTTTTTTCTTTATCGTCGTAAAAAATTGTAATGATAAATATAAAAATATCAAACGATAGTTTACAAGAAATCTTTTTAAACTCTTATCTCTCGATATTTTTATTTTTCTTAACGTAATTTTACGCAAAGAAAGAGTGTAACGAGATTTATAAAGAAAAAAATTTTAGATAAAAAGATATAACCCAAATGTGTTATCTACTAAAGTTGAAAAAAATTGGAATTTAGGATTTTTCTTCTTCATCAGTTTTTATTTTAGCATTTCTCATTTCTTTGACAATTTTCACAACTTCTAATGCTTTTTTGAAAACTTCAGACTTTCGGATATTTTCATCATCACAAGTTGCTAATGCCATTGTTAAATCATCTAGAGCTAAATACAACTTAGCTGTTAGCTCTGTATTCAAATTTGATTTTTTCTTTTGTTCTGACATCTTGACTCAAATTATATATTATGACATTTTTATATTTTTTATAATGAACTAGTATTAACGGTTCACAATTACAAAAATTGAATATCTCACAGAACTTAAACAATTTATCAATTTGAAAATTATCAACTACAACATAATTTTGTGAAGTTGATTTAACTTCAATTGGAAAAATTGTATTATCCTTAGTTGCGATAATATCTGGAAGCGGTTGTTTTCCAGTTCCAGATGTTGGAATTCTTATAGCTTTATAGCCATTTTTTTCTAAAAATTCAACAGTTTTATATTCATAATATTTTCCAGATTGTCTAAAATTCATCAAATTAAACTTAAAAATTATGACATATATATGTTTAAATTTGTCATATAAAAATTTTTATATTGATGATATATGGATCCCGGTTTACAAAAAATAATAGAAGTTTTTAAAGAAACTTTTCATCCAGATGAAAATTCAATTAAAATCATAGAAAAGCAAGTAAGCTATCTAGAATATGCTTTTTATGATCTTTTAGAAAGTTACAAAGATGAAAAAATAAGTATGGATTCTTTAATTATTTTCTTTGGATATTTTTTTGGAATGCTCATAGATAATGATGTTCAACTTGAAACACTTCTTGCAATAATTGAATCTGTCTATGTAGCAAATAAGATTAAAAAACATAAGTTATAATTTTTTAATGAAAATTGGATGTCCAGTCCTATTAGTTTTTCCTATTTCTGTAAATCCAGCTTTCTTGTATAAAGCATTTGAATGGTCTGGAAATCCTAGGGTCCATAATACTTCAAACCCATCATTCTTTAACTTTTTAGCTAAATCAATCAGAAAGTTTACGGCATAATCTCCTGGAGCTGTTTTCGTAACTCTTCTAATAAAATATGATCTGTCATTTGGTATTTTATAATCTTGAGCTATATAACGGAAAGGTGTGTTGTCATGTAGCCAAGCTACAGCTACTATAAAATCTTGTTCACCATCGTTAGCAATATACATAAAATATCTAGAATTCTTTCCAGCTCCACCGCCCAAAGGCATTCCTTGAGAATGATAATAATCTATCAACATTCTTACAAATTTTATTAATTCTTTATCTTTTGCTTCTTCTATTCTAAATTGTAATTGCATATATTTGTAACTCAAATTATGACAAATATATACTTATTGTAATGAATATGATGAGATCAAAGAGTAAAACTAATATACATTATATTATGTATTAGAATTAAGTTTTATTTTTCACATTTGCAGATATAATAATTATGGGAAGAAGAGTAGGACAAAGATCAATTGCTCAAATGAAGTATCATCTTTATCAAAAAGTATTGAATAGAAAATCATTTCCAGCATTTTCTTCAATGTTTAACGCTGGAGTTTCATCAGTTTTGCCAACACCGCTTGAGAACATTTCAGTTCCTCCAGGTATAAATACTAATTATGGAATTGCATATGCTACAATTATTTCAGCTTTACTTTCATCATTAAACAATTTAGCAATGTCAGTATTTAATCCAAATACAAATTCATTTAGCTTCTTAAATTTAGGTCAAAGTGGAATTTATGGTCAAACTTCTGGAATTGATTTTATAAACAAATCTACACAACTTTACGATTATTATGTAGAACTTTGCAGTGTACTTTATCAGCCGGCTGTATTTGATGAAACTTATTTCGACTTAAGTGTCTTTCAGCCAGCAAATACAATTATAAATAGAAATCAAGCATGTGAAAAAATAGAACAATATTTTAATAGTTTATCAGCTTCAAATATATCTATTAATCTTTCAACTTTAGGAATTGGAAATACTCAAATTCCAATTATTGATAACTATTCATTATCAAATATTCAAGATACTGGAATTAGTGATTTGTTAAATGCTTTAAATTTAAACTATAATCAATTTCCAGATTTAGCAAAATTCATAGTTTCATTTATTCCTAACTTAAATGATATAATTAATAGCGGATTTGCTTTAGATGTTGGTTGGCTCGATAGATGTGTTTTAGCTCCTGAAATTGAAAATTCTCCAACTTACAAAGTTCAACTTGAGAATAATATGATTTTACAAAACTTTGCTGATGTTTTCGGCATGATTTTAGATTATACTCCTTTAGATTTAGCCGTTTTAATTCCAGAATTTAATCCAAACAATATCACACAATTAGATTTAATAACAATTTTAACAGCTGATAAAACTATAATTTCAATATTCGGCTTATTATTTAAAGCCCACCTTTACGATCCATCTCCTGGAGGAATAAACATAACTTATAGCTCTGAAATTGAAAATTATGCAGTTTCATATGAGCAATTTTTACAAGTTCAACAAATTGTTAATAAAAGATATCCGAATATTTGGTATGCTAAAATGGTAGCATCAGCAATTTTGGAAATTGCAAGATATCCTTACCAACAAAATTATAGTTACAATTCAGGAAAAAGAACGCTTTCGTATAATGACTTTTTGAATTATTGGAGAACAAAATGGAAATTCTACGGAGTTTCAGATGCAGATTTAGAGTTTGCACAACAATTTGGAGAGAAATTACAAGGACAAGCAAAAATTGAAAATTCGATAAAATTAGCTCAAAAGTCAACAAAAGCTAAACAATATAAGCCAATTTTCTACTACAAAAACTTTAAAAATATAGCTCAGAGATAATAAGTTTGAGAGCATGATAATTAAAAAGAAAAAAGATTGGAATATTGAGCCATGTAATTTAAATAAAAAATTATGGTATGATGAACCGTATAATTTACATGAAGGATTTTATATACCTTGTAAAACTGATAAAAAGATTGATAAAAAGAAAATTTTGGAAATATTAACTAGTTAAACAATTATAATTACAAAAATAAGAAAAATAGAATATAAAAAAATAAAGACTTAATAAATTCACATTTTTCCACTTTTCTTTAGGTCATTTAATAAATACTTTTTCAATTCACAAGTTTCACAATATTCTTTGTATAAGCGTTTGATTTCTTGTTTATCATCTTCAATATTTATGTATTTTCTTATTACACATGCTTGACTTTTACAAATCCTTAAATAATCGTTTTATAGAATTTTCTCATATTCTTTCTTACTAACAAAATGAATTTGAAATTCTTCCTCAATATCACTATCTTCTTCATGACTTAAAGCATAATGATGTTCAAGTTCTCCTTCATCTTTTGCTACAAAACTACATAATTTGCAAAAAAGTAATTTATTTGAGAACTTAGTTTGAACTTTTTTATTTGCCATTTTTATCTCCATTATACATTTCGAAATCTAAATATAAAAAGTTTTCGCTCATGTTTTACGCATAAACAAACAAACTCATATACATAATATTTTGTATATGGCAAATTGGCTTTGATTTTATTTATTCTTGTTTTGTGAAATAAATAATCATGCAAATTAAGGATGAGTTTGCGAATATTTTCGGTCCTGTAAGAATTGCAATAGATAAAATTCGAGAATTAGAATTACAAGGTCAAATTTATGGTCTTAGTAAATATTTACCTCATTCAATTATTGTTTTAAAAAATGCAGAATTGCCCACGATTGTGGATTTGTATATTCCTGGTTTTACTTTTTATTTCCAATTTCTCATAGCAAAAGATCCGAAAACTGGTAGAATTGATATCTCAGATTTTCGCGTAGTTTATCCACAGCCTTACGCGAAACAAGTAGATTCAGTATATCAAAAATTTAAAGAAGATGAGAATTTAAATTTAGATAATTTAAAAGAAGAATTGGAGGAATTAAAAGATGAGTGACACATCTCTAATATTAACTATAATTTCAACATTTATAACTACATTATTAGCAATTGTCCAACTTTATCTCAAAATTAAGAATGCATTAAGAGATGCAGTTAAAGAAATAGTTAATTCAGAATTACAAAATTTGAAAGTGCAAATTGAAGAATTAAAGATAAATCAGAATGAATTAAAACAACAAATTGAAGAAATAAAAATGAGATTAGATAAAACTTGATATTTGTCATATTTTAAATTTCTATCTACGTGAGAAAATGGTAAAAAAGATAGATTTAATAAAATTTGAGGTTCTATTGCAATTACAACTTGGTCTAATTGATGAAATTAGTGAAAATGAAGATCTTAAAGAAGATGAAATATTAGAAGCTTTAGAAATAATTAAAAATATATCTGAAGAAATTAGCAAAGATATAACAGTTTTATTAAATCAAAACTCAGAAAATAAGAAGTGAAAAAAATACAAAATAAAAAAAGAACTATAACTTATTCATCATTCTTTTTATATGAAATTTGACATAATTATCAAGCTTTAGATTTTCATCTTTCAAAATATTTGTACTATTTGCTTCTTTGCACAAAATTGCTAAGTCTCTAAGTAATATTGCTTTTCTTCTATATCCTAGATGATAATATGCTAAATGAATTGACAATCTTTTTGTTTTCATATTGCAATATGGACATCTATTGTTTTTAAAATGTATTTGTGCGTGTTTTTTGAATTCTTTTTTTCCAGATATTGAAATTTTGCAAATATAGCAATAATAGAATTTTGGCATTTTTTAATACACCTTAACTTCTAATCCGAAATCTTGACACATATTTATTATATTTTTAATTTGCACACCTTTCTTTTCTTTTACATGAAATCTTGTAAAATCTTTACATTCGATTATTATCTCTCTCATACTCTCACAACAATTATATATATTATGACATACATAAATTTTTCGATTAATTAACTCTTGAAGTCATTCTAAAAATCTGACATATAAATTTTCTATATTATATCTCTTAGCTAATTCTTTTAGATTTCTACTTCTTTCTTCTCTATCTTGAAGTTCACTAGCTATCAAGATTGCATTTATCATGTCATGAATGTCAAATTTATGAATTTTCCATTTTTGTCCATGTGTTTTGTCATAATATTCCTCAATCTCTGAAGATTTAATTAGTAAATTCCATTGCCAACTAGTAAATTCATCAAACGGAGGCATAAGCTGATGAATAACTGGAGTTCCCATAGCCATAGATTCTAAAACTGGAAGTCCAAAGCCCTCAGTTCCAGAAGGAACAATTGTAAAATCCATAACTTTGTAAAATGCATAAATATATTCTCTCGGATTATACCCAAATTCGCTAACAAAATGCACATTTTCGGGAACTTCAAAATCTTTAAATGCTTTATGAGAAATTACAAAAAAGTGAACTTTTTTAGCTAAATCTGGAATTTTAGTATTTATTTCTTGGAAAACTCTTATCATAAGATCCATATTCTTTCTTTTAGTTAGACCTGAAACTATTCCAAATTTTATTGTATCTGGAAAATCTTTATCTATTTTTTGTTTCAATTGAATAGCTAATTGTTCAGCTTTTTCTACAATTTCAAAATTAATGCCATGGAAAACTGGAAGATCAGTTTGAAGACCGACCTCTTGCAAATTTTGAGCTGTAAACTTTGAATTTGGTATAAATATTATATTTTCTAATAGATATTGATTTACAATATTTAAATTAGGTATACCATCACAAGTTGTATAAAAATATTTTTTGCCTTTAAATTCTCTAAAAGTATAAAGATATGGATTTAATGAAGGAGGATGAAATGGCATAAAAATTATTAATTTATCTGATTGTGGAATTAAATATGGATTTGTTGAAATTGTTACAATTTCTCCATTTTTTCGTAAAACTTGAGCTATATCTTCACTGACATTCCTAATTGAGGAATAATTCATAGTCAAAAGTACGGTTTTCATGTGAATTTTTTATTTGTC
>Ga0081529_122076_pt1 | contig 10982 bp, 12 predicted proteins | sample EchGeymetagenome_FD_71012 | JGI IMG/M metagenome (GOLD analysis project Ga0081529, IMG submission 71012) | Ferrous microbial mat and aquatic microbial communities from Echinus Geyser, Yellowstone National Park, USA - transect B T=78-80 C v2... ...
CTTTGTGAAGGTTGGAGATAAGGTAAGAATACCAGATACAACAAGAGAAGCAAAGCCTATAAAGGCAAGGTGAGCATATGAAGTGCTCATACTGTTCGAGCGAGATAGAGAAAGGCACAGGGATAATGTTTGTAAGGAAGAACGGCAGCATAAAATATTATTGCTCAAATAGGTGTATGAAGTTTGATTTATTGTATCACAAGAAGCCGAATCCTAAAGAAGTTAGAAATGCTTAAAGTTTAAAGCGAGATAGTAAAGACAGAAAAAGTAAAGAATTTAAGCAAGTATTAAGAAGCTTTGAAGAACAAGGGCTTAACACAACGATAACAACACATTCAAAGTTAATGCAGTGCTTGCGAGCCACATGGGTGGGGAATCGAAGAAAATCAGTGAATCATGGAAGCAGAGCTTTAAAATAAAAAGCCAATTTAAGTTCAGAAATGGTATTTAAGCTTATCCTTTATAAACAAAACTAGAGAAATGTATTTATATGAGGTAAAATATAAATTTTATTGAAATAAAAAGGTGTTATGATGCGTAGAAAGTTTATTAATCCAGAACAGACAACCCTGGATAATTTCTTAAGTAAAGTTCAGGAGAAGCAAGAGGGAGGTAAATTTACAACAGTGGCACAAGAGTTAGACAAAATACTTGATGACTATGTGCGTTTCGCATTTTCTTCTGAAGATTTTAAAAAGGCTCTGGAGGGCAAGTTTGGCGGAAACATAAATCAATTTAATCAAAATCTAGTATTATTTGCTTTAACTTTGAAGCATATGGAAAAGGCAGCAGAGGGAGACGAGGAACTTAAAAAGCTTTTGCCAAGTCTGCAAGAAAAGATGAAGGCTGTAAATGAAAATATAGTAAAGATTGCAAAAAAGCTTGGCTATACTGTTTCTCAATATCCGCTTGACAAGTTTGAACACAAAAACTTTAAAGAAATAAAAGAAATGTTAAAAAATGATTTTAGGGTCGAGCCTAAATTTGAAACTCTATTTAGCCAAGAGGCATTAAATATCCTAGAATACTTGTTTGACAGATTTTATCCAAGCCGTGTAAATGCCCCTGTAGCTACTGTACCTATAATATCTGAGACAGAAGATAAAGAAGTTAATAAGGAAAAAAGTGCTACATTTACACAACAAACTATCACTGGAGCTACTGTACCTACATTTACACAACAAACTGTGCTACAGACGGTATCTAAGGAGCAATCAGAAGGGGAACAAAATAAAGCGTATCACAGCCATCTGCGCGAAACTGATAAGAAAACAATCGCAGGTGTGGTGTTAAGTATTCTTGGTGGCGCCTTGTTTGTTGGGAGCTTTGTTTATCTCCCTGTAGCTCTTGGTTTATTAGGCATAGGTTTAGCTACCCTCGGATTCTTTCTAGTTCCACTTCCTTCAATTAAGAAAAAAAGTGCTGAGGGAGAATCTACACTTACACAACCAGTTGTGCAACAGCAACAACTGGCTGGACAGCAGGTATTTAAGCAGCAATCAGAAGAGAAAGAGTATCACAGCAATCTGCGCGAAACTGGTAAGAAAATCGCAATCGCAGGGGCGGTAGGTATTATTGGTGGTGTTCTGTTTGCTTGGGGGAGCTTGTTTTATCTCCCACTGGCAGCTTTTGGCTTAGCTGGCATAGGTTTAGTTGCCCTCGGATCCTCTCTAGCTGTTGTTGGTGGAGTCACATGGTTGGCAGGAAAAATAAGCGAAAAAATACATAATCGCCATATTTCAAATGAAGAGAAAAGAAAGAAGGAGGAAGAGAAAAGAAAGAAGGAGGAAGAAAAGAAAAAGAAAGAAGAGGAAAGAGCCAAAGCCATCCATCCCTACTGGTAAAAGATAAAGACTTAGAAAGTAAAAGCGACTGCGATGGCGAAATCTTACCTGCAGATGCTTTTGATAAAGTTTTATAAGTGAAAAGGAGGATTCTGACAACATCAATCATAAGGAAAAAGGAAAATAGCATAAAAACCCAAAAATCATTGCGTCGACACTCAAGTATGCACTAGAGAGCGAGAACAAGAAGCTATTACTTGCTGCCCTAATTAATCCTTATTCATCGAGCAGGAGTGTAAATATCTGGAGATGCGGCATTAAGGCCCGTATAAAAATGTAAGAAGAGAAATCCCAGGAAACCTTGGAAAACCTAGATGAATTGGATGCAAAGGAAAGATATAAAATAATAAAAAAGTCAATGAAGTACGAGGCTAAGAATTGCCATAAGAGATAAATAAACTTTTTTCCTATTTTTTTATTATGCCAGCACAAGTTATATTAGTTCATTATGGTGAGCTGTGGCTACGCGGCAAAAATAAGCAAAGATACATAAATCAGCTTAAAGCAAACCTCAAATCACTGCTTGCAGGAGAGGCTTACTCAATAGATAGAGAGTATGATAGGATTATACTTAAGCCGAGCGACGAGGCAAATGCCAATAATATATTAAAAAAGCTCGGCTATCTTTTCGGAATAAGTGGCTTTAGTCTAGCGTATGAGGCAGAGCCAAATATAGATTCAATAACTAGCGTTGCAAAGGATCTTCTTTTCTCGCGTGGCTACAAAAAGATTAAGATATTTGCGCACAGGTCGTATAAGGGGCTGAGCTTCAATTCTCTTGATATTATAAATGAGGTTTCCAAAGTTGCAAAGAGCATTGGCATAGAGCCATCTCTGCATGGATATGATGGCACTTTATTCATAAATGTTACGAAAAAGCACGCATATATTTATGATAAGAGTATAAAGGGGCTTGGTGGCCTTCCTGTCGGCACAAGCGGTAAGGGCATTATTCTTTTCTCCGGTGGCATAGACTCGCCCGTAAGTGCTTGGTTCGCGATGAAGAGGGGAGTTGTGCCTGTATATCTTCATGTGCACCAGTTTGCAGATCTGAATATGCTAAAAGAGAGCAAAATACCAATGCTCTTAGCTAAGCTTAGCCCATTTTCAAAAGGGCTTAAGCCTTTAGTATATTATATACCTGCCCATTACTTCACAGTTGCTGTAGCAAAAGCGGATAAGCATGGTAGATACTCGCATGTATTGTTTAAAGCTTTTCTTTTCAAGCTTGCTGAGCTTATAGCTAAAAAAGAGGGAGCTAAGCTTATTTTCACAGGCGAGAGCCTTGGCCAGGTTTCTTCACAAACACCATCAAATATAGTGGCATCAGAAGCTAATGTGAGTATGCCTATACTAAGACCCCTTATAGGCTTTGACAAAGAAGAGATTATAAGCATAGCAAGGAAGATAGGAACGTATGAGCTTTCGATAAGACCTTACCCTGATGTATGTGTAATTAATGCTAGAAAACCTTCAACAAATGCTGATGTTAAAATCATAAAAGAGCTTCTTAAAGAGATGCATATAAACAAAATAGCAAGGAAATCTCTTAGCGAGGCGCTTGTCTTGCCTGTCGAAGAGGAAAAAGGCGAATGATAGAAAGTTTATTAAATCATTTTGTGGTATATAAATAATAATATATTTCAGTAAATCTCAATTGCAAGTAGATGCTAAAAACTAAAAAGGTGAAACAATGGCCGAAGAGGAAAAGAAAGAAACAATTCCAGAAAATGTAATATACGTGGGCAAGAAGCCTGCAATGAACTACGTTCTTGCCGTGGTAACGCAGTTCAACAACGGAGCAAAGAAAGTAACAATAAAGGCAAGGGGTAATACGATCTCTAGAGCTGTGGATGTAGCAGAGATAGCAAGAAACAGGTTTGTGTCCGACGTTAAGGTAAGCAACATCTCAATAAGTTCGGAAGAACTTACAAACGAAGATGGCACAAAGTCAAAAGTGAGTGCAATTCAGATAGAGCTATCAAAGTAATTCTTTTCTTTTTATTTTATTGAATACCTATTTTTATTGCATTTGCCACATCGTTAGATGTAACAATGCCCAAGAAGATTAGCTCTTTTTTCGTTATTTACTACAGGCACTCTGGTTATATGCTTTTTGAGCATTATTTTTGAAGCTTGATCAATCTCATCAGTTGGCATAACAAATATTGGCTTTTCCATAATCCTGCTTATCCTTTCTCTTTTTATCGCCTTGGCAGCTATCTAGTCTTTCTCTCTAACTATTCCTACAAACTATTCCTACAAGCCTTTCATCTTTTAATACGTGCATAAGCGAGACCTTGTTTGCTTTCCTGAGCTTAGTAGCATTTGCAATACTCGTTTCTTCAGAAACAGCGACAGCACGCCTCTCCATTTGTCAAGACATTTCATAAAATGATAATATGAGTTTGGAGCTCAAATTTATATCTTTTTTCTAACTCGATGCATAAAATATATAACTTTGCTGATATATACTATTGGGGTGTTTGTTTGCTCAGAACACACTACATAAATGAGCTAGACCAAAAGCTTGACCGCAAAGAAGTAACTCTTTGTGGCTGGGTGCATGAGGTAAGAAATATAGGTAAGATAATATTTATGCTCCTTCGTGATAAAACAGGCATAGTGCAGGTAACAGCTAAAGAGGGCGTTGTTAGCAGGGAATTAATGCGAAGCATGGATCTGCCTAAGGAAAGCGTTGTTATGGTGAAAGGTATCGTTAGCAAAAACGCCGAGGCAAAGAAAGGCTTTGAAATCATTCCAAAGGAGGTAATAAATCTAAATCCACTTTCTGGAAAGATTCCTTTTGAGGTTACGGGCAAGGTGCCTGCTGAGCTTGATGTTAGGTTAGAGTATAGGCATATAGACTTAAGACGCTTAGAAACTTCAGCAATATTTAAGATCGAGTCCACAATGCTGCAGGCATTCCGCAATACGCTTCTCAAAGAAGGTTTTACAGAGATAAGAACGCCCTCGATTGTTGCAGCCGCTACAGAAGGTGGCACAGATCTTTTCCCAGTAACATATTTTGAAAAGATAGCATATTTATCACAATCTCCCCAGCTTTACAAGCAGCTTGCTGTTATTGGTGGTTTTGATAAAGTATTTATGATCGTTCCTGTTTTCAGAGCTGAAAAGCACAACACAACAGAGCATTTGAATGAGATAACCCAGATGGATATAGAGATGGGCTTTGCCGACCACAATGATGCGATAAGAATGCTCAAGAAGGTGAGCTTAAGCATAATAAAAGAGGTTAAAAAGAGAAATACTGAAGAGCTCGAAACGCTTGGTGTTTCATTAGATATTCCAAAGCCTGTAGAGGTAAAGTACAAAGATGCGATAAAAAAGATAAATGAAAATGGTCTGCACATTGAGTTTGGCGAAGATCTTAAGAGAGAGCATGAGCTACTTTTGACAAAGCTTTATGGTGATTTTGTAATACTAAAAGAATATCCAACAAAGGTGCGTGCATTTTATACAATGCCTAACGAGAAGGATCCAGAGGTTTCAAACAGCTTTGACCTTATCTACAAAGGGCTTGAGATATCAAGTGGTGCACAGAGAATACACATACCACAGCTTTTAGAGGAAGCTATAAGAAAGAGGGGAATGGATCCAAAGAATTTTGAGTTTTACATAAATGCATTTAGGCATGGTGCGCCACCTCATGCAGGGTGGAGCATAGGCTTGGAGAGATTTGCGATGAAGATAACAAATATGCATAATATAAGAGAGTGTTCTCTCTTCCCTAGGGATAGGACTAGGGTTACACCTTGATGCTATGGAAATTAATTCTATAAAAATCGAAAAGAATCCCGATGAACAGCTTATCATCGGGCATGCGGGCTTTATAAAAACAGCAGAGGATTTGTATGAAGCAATGGTAAATTCGGTACCAAATATAAAGTTCGGAATAGCATTTGTAGAAGCGAGCGGTCCTTGCCTGGTAAGGAGCGAAGGCAACGATAAGGAGCTTATTGAAAAGGCGCAGAGGAATGCGTTAAACATAGGTGCAGGCCATACATTTCTAATCTTATTCAAAAACGCATATCCAATAAATGTTGTAAATGCAATAAAAGCGGTGCCTGAGGTTGTAGGCTTATACTGTGCAACAGCAAACGAGGTTGAGGTATTCGTAGCAAATGGTACAAAGGGAAAGGCTATTATTGGCATAGCAGATGGTGAGAGTGCAAAAGGCTTGGAAGGCGAAGAGGAGAAAAGCAAAAGACGCAAATTTGTGCGTGATATTGGCTACAAACTAGGGTGATTTTATAGAGTTCAAGCTTCTTAGCAAAGAGAATGTGGATAAGGTAATTGAAACGCTCGAAAAGACTTACCCAAATGCGAAATATTATCTAAACTTTTCAACACCTATAGAGCTACTTGTTGCCGCAATATTGTCAGCACAAACGCATGACGAAGTGGTTAATGCGATAACACCTGAGCTTTTTAAGAGGTATAAGACAGCTCACGATTATGCGCAAGCTAAGCCAGATGAGCTTATAAAATATATAAGGCGTGTCAGCTATGCGGGAAACAAGGCAAAGAATATAATAGAGGCATGCAAGATAATAGACCAAAAGTACAATGGCAAAGTACCAGATAAGATGGAAGCTCTTCTGGAACTGCCTGGCATAGGTAGAAAGACAGCAAATACAATACTAATCAATGCATACAACAAGGTAGAAGGCATACCAGTTGATACATGGGTTATAAAACTTTCATATAGGATTGGGCTTAGCAAAAACACAAAGCCAGAGCTTATAGAGCAAGATCTCATGAGGAATATAGACAAAAAATACTGGCACAACATAGCATATGTGCTAAAGCAGCATGGGCATGCTGTTTGCAAGAGCGCGGTGCCTGAATGTTCAAAGTGTGCTATAAACAAGATATGCCCAAAAAATGGTGTTGAAAAGAGCAAATGATTTTCATGAAGCTATACTGCGATTTTCATATTCACAGCAAATATTCAAGGGCGACAAGCGAGGGCCTTGACCTTGATGGAATAGCACAAGCAGCTAGAAACAAAGGTATTAGTATTGTTGGTACAGGTGACTTTACCCATCCTCTTTGGTTAAAGGAGCTCAAAGAAAAGCTGAAGCCTGCAGAAGAAGGTCTATATGAATATAAGGGTATGAGGTTTATCCTCACTGTAGAAATCTCTACAGTTTTTAGAAGAGAAAATAGCATTAAGAAGGTGCATCATGTTCTGCATGTGCCTTCTATCGATACTGCGGTGCAGGTAAATGATATTCTCTCAAAATATGGCGACCTAAGTGCGGATGGCAGGCCTATGTTAAGCGTTGATCCTTCTGAGCTTGTAGAAAAGATAATCTCAATAGATAAAGACATACTAATATATCCTGCGCATAACTGGACACCATTTTATGGTTGCATGGGGAGCGAAAACATGTTCAACTCAATTAAGGAATGCTATCTTGAGCAAGAGAAAAACATACACGCTCTTGAGACTGGTTTGTCATCAGATCCAAAGATGAACTGGCGATTATCAATACTTGACAAATATTCTCTTCTTTCAAGTAGCGATGCACATTCAGCGCAAAATGTTGGCAGAGAGATGACTGCCTTTGAACTAGAAGAACCATCTTATAAAGCGATAAACGAAGCGATAATGAAGAAGGATAACAAAAAACTTAGTCTTACTATAGAATATTACCCTGAAGAGGGCAAGTATCATTATGATGGTCACAGAAACTGTAATGTTTCAATGAGTCCTGAGGAAGCAAAGAGATATAACAATAAGTGCCCTGTTTGTGGCAAGCCTTTGGTAATAGGTGTTTTGCACAGGGTTATAGAATTAGCGGACAGGCCCGATGGCTTTATTCCAGAAAATGCGTCTAGATTTGTATACGCTGTGCCACTCATAGAGGTGCTTTCATACATTACCAACAAAGGAAGAGCAACTCAATATGTTAAATCTCTTTACTCTAACCTATTAAAAAGGTTCGGAAGCGAGATAAACGTTCTACTCAACGAGGACACTGAAGCGATAAAAGAAGTAGATAAGACCCTTGCAGAGGCTATAGAAAATATAAGGACTTCAAAAGTTAATCTGGTCCCTGGCTATGATGGTGTATTTGGTATAGTTGACATGCTAAATAGGATTAAGCTAGATGAGAGCATTAAGCAGAAGAGAATATCAGATTTTGAAGGTAATAATTGAAAGAATAAAAGATAAAAAGATAAATAATTAATAAACATTGGTGGTCCTGTGAAAAATTATATCCGCTTAACATTCGTCCTTGTTGTAATGCTCCTGCTCTCGCTCTCAACATCATATGCGAGCTTTGTGGGTAGTGCTTATATCTATGCTCCAGCGGTTCTAACAGAGTCGAACAAGGGCGTACTCTCTTTGTTCTATCTAAATGTTACTACTGGAGATGGAACGGTAAAGATAAGCGGCCCTTCATCTGTCGGTGTAAGCACATTAAGTTCCGCACAGATTGGAGTAGCGTACGCATGCAAATACCTTGGCTTAAATATGAGCGATTATAACTTCTCTTACATAATAGAGGATAAAAACGTGAGTGTATCTGGTCCAAGTGGTGGGCTTGCTTTTACACTTGACGCAATCTCTGCGCTTTCGCATGAGCCACTGCTTCACGACTTTACACTTACAGGAACAATAAGCCCAGATGGCAGCGTTGGTGAGATAGGTGGCATATATGATAAAGTGGCCGCAGCAAAAATGCACAATCTAAAATTCGTGCTTGTTCCTTATGTTGAGAACGGAAGCTTCGAAGACTTATTATATTATATCACTCAACAAACCTTTGGAATACCACTTGTTGAGGTTAAGAACGCATCTCAAGCTTTTGAATATGCGATAGGCTTAAGGGCTCCATATCCTTTAACCTACAATACTTATACCAACTACTATATTGATGAAATTCCTTATACAAATCTATCTTGCTTATACTGTAACTTAAGTAGCTTTCAAAACCTAACAGGCTTTACATTTGATTTTGTAAATAAGTCAATTGATGCTATACCAAATAACTACTCTACTATAAGATCGGAATTAACAAGCGCAATGCAGGAATATACTGCAATAGCAAAGAGGGGCTATTTATATACAGCTGCTGACCTTGCTTTCCTGATCTATCCACAGGCATTTATGCTTGCTAATATAAATAATACAAATGAGAGTGCAGCCCAAAGCCTTATTTCTAATGTTTCTACCTATTGCTCTTCTCTTCTTCCACCCCAAATGACCAACTCAAACTATGAATATGTAATAGGCGGTGAGCTCAGGCAAGAGCTTGGTAGTATAACAGCAGGTAATGCGGCAACCATACTAAATAGAAGTGAAACATCTGATGGTATTTTTGAAAGCTTATACACTGCAGGAGAAGCTTACGGCTGGTGCCTTGCAGCAAGTGATATGTATAGTATTGCTGATAGCATGGGCGGTGTGCCTGTGCAGGGATCGCCGCTTCTAAAGAGCTATGCATCTAAGCTCATACAGAATGCAAGTGAGTTTGGAAGCAGCATTTATCTGCAGAGTGCGATAAACTTCTATAATAATGGAAATTACCCTGCGGCAATATATGCGGCTACTTATGCGGGCATATTTGATAGGCCAACAATAAACAACTATACACCTTCAGAATATATAAGCATAGAGAAAGCATTGATAAGCAATTCAACTTATGGCGTATGGCCAAATCAATTTGCAAAATCGGCTATATTCTATATAAACGAATACAATATAACAAGAAATGATAGCAATCTTGAGAATGCATATTCTCTTGCACTTCTTGCTTCGAAGCTCAGTAGCGCAAACAAGCTCATAAACAGTACATTTATTTCACAACCGAATCAAACATACTCTTATAATAATATCTCAAGCGAGATAGAGCAGATATATTCTCTACTTCTGATAATTCTAATGGTACTGTTTGCTATACTTGTAATTCTAATAATGCTGCTTTTGCGAAATCCTTGCAATGCACAAAGCGAACAACCCAAAGAAGCTGCAAGCAATAAGCGGATAGCACATGTTAAGGGCAGAAAGCGATAAATAAAATGGGCTCATATCGCTATATTTAATATAGGTGCAAGCAGAAATGCTAATAGGGCGGTGCCCATTGCAGCAAGTGAAGCATTTCTCGCAAACGAGTAGAATCTTTCGCTCCTTTCATAAATATACTTTATCCCTAAATATAGCAATATAATATCAGTTATTCCTATTGGTAAAATGTAGATAAGGTTTAACTTAAACGGCTCATAGTACATAAAGAGATATATGCTAATTAAGATTGCTATTAAGTAAAATACGAGAGCAAGCACCGCAGCTCCACTTATACCAATAACTCTTGGCAATGTTTTTACATTTCTTATTTTTATATCTCCTTTTAGGTCCCTTATGGTGCCATGTATTTCCCTAGCAAGACCACTAAAGAAGATCAAGAGCGTTATTAGTATTATACTTTGCTTAAGCGATATTGAGACAACATAATTGCCAAAGATGAATGGTATTGCCATAGAAAATGCTATATACGCATTACCCCAAAAGAGCATTTCCTTTATCTTGTAAGCATATAATAATGCAAGTGCTCCAAAAATGAGCGCTATTGCAAAGCAGTACAGATTTATGAATGCGCTTGCCACTATACCAATCACAAGGGTTATAGCTGTTACATAAATCGCATCTGAAGGCTTTAGGCTTTTATTTACAAGTGGCCTCTGCATCTTCTTGTTGAATCTGTCGACCTCTATATCGAAGTAGTCGTTTATCGCAAATGCGGCCATGCTTATAAAAACTGGAGTTATTATGCTCATTAGAAGTATGAATGGGTTTGGCAGGCCCTTTACAATAAGCTCTGCAGCGAGAACAGCAATTACAAGCATTACACTGTGTTCTATCCTTGTAAGCTTCAAAATTGCAATAGGCTTGCTATATTTTTTCATGAAATCTATACCAATCAGAAGCTTAAAGAATATATTTCTAACCATATATTAATATTTCGTTGATTTTATGGAGCCATTGAATACGCTTCCAAAATATAATTTGTTTGGTTTAGATGAGGTAGATTATGCGAATGCAAAGGTTGTAGCACTACCTGTGCCATATGATTCAACAACTTCTTATCAATCTGGTGCAAGATA
>Ga0081529_117717_pt1 | contig 10965 bp, 10 predicted proteins | sample EchGeymetagenome_FD_71012 | JGI IMG/M metagenome (GOLD analysis project Ga0081529, IMG submission 71012) | Ferrous microbial mat and aquatic microbial communities from Echinus Geyser, Yellowstone National Park, USA - transect B T=78-80 C v2... ...
AACGGGCATTTTAGGTAGCTTGATATGGAGTACCTCAGCCATTAGTCTTATATTGATATATGGTGGCGCTTGGGGCTAGGTGGGGTGTTGAGTCTGAGGAGGCGTTTAGGAATGCCATGAAGGGTATTGTTGAGGGGATTCTCGGCGTCGCCACGGTTGGTAAGTGGGTTTACTTTGACAAGGATGATGTGGTTTATGGGCATCCATCCCAGGTGGAGATCGATGTAGCGATTAGGGATGGAACACACATACTAATTGAGATTAAGGCAAGTGCCTCAAGTGGCGACGCATTGGAATTCTCAAGAGTCGCAAAGCTGTACGAGACCGTCACGGGCATTAAACCGAGACTCGTCCTAGTGACACCGTTCATCGATGATAGGGGTTTGGAGGCTGCTAGGAAATTGGGTATTGAAGTTTACACTGGCGTTTAATTTATCTATCAATCTCAATCCACTAATTAACTTAACTAGCGACTCTGATGGTGACTCATGGGTCATGTCTATGGTCACTAACCCCAGTTCTCTTGATAATGCCCTGTAGATAACCCACTGCTTTGGTATTGTCTTAGCCATTGGCTCACTACCCTTACGCCTAATCAACTCCCTGGGGCTGGCGGTCACCAGCACGTTCCTGCAGTACCTAGTAGCCAAGGCTAGTGTGGCCCTACCCCACAGGCTGCCTAAGAAGCCCACGTCAGTGATTACACAGACCCAGACTAGGAAGTCTAGGAGCCCCCTCTCACCCACAACCACCCCGTAGGTGCTTGGTATTTGGAATTTGGAGGAACCACCTTGGCAGCATTGATACGAATCCTAGAAACCACCACAGTGGCCTTAAGCTACTGGTTATCGATATCCCGTAGTATGGGTTACCCGGTCCCCTCATGTTACTGAACAGTGATAGGAACCTGGCCATTAGTGAAGCTGTGGTATGAGATCCCCCTTAGCCAAGATACCTTAACCCGCCTATTACTGGATAGGTGCTTAGCCAGTAACCTAGCTAATGTGCTCTTACCTGAGCCGTCAGGCCCAGATAGGCATATTACCCTCTTCACGCGTTAAAACCGCCATAATGCCCTTAATAACTATTAGTAATGTATGGGCCTGCTAGGCCGTGCGTACTAACGGCGCGTACTTGAGCGTGCTCCTGTTCATGGCGACGGCCCCTATGGTTAATGGGACTAGGGTTAACTTGCCGAGTATTAGGCCTAGCATTGTGCTTAATAATGCTGGTGTTGGTATTACGCCTAGGAAGGCTATTGGTACGAAGACTAGGCTATCCACCGTCATGCTAACTGGGTCACTTACACCAACCCTCTTAAACACGTTGCCCAGTATCCTACTGACCAGGGTTACGTCAAGGGTCTCGGCGGTGAAGAAGGCTACCACGCTGGCCACGGCTATCCTGGCTGACTCACCCACTATGGCTACGTAGGCTGACTGCAACCCCCAGAAGGGTGCTGATGGGGCGTATATGGTTAATTGGGCCATGGCCCATAGGCCGAGTTGAAGTAGGGCTGCGACCCTAACAACCCAGTAACCCAGCCTCCTACCATACTTAAGCGTTATCACGTCTAGGGTGGCCACTGTGGCCGAGTACGTCACGGTGCCGGCTGGTAGGTTGGCGTAGCCTATGTTCATTATTTTGCTGGCTAGGAATTGGCTGGCTGTCAGGAGCATTAGGTATGTCGCCACTGATGAGGCTAGGAGTACGCTATCCCCTCCAAGCCTCCAGGACAGGTACATGACTATGGCCGTTATCCCATACACCACAGCAGCCTCGATTAGGAAGTAGATGGCAGGGTACATTGGGCAGGCCTGGGCTGCAGGTTTATAAGCTTTTACCTGTGTATTAATGAATCAAGATTCAGGTAACATTTAGATGAAAACCTGCCCACTGGGTTACTTAGGTTCACCAGCACTGCTGGGTGGGTCCCTGCTGCCGTAAACCACGTTCAGTGTTACATAGGTTTGAAGGTAAATGTAGTTGCCGGATACAACGAATATCGGCACCCTGTATGAGCCCGCCAACCTAGGCACTACCGTGCACTTAACCCTCGATGAACCCGGCTGTATAGTTAACTCAACCTGGGTGTCCAGGCAGATGACCCTGAACCTGGCTTGGGTACCCATGTCATTGTTGAACTCAAGCTCAATGTCAATTGGCCTATTCACAACCCCACTGTACGCATCCTTAAGCGGCCTCATGGACATCTTGAACCTTGAGTCCAATACGCCCCTAGCCTCGTTGATCCAGTGCTCAATTAGGTCCGGTGTCCAGAATTCAGCCCACCAGAAGTCGCTGTCTAATGCATGCCAGATGGCGTACCTGGCCTCAGTCACCTTACCACCCAACGCCTCCTCAAGCCCCCTCATGTACCTGTAGGTGTCGAGGACCCTTACCCAGTAGTCAGCGTGCTCCCTCCTCTCCCCATCCCACTTAGTGAACCCACCCAGCCAACTGGTCGTTGGAACATACGATATAACCCTCCTGGGTTGGTTAACCTGGCTTAGCCTAACGGTCTCCACTATGCCGAGTTCCTGCATCCTGGTTAGGTATGAGTATAGCTTATCAAGCATGAAGCCTACCATGGCTGGGGTCTTGGACATGGCTATGAAGTTCTCCCCATCGAGTGCAATAACCACTAACTCACCCCCAGTCTCCACAATGGATCTACTTAACATTGCGGCTAACTTAAGGGCACTCCTCTCATCAGGTAGGTTGTTTTGGAAGGACAATATGTCGCTAAGCCTCTCATCCCTGAAGAAGATTGTTAACCTACCACCTAGGCTGTAGGCCTCGTAAATACTCCCCTTATCGCCCTGCACACCTGGGAAGTGGTTACCTCCGCAGAGGATCGTGTACCTTATGCCGTGCTTCTCGTAAATGTCGAGGAGATCCATGCTCCAGGCCATTTCAGGGGTCCACGCGCCCACTGGGTCAACCCCCAGTACGCTCCTGGTAACCTCCATGCCTGCCCCAAGCTCCTCGTCAATTACGTCAATCATCTCGTACCTTGAGGTTAAGTAGCCTAGTATCGTGTGGGCGTAGACGCTTGTTAAGGCCTCCAACTGCCCCCTACCAACCTGAACCCTATACATGTCAAGTGCCTTTGCCACGAGGCCAACCTCATCACTACCCCTTGGGTGGACCTCACCGTTAATCAGGGTGAAGCCCCTCTCAACTGCATCAACCCACTGCTTCAGTAGGCTTGGGGATAGGTGCACGTTAACCTTAATGTCCTTATACTTTTCATGCAAATAGGCGTGGAATAGGTATGGGCCGCCGTTGAAGAATGGCCTCATTACTGGTGCGTAGACGTACCTAAAGGCCCAGTCGGCGTAATACTTACCATTGCTCATGTACCAGGGTGGCTGGTGCATGTGGTAGACTAGGGCCAGTTTAACGGGTCTCTGGGTCTCAATAACCCTAACCTTAATCGACTCCGTGAACCTGCTGCCCCCTGCATCACCGTTAAGCCTAATAACCCAAAGGCCAGGTTCATCAACCTTAAAGGACTCCTCAACCACAGTGGCCTCGCCGGGCAGCGCCATGGCCGACCCGCTCCACGAGGCCATGTGCCTATTATCAAGTAGGTAGTCTAGGGTTAGGTTAACCTTAATTGAGGACTGTGAATCATTAATCAACCTAACCTTGACGCCAACCTCATCCCCAACCCTATGCACAGGGCTATCAACATCAAGCAGCGACCTCATTAAAGTAGCCATGTCAGGGCTGAATTAATAAGACTTCCGAGGAAAATAATGAAGGTTACTGGTCATCATTGAAGCACCTGCTCATGACCTTTCTAACGGCATTCCTAAGGTGGAAGTCCACTGTAGCCTTGGATAAGCCTAATTCCTTAGCCAATTCACCCAACCCCACACCCCTGGGGTAGTTGAAGTAGCCGAGTTCAATAGCCTTAGTTAACACTACCCTCTCCATTAACGTTAAACCCCCACCCCTAACCCTCCTTTCCCCAACCCTACTGTACGTTAATGAGGCCACGTAGGCCTTCTCCCTAAGCCTACTAACAACCTCCCCAATAACCTTACCAGACCTATTACCTGGTATGGCCACTGTGAAGTATTCGAAGCCGTCACTGTACTTAGACGACTCTATGAAGATCCTACTATCCACGAAAACCGACTTAACGCTGAACTTGTAATCCGCGTAAAGCACTATGTCAGTGAAGTTCTTACCAGGATTAACACTAATGATCCTTACAACATCCCTATACCTACTCCTCAAGTCGCTGATAAACGACTTAATGGTGTCATCAAGCCTCTTATTTATCCTGAAAACCTCGAAGTTAAGGCCCTCACCCTGTAGGGGAATGAAGTACGGGTTATTAACCGTTAACTGATACTTCTCCGTTAACTCAGTCCAATCCCCATAATGGTGAAGCTTAATGTTAAGCAGCATCACAACTCCACATAATGATTACTCCTTATTAAGTTTTATTCATATATTTTACAAATATTTAACAATGAAATCATATGATATTAGGACATATTCATCTTTAGTTTAAAAGAGAGAAAGAATTTCAAGGCTTGAGCTGGTCACCCTTAGCAATGGCTACTATGTCTTATGTGAAATTTAAAGTATATGATGTATTAATTTACTTATATTAAATGTATCTGAAACATCGAACAGATTAGAATAAGAAATATAAGTCTATGAACCATTAAGCTGGGTTATGAAGTGGGGTTACGTATTACCCGTGATAGCGGTTGTTGTGTCTATAGTAGCTGTGTTTAGTGTTAATGTTGTGGGTGCCCAGCAGTCCTACCCAACATACTCAATGTATATGGCAGCCCCCTGGTACTACACGCTACTTCCACCTTGGCCTGCTCCTTGGTGGAATCCCTTCGCCACAGGTAATATACTGTTCTTCACCGGTACCTGGATGCCTATTGCTGATTTTGAGGATCCCACTGGTCAGTGGTGGCCTGTTTTGGCTAAGAGTTGGACTGTTTTTCCCCAGAATCATACGTTAATCATCTACTTTAGGCATGATCTTTACTGGTTTAATGGCACCGCCGTAATACCCTTCACCGCATGGGATGCATATGCCTGGTTCTACATCAGTGATAAGGTGTTTGGTGATTGGGAATCCTACGGCTTAATGCCCCAGAACGCCGACAAGGACTTCATAATCATCGACAACTACACATTATCAATACACTTCGACTACTGGACAAATACCGGGTATTATTGGCTTCTAATGAGCTGGGTTCCTAATACGCCATGGCCAGTTTGGGAGAAGGTAGTCGAGGAACTTAAAACAATGAGTGTTACTCAGGCTCAGAGGTTTTCAAATAACATAACGAGCATGGTTGTTCCGTATTGGGGCCTTTCACCATACTACGTTACTAAAGTCTCCTCAGGTTACGTCACAGTTCAACTTGAGCCTGAGTACTTTAATGGCAAGCCACTGTTAGCCACATGGAATAAGATACTGCCATTCCACACGTGGCAATATTACCCAACAATAACGATAAACATTGGGCTCTCAGGTGGGTTAACCCAAGAGGTCTCATTAGCGATTCAGACTGACGACTACTTCATACATACATGGTATCCGTCATTAAACTTCATGCAGGTTCTTGAGAGTCATGATTACTCAATACCATTATTACCAGACATATCCATTGAGGGTATTGCTATACCAACCTACTACCCGTTTAATATTCCTCAGGTTAGGCAAGCCTTCCTCTACATTATTAATAGGACTGAGGATGCCTTGGCTTGGGGTGCACCGCAGTTAATCACCCCAGTTTACATTAATGTGCCTGCACCTGAGCCTAACGTTGTCCCAGGTTTATGGTTAACCTTCCCTGAGGATATTAGGGCTATTGTTGTCAACTTCACCCAGCCCAACTGGACTAAGGCAGCTCAACTCCTTGAGTCAGCCGGCTTGTATTATAAGAATGGGCAGTGGTACCTGCCCAATGGGACGCCACTAACGTTAACGCTTTATGCTAATTCGGGGGCTCACTTAGCTTGGCTTAAGGCGGCTCAAGTTGATGCGCTGGCATTAACCGAGTTTGGCATTAAGACTACCCTAGTGACTGTCGAGTCAAGCACGTATAGCACTGAGATCACCAGTTGCCAGTTGCCTAATACGGCTACTGACTGGTTCTATGCTGGTTCTAATAAGGGTGGTGTTGATGAGTCATGGATATACTACGACTACGCCTACGGTACGGCACCTGCACTTTACCCATCAGCATGGTGCATACCAGGTCGTACAACCTCATTCGCTTACCCGATTGTTCAGAATGGTCAGATTACTGGTTGGTACTGTAAGCCATTGGTCACGAACCTACCCATACCAAACAATACAATTATAACATGCGTAAACTCAACATTCGGCTACTTCAACTTCTCGAATTGGGAGAGTGCCATAAGTGCAGCCATGCCGGGTTCAAGCACATACTATGACTTGGTTAAGGCTTATTTCGCATGGTTCGAATACTGGGTGCCGGGTGTTGAACAGTTTGAGGCTCAGATAGCGTATGCGTTCCCAAGCGATAAGGTTGACCCAATGTGGGCCTACCAGTGTCTAAATGTCACTAACCCGAAGTACACTAGAGCAGCCTACGCGATACTTCACAATTGGGCTATGGGTTGGGGTTGGGATGGTCTCTATCCAGGATTTAACACCTGGCTATTCATGGGTGCCTTTGCTCCTCCAGGTCAGATACCACTATTAGCTCAAGCAATCATTAATGGTAGTCTTTGGACTAGGTATTCTCAGTATGCTGCTTTCATTGGTTTGCCAACGCCGGATCCGCAGTTGCAGGCTTGTGTGGCTTCATACTTCCACACAACGTACACACCAGTAACGACAACCACCACCACTACATCAACCACTACTACCACCACGACGACTACTACCACAACCACTACTGCTGTTTCAACGGTAACATCAACGGCAACAGTAACAAGCACAGTCACAACAACAGCAGTATCAACCACGACAGCAGTAACCACAGTAACCGTGACAAAACCAGTAATATCAACAGCATTAATCGCAGGAATAGTCATAATAGTAGTGGTCATCGCCGCAGTGGCCGCAATAATAGCACTAAGAAGGAGGTGAGGATACTCATAAAGTTTAAAATAGATTAAACAATTTCCTTTTGTTTTTGCCTTATATTTATCTTCTATTTAGGCTTGTTGCTCAATATACGTTGGTGGTTCGGTGTTTGCTAGGGCGTCGTTTATGATGTCTACTGCTGTTACTGATTCCCTGAACTCTGGCTTGATGAGTATCCTGTGCATTAACGCTGGGTATGCTGCTGCCTTTACATCGTCGGGTATTACGTAGTCCCTACTCTCCATTAGTGCCATTGCCCTTGCCAGTTTAAACATGCTTACCAGGGCCCTTGTGCTTATTGGTGCATCAATCCTCTTATCCGCCCTGACCCTATTAACTATGTTAATCATGTAGCCCAGCACCGAGTCGTCCATGTAAACGCCCTTAACCTCGCCTGCCACCGAATCAAGCATGCCGTTGATCATTGAGCCATCCCCCATGACCTCACCCTCAATAGTATCAATACCCCTTATTATGGCTGCCTCATACTCGGGTTTTGCGTAGTCCACGTATAGGCTTACCATGAACCTGTCCAGTAGGGCTAGGGGAAGTGGTTGAGTTGCACCTAGGGTAACCTCAACAATGTTCATCGTGGCTATTATAACATTTGGCCTTGGTAGTGGTATTGGCTTACCCTCAATTGTCGCCTGCCCCTCCTGCATAACCTCAAGCAGGGCCGAGAGGGTCCTGGCTGGGGCCCTGTTTATCTCATCAAGGAGAACCACGTTGTTGAATATTGGCCCCTTGTTAATCCTCAATTCACCACTGGGCGTGTAAATGGCGAAGCCAACTATGTCTGATGGGAGGGTTTCGTTGGTTACCTGAACCCTCCCAAAGCTACCACCAATGGCCCTGGCCAATGCCTTAGCCAGGGTGGTTTTGCCGCTCCCCACGGGGCCGAGGAGCAGTATGTGTCCCCCCGCTAGTAATGCCGCAACAACAGTGTGGACGACTGTTGGGTTGCCTATGAAGACCCTGTTGACGTACTCCTCAATTTGCCTAGCCACCTCGGCGGCATTAACCACACGGTGCCCTTACCTCCGCCTTTTTAAAAATAGCATTAAGGATAGTAGAACCATGGGTGCCGCCGAGAGAGCGTAGTTGGCTGGGTACTGCGATGCGTAGTGGCGTAGGTATGCTACATACATCCTGAGGGTTAACTGAACCCCACCACCCAGTGATGGAATTAAATACGCGGCTGAGCTATTGCACAACTCCCTGAGCAGCATCATGTTGCCCCCGTAACCCAGTAGTGAGTTCATGAATACCCCTGGGCTTGAAATAATGACCACGTAACCCTTACCAACCCTAGCAGTAACCATTACCGGGAATGGACCTGCCTCACCACCTGCTATGCTGCTTAAGCCGGTTAAGGCGACTACAGCGGCATTCCCTGGGTTAATCACCGTGGCGTTGTCCAGTGTTATGAAGGATGCCGTTATGTTCAATGGACTATAGTTACTCACTGCGGCTATTGGGAAGTACTCGTTTAGGGAGTTGAAGAGTGGGTCCTTGATCACCAGGCCCGTGATTGATACATCAACACCCAGTTCCCTTAGTAGGCGATTAGCTGTGGGTGAGTTAGAGAGCACCACAACCACACCACCCCTTGCCAACACGCCCCTAAGCCCATTGACATACGCCTTAGGTAGGTTGACGAGGGGTATTACGAAGACTACCCTACTGCCGTTCAACTCCCAGGGCGTGTAAACTGGCCTTAGGCAGATTGAGGCTGCCTTTGAGTAGCCGTCCCAGTTTGGGTTGCTTGGACTGTAGGGGGCTGTGTAGGGGTATAGGTAGACCACTGCTAGGGCTAGGAGGATGGATAGGGTAATGGCCACCGCCAGCGTCCTCACCGCCTAATCACCATGGCCAGGTAGCTTGATGCGGCCTCAACATCACTATCGGTGGGTAACCTCGGTGAGTAAAGGGCCTCCTCGGCTAGGGTAATGAGCCCATTGAGCCCCTTAACAACCTCACCATCGGTAAGCCTACCACTCACTAGGGCTAGGTACTCCCTAAGCGTTAACCCGCCGCCAAAGGCTATCCCGGTGGCCGCGCCCACAGCCATTATTGCCTTGGTGAGGGAGTCTAATATTGCCTTAACCCTTGGGTCGCTTAACCTGGCTGAGGGGATGGGTTGCCTAAGGGACTTGACAACGGCCTCAACTGTAACGGCCACTGGGGTTTGGGTTACTGGGGCTCTATGCCTAACCCCCCTTGTTAGCCTAACGGCGACTAATGCTGCTGGGGCTAGGGCGGCTAGTATGGCTAGTTGGGCTAGGTTAACCACAAGCACTCTCACGGTTGCGGCTACCCCTTCAATGGGTGGGTTTGGGGTTATGGTTACGTTGAGTGTGGTGAACCCCATGCCTAGGGTTAAGGGTAGCCTAATGGGTATGGTCACTGTGGGTGAGTTAGCTACCACGGTCCTGTCCAGTGGACCTAGGTTAACCAGTAGGGTTAGGTTTCCCTTAACCGATGGCTCAATGCTTATGCGTATGGTGCTCGTGAGGCCGGCTAGGAGAACTGTGCCGCTTAGCCTAATGCTTGGCCTAACCCCAACCACCGTGATGTTCAGGGCGCGTTCAGCTGGGGAGTAGGTTAAGTTCGGCTTAACATAGATGAGTAGGGTTATGTTGCCTGGCCTTAGAACTGAGGTTGGTATGGTTAAGTTGAAGCGGCCGTTTATGGAGGTTGCATTGAGGCTTAACCCACCAACCATAACGGTAATTGACCTATTACCCCCAGTCACGTTACCCCAAATCAATAGGTAGTCACCCCACTTAACAACTGTGCCATTAACGTGAATCACCAGCCTAGTCTCATTGAAAAGCAGCCTAACCGTGGCCTCGGCGGTTGAGCCAGCCAGCCCCTTGTTAACCGGTATGAAGAGTGCTTCAACAGAAGTTTCGTTAACGTAGATGTAGGGTAGCGTTATGTTGACGGTGTAGAAGCCCGTGGAGTTGGTTACGGCTGAGGCAATTACTCTACCGTTAACGGTCACCAGGATTAACTGACCCCCCAGCCCCGTGCCGTTGGGTAATGTTAACCTACCGTAGGCCATTATTGTTGAGCCGACCACCGCCGAGCCACTGGTTAGGTTTATGGTTAACGTGGTGTTCATGGCGCTGCCGCTTGATGCAGGTTTACTGATTAATTGGCTTAGGGTTGAGTTACCTAGGGCAGTGGTCGTGTACTGGGCCGCTAGTAGGCCTGCATCATGGCCCACTAGGCCCTGCACCCCAGTGCCGTTCAATATTAACTCACCTATCATCGACGTGTTGATTAATAACACATTATATGGGATGGCTAAGTGACTTGAGGAAGCTAGGTTGATTAGGGTTCTTAATTCATTAATATTTAGTGGTGGTGCCTGGCCGTTGGAGTAGGCTGCCCCACTGGCGTTTATGAAGCCTATGATGGAGGCCAGCTTAGCCTTAGTTAAGTTACCTAATGTTGAGTTGATTAACATGAGGGTTTCCTTAACATCATTAATGCTTATGACCTGTTGAGCTGTGGCTGGGTTGACCAGGTTAGCCTCCGTGGGTGTCTTAAGCATGGGTTTAACGGCGATTAGGGCAGCTACGAGGATGATTAATACTAGGGTTGAGTAGACTAAACCAAGCCTCATAACGAGACACCTAATATTGCAATTATCCTCAGGGCGGCGAAGTAGGTGAAGACTGCCACTAGGGCTATGGAAATTACATTGTGTACCAGCCTAACCCTCCTCGGTATTGGCTCGGCTAGGAGCATGCTGGTTAGGTATATTATGGTGTATAGGGATAGGTAAATGTCCAGTGAACGAACCCCCAGATAGTAAAGGAAGGAGGTCAACACTCCGGTTAGGGTTAGCT
>Ga0081529_144365_pt1 | contig 10951 bp, 7 predicted proteins | sample EchGeymetagenome_FD_71012 | JGI IMG/M metagenome (GOLD analysis project Ga0081529, IMG submission 71012) | Ferrous microbial mat and aquatic microbial communities from Echinus Geyser, Yellowstone National Park, USA - transect B T=78-80 C v2... ...
AAGGGTGGGAGTGATTGCAGAGATGTGAGCCCCGTGCCGTTGGGCTCGAAGGAGTCCCATGACCCACCTACAGCAAGTGGGTGGTTGAGGGCTAAGTCCCTACACTCGATCATGAATGAACATAAAATGATTGAAATGAAAGTGTAGGGACAAACGGTGAAGTTCTGTGTAACTACGTGGAGGGCCTCGTGAGCGAAAAGTATGGCTCCTCCACGCCCTGAACTGTAGACCCAAAATCACCTCCACGAAAATAAGTCAGAATCAAGTCGAAATAATTTTAATGATTCAATGAATGAAATATCCCATCCCTGCGGTAGACCCAAAATCACTCATCTAAAAAATATTTGATCTATCTCATCTCAGCCAGCAGGTCTCTCTCCTCGCCCTGCTCACGGCCGTAGCGAAGTTACCAGGGGGAGGTCAGGGAAGTATTTGTCATCTCCTGGTGCCCTCTAAATTCTGGACCCTTTATCCCGGGGAATCATTGAGGTGACGGAGTCCTGCTCATCTCCTCCTCACTGGGCCAGCTCTACGCCCTTACTTTCTTTGGACTTCGCCAGAAATGCTAGTGTAATTATTACCAGCACCACAGTGTATACCGGATAGAGGAGGTAGTTCACACTTCCCAAGTCGGCGGAGACGTAACTTGCAGGCCCACCAAGGAAGGAATTTCCGAACTGATAAGAGGAAGACGCACCTGTGTACCTCACGTTGGTTGGGAATATCTCAGAGACCATAGCTGCGAGGGGAGAGTAACCCATCCCATGGTAGATCCCGAAGAGTAGGAGCATCAGGAAGAAGGAGTCCACCGACCTGAAGATGAAGGCAGGATAGATCGTGATCAGTGCCAGGAGGTTCGCTAAAATCAGGATGGGTCTCCTCCCCACTTTGTCGGCCAACCATCCTCCAGCGAACACCATGACTATGTCAGCGATTGCGAAGAGGGCAGTTCCCTCAAAGGACAGCGAGGAACTGATTGCCCCAGTGAGCTTGTAGAAGACTGGGAGAAGGATCGCTCCTACGTAGAATACAGTTCCCAGGGCTCCAGCCACCACAGTACCCAATAGGAGTTCTCTCCAATACTTCCTGAACATCTCGCCTGAGGGGAAGGAGAGTAACATACCCCTCTCCTTGACCCTCACGAAGAGTGCCGTCTCGTCTACCCTCAATCTGATGACCAGGCCAATCCCTACCATGAGGAAAGATAAGAGGAAGGGGATCCTCCACCCAAAACTCAGCATCTCCGCTTGTGAGAGCGTAGTGCTCAGCCCCAGGAAGACGAGACTACCCAGGAGCAGACCTATTCCAACGGTGGACTGAATGAAGGCAGTGTAGAAGGCCCTCCTTCCCTCGCTGTTCTCCACCGTCAGCAGTACAGCTCCTCCCCATTCTCCTCCCAACCCCAGGCCCAGTAGGAGCCTTAGGATAACCAGCGACACTATGGTTATGGACCCCACCTGTTGGTACGTAGGGAGTAGTCCCACCAACCCCGATGAGATACCAGAGATGAGGAGTGTGTACAGAAGGGAGTACCTCCTCCCTCTCCTGTCGCCGAAGTGACCGAAGAGTAGTGCCCCCACAGGCCTCGTGACGAATCCCAAGGCGAAGATCAGGAGTACGTTTAGAACTGCAGCCAAGGGGTTCTTGGAGGGAAACAACTCCTCCCCGATGTAGAAGGCACCTGAGCTGAATATGAATACATCGTACCACTCGATTATGGTTCCGATCATGGACGCCGAGATTGTTAACTTGTTCATAGGGAGAGTACTGTTGAAAGGAATTTAAAAACATTGGCTTTTTCCTTGTATTATATCTTAAGACGAAGGTAATTTCACTCACAACTTGAGAGCTAACTCTATTTATTAGTGAACATCTATTAACACCATGATCGTCTCGGTAGATGTAGGAGGAACTTTCACAGACATTGTGGCCCTTGACGAGTCAGGGAACATGATACTCTACAAGGGTCCTACCACCCCTAAGGCACCGGAGGAGGGAGTCATGCACGGACTTTCCAGGTTGGGAAAGGTGAGCACTGTGGTTCACGCTACAACCATAGCTACGAACGCCCTCCTGGGTCAGGTGAACCTGGAACTCCCCAGGGTGGCCTTGATCACAACTAGAGGTTTCAGGGACGTCATAGAGATAGGGAGACAGAACAGGCCGGAGCTCTACAACCCGTTCTTCAGGAAGCCAACTCCCCTAGTCCCCAGGGAACTCAGGTTTGAGGTGAGCGAGAGGACAGGCCCCTCGGGAGAGGTACTCCAGGAGTTGAGGGAAGAGGAACTGACTCAGGCACTGAAGGAGGCCAAGGGGAGGGGAGCCACTTCCCTGGCCATATCCTTCCTCCACTCCTACGCTAATCCCAGGAACGAACTCAGAGCGAAGGAGATCTCCAGCGGGATATTTCAATATGTGTCCATCTCCTACGAGGTCTCCCCAGCTCCAAGGGAGTACGAGAGGACCTCTTCCACGGTAGTGAACGCAGCCCTCATGCCGGTCATGAGGAGATACCTGGAGTCCTTGAGGGAGTCCCTGAGGACTAAGGGCGAGCCGGAGTTGTTCATCATGGCAAGCTCTGGAGGTCTCATCGACGTGGATGAGGCCGGGAGGAGACCGGTTCAGGTCATAGAGTCGGGGCCTGCCGCGGGAGTAGTGGGAGTTGCGGTACTCTCCAGGCTCATGGGAGAACCCAACGCCATAAGTTTCGACATGGGGGGAACTACCGCCAAGGCTGGGACAGTTGTGAACCATGAGGTGGAGACGACCCAGGACTACGAGGCGGGAGGCAGGACGCACTACGGGAGGTTGGTTAAGGGTTCAGGCTATCCTGTTAGGTTCCCCTTCGTGGACTTGGCCGAGGTCTCAGCAGGCGGGGGGACGATCATTTGGAGGGACGAGGCGGGTGCCCTCAGGGTAGGCCCGTTGAGTGCAGGGGCAGACCCAGGCCCCATGTCCTACAGCAAGGGAGGGAACAAACCGACCCTCACCGACGCCAACCTAGTTCTGGGAAGGATAGGGGACACACTCTCTGAGGGTCTGAAGCTAAACAGAGAGTTGGCCCTCAAGGGCCTCAGCGAACTGGGAGATCCTGTGAGCGTGGCTAGGGACGCCATATCCTTGGCCAGCTTGGAGATGGCCAGGGCCATAAGGCTGGTCACCGTTGAGAGGGGTCACGACCCCTCAGAGTTCACTATGTTCGCCTTCGGAGGCGCAGGACCTCAATACGCTCTGGATTTGGCTGAGGAGATGGGGATAAACAAGGTTGTCATTCCCCCTCATCCTGGGTTGTTCAGCGCCCTCGGGATGCTCTTCGCTGATAGGAAGTTCGAGATCTCCAGGTCCTACCCCAAGGATCCAGAGACCGAGTTCCTGGAGATGGAGAGGGAACTGAAGAGGAGGGTTCCAGAGACCAAGTACTTCCTGAGGTACGCCGAGGTAAGGTACGAGGGCCAAGGGTGGGAACTCACGATCCCAGTAGGGGATCCAAAGAGGATTGAGGACGATTTCCAGAGGAAGCATCTGTCCACGTACGGCTTCACCCTGGATAGACCAGTGGAGGTAGTTACCATAAGGTCCTTCGCTGTAATCCCCGGTCTCCCCTTCACCCTCCCCAGACCCAAGGCGAAATCCGGAGATCCCCCCTTCACCTGGAGGGAAGTGTTCCTGAAGGACTCATGGGAGAGGGTGAAGGTCTTCAAGAGGGAGGAGATACCCATGGGTTATCAGCTGGAGGGGCCGGCGGTGGTGGAGGAGTACAGTTCCACTACCCTGGTGAAGGAAGGGTGGAGAGGGGAAGTTCATGAGACCGGCTCCCTGGTCTTAAGGAGGGATTGAGGATGAAGTGGGAGGTATTGAGCAAGGCCACAGTGTTCGTGGCTGAAGAGATGGGAGTAGCCCTGAAGAAGAGTGCCCTCTCCCCTAACATAAGGGAGAGGATGGATCACAGTTGTGCCGTAGTGGACGTAGACGGGAGGATAGTGGCACAGGCTGAGCACATACCAGTACACTTGGGTTCCTTCAGGGTAGGGGTCAGGAACGTTTTGGATTACCTGGAGAGGGAGGGGATGGAACTGAGAGAAGGTGACTCAGTCCTCTTCAACGACCCCTACATATCTGGAACTCACCTAAACGACGTGGGGGTGCTCACGCCAATCTTCGTGGAGGGGAAGTTATTAGCGTATGCGGTGAACAAGGCCCACCATGTGGACGTAGGAGGCCCGGTGCCTGGGAGCATAAACCCCTCAGCCACAACCTTGTTCGAGGAGGGATTCGTTATTCCTCCAGTCCTGGTAGAGAGGGGAGGTGTTCCTGTCAAGGACGTGCTGAAGATGATCAGGGAGAACTTCAAGGTCCCCGAGTACTCCCTAGGCGACCTCAGTGCACAATTGGCCTCAAATAGGTTGGGAATTCAGAGGGTTAGGCAACTGGTGGACAAGTACGGCAGGGAGATGTTAACCCAGGGATGGGAGGAGACACTGAGGTACACGGAGAGGATGGTGAGGAAGGAGCTGGAGAGGTGGCCCAAGGGGAGGTATGAAGCTGAGGACTACCTGGAGTGGGGTGAGGACTTCCTTAGGATAAAGGTTACCCTGGAGATAGGGGACAAGGTTAGGGCAGACTTCACCGAAACACAGGAGCAGATGGATGGACCCCTCAACGCCGTCCTAGGTGTGACCTACTCCTCAGTATCCTTTGCTGTGAGGAGCATGATGGAGGACGTGCTGACCAACGACGGTTTCTACTCCGTGGTGGAGGTCTCAGCGGAGGAGGGGAGCCTGGTGAATCCCAGGAAGCCGGCTGCCGTAGGGGGAGGAAACGTTGAGACCTCCCAGAGGATAGCCGACGTTACCTTCCTAGCTCTCTCTAAGGCCTTACCGGGGAGGGTCCCAGCAGCTCCCCACGGTACCATGATGAACATCATGATGGGGGGAGTGGTGAGGGGAAAATATTGGTCATATTATGAGACCGTAGGAGGAGGGAGCGGTGCCAGACCTAACGGCGATGGGGAGAGTGCTGTACACGTGAACATGAGCAACACCCTCAACACTCCCATAGAGATCGCTGAGAGACAGTTCCCCATCCTCTTCACTAAGTACATGATAAGGGAGGGAAGTGGAGGGAGGGGAAAGTACAGGGGAGGTGACGGAATAGTCAGGGGATTCAGGGTTCTTTACCCCACGAAACTCTCCATCTTAGCTGACAGGTTCAGGTTAGGTCCGTGGGGACTCAACGGAGGGGAGAGAGGTAAGCCAGGAAAGGCCCTGGTGTCAGGAAGGGAAATGCCAAGTAAGTTCACTGTACTTCTCAGGGAAGGAGATGAGGTCGTGGTTGAGACTCCTGGAGGGGGTGGATACGGTAGTCCAGGGTGAGGGTTTAATCAGCTCTTGCAACCTGGCATCACGGATCAGGGAGCCTGGAAGGTCATCATCGAAGTCCTAACCCAGACTCGCCCCAATGAACGCTGAGTTGAGGACATTGACGCGTTAGACCCTCTTGACCATTAACTTGAGCTACCCCGACCTGAAGAGCTTCCTGCTTCATTACCCCGCCTTGCTTAAGGGTAGAGGCAGGAACTCCACAGGCACTGAAGTGACTCCCACCGTTTGTCCCCACACTTTCATTTCACAGCAGTTATTAGATTTTGCCTTGACTTCAAGGCTACACCTAATGAGAAATCCCATAACTGCTGCATTTCACTCATCTTATGTTCAATCATGATGGAGTGTAGGGACTTAGTCCTCAACAACCTACCCGACTTCAAGGTTAGGTGGGTCACGGGACTCTTCGAGCTCATGGCAAGGGACTCACATCCCAGATCACTCCCACCCCTTCGGGCAGAGCCCACACCGAGTGAGAGTTCACCTTTTATCAATAAAGTCGTAATAAACAAATATAAAAACATTTCTGTTAACATGAGAGAGGATTCATCCCGAAGAGGGAACTGGGTAGTTGCCCGTACGGGCAGTCGGAGGGGGTACTACAAATTCTGAGGAGCATGAAAAGGTGATGAGGGAGAAGGGATTTGACAGACATACAGCCTCAGCTTACTTAATAGCCTTAAAAGGATTAGGAATGTTTAATGATATCAAACGACAAAAACTTTACGGTTTATCGGAAACTGCTAACAACGGCGGAGGCTAACCTCACCGACACTCTCATTAACCGACGTGTCTCGATTACGCTTACCCAGTCGGTGACTGTCATCGGGAAAGTATGTTCCAGATCGATATTTAAACATTGGGAACTATCCGTCCACGCCTCAGAGAGGCGGCTCTTCCGTCCCCAAACATCCTCTTTTAAGTTAGGAATCCCTCTTAAAGTTCGAGTCTAATTCCCTATATTTATAAAAATGTTTGAGTGTGACACCTTTCGACCTTTTAATCTCAATCAGCAATTATGTGACTTTCCCCTAAATATCGCCCCGTTTTCAAGGGAAATCTAATAACCGGTACCCAATTTTCCCATATCGTTCTCTATTTGAAAGCATAAATAATATCGTGTCACAGGAAGTTATTTGGTGAATCACTGGAACTCTTAAGGTCTCTTAGCTAGGCCTCTACCCATAATCGGTATTATTTGAGCAACACACATCACGTGAGCTAGGGTGCAGTAGACGCATATGGATCCCACCAGCCACTCGGTGAACACGAAGTAGCCCACGAACGTCACTCCCAAAACCCACAGGTATGGAATGTAGGAGACTCTATCCAGATACCATAGGACTAGGGAGGTCAGGAAGAAACCAATTCCCAGGACCGGATCTGGTACACCGAATAGGTGGGAGAAGGGGCTGAACTCCACCCTCCCACAGTTCACTACCTTAGACACGTCGCAGAGGCTGGGGGGTCTCCCCTGGACCTCAACTACGAGTAGGTAAAGGGAGTCCAGCAGACCTACCAGGGACATGAGGATTCCCAGAACTTTAGCCTTACCCATTGACCGCACCTCTACCCAATAACTTCCTCAAGTAAACCCTACCGTCTCTCACGAATATGTTATCGTATGGGCATTCCTCAATACACTCCCCTGCACCTATACACTTGAAGGCCTTGAACTCTCCCTTCTTTATGAAGGAGGCCCTCATGTCAGTCAAGCCCACCGGACAGGCCTTTGCGCAGTCGACCGTCTTACATGAGAGACACGTTGCCGGATCCTTCACCTTCAATTTGAATGGTCCAAGGTAGCCGAATAATTGGTTGAAGGTTCCCCAACCGCATAGGCCTGAGGTGACACAGGAGTAATTCCCCAGGAACGGTATCATGAGGAACTGGAGGTACCAAATCAGGTTGAAGTAGAGGGAGCTTAGGAACATGGACGGATCGTCCCCCAGTACGCTGAAGTTCGTTACACCAACCTGGTTGAGATAGGAGATGGCGGCAAAAACTGCTATGTTAACCCAAACCATGAGTGAAATGACCTTGAACCAGGGAGATAGCCTAGAGGTCAGAGTCCTCCTACCTAGAGGAGAGCTCCTGTTGAATGTCTTCATGGAGTTCACGAAGCTTCCCTGCAGCATGTAGGGGGCAGTACAGGTCACCGAGCATATCTGTCTTGAACCGAACAGGTAGGAGAGAACCGCAGTGACCAAGTAGGTACCCAATATTCCGAGGAGTAGTGATGGCTCAACTGGGGCAAATGTACCAAACCCGTTGAACCAGGAGTATGGCACCTCAGGAAATACTGACGAGAAGGGTGAGAAGGATGGTAGGTAAATACTGTACACCCAGTAAGCTAGGAACATGAGGGACAGCCTAACCCTATTTTCCAGCTTCCTCGCGGAGATAATCTTATCCATTACTCCCACACCCAGCCACACCCCTATCATTACCATGAACCAGGAGGACGACGTTATCCCGAGTAGGAGACCCATCCCATCTACTATGATCCCAACCCCAGAGGGAGCTAGGAACTCCAATGAGGAAAGTGAGGTGGGATTTACCTGGAAGAAGTCCACGGATATGGCCAGAGATAGGGAGGTGAGGAAGCCGACGGAGATCAAGCCTAAAGCCATCCTGGGAGACGAGTTCATCCTCGACGTGACCTTCGCCTTGATTGTAGTTAGGAGGGTTAGTATCCAAAGGAACGCGAAGACTGTTGGGAAGTAGAGGTTTACCCCAAGGTCGTTCCCCACCTGTAAAATCGCCAGGGAGGTGGAGGAGACCAGTAGACCTAAGGCTACCTTCACCTCCTCCGTTACGTCCCTCCCTCTCCTCCTATATATGAGCAGGTAGTCCAATCCTAGGAGGAAGGAGGTAAAGACTGAAGTTAAGACCAGGAGGTTGAAGTCATATATCAATAACGATGAGGAGAGGGTTAACCACGGGATTAGGGAGAACCCGAATGTCCTCCTCTTCAAGCCCATGTAGGAGGATAGAGTTAAAGGAATTATAATCGCCAATATCTGGAGTACCTGTGCTGTGCTTAGGGGGTACATATACCCCTCCACCTAGTTTAGGATAAAATCCTTGATAAGAAATCTTCTAACGACCCCAGATCCCTCCGACGCGAACCCGTTAGAAAATTTCTTACTAACCCTTTAGTAGTCCTGCCTTTCAATTCGCTTTAATGAGGTCCAAAAAAGCTGTATCAAACGTGATCTTCGCGGCAGTAACCGTGATATTGGTTATAATAGCCGCAATAGGATTCGGACTATACGCTACTGCTCCTGTAAAGGTTAAGTACGTCAATGTAACTACTCCAGTTCCAGTGAATCAGACTAAGGTAGTTTATCAGAACGTTACAGTCACAAAGAAAGTCTACGTACCAGTGAAGTACAACACCTCTGGTGCCTTCCTGAACGGACAGGTAATAACGTTCAACTACACGGCTCAGTTCAGCTGTTCTCCACCGCTAACCCAGTTCTTCCCCAACGAGACTCAGGCCAACCAGGTAGCCATGGGTTGTGAGGTGGGAGCTGCCAACTCCTCTGCCTTCCCGGCCAACGCCGCCCCGGTCTACGTGGTGGTGCCGGCCTTCGCTGGCCTATCCATATTCGGAGTACAGCAACTGGGAGCTAACCCGCTGGGCTTCCCGGTCTTCCACTACAACGGTCAGAACTACACGGTCCTGACCCAGTGTGGTGCTGCCGGTACCCCAACAGGTTGTCCCGACCACATGACCTACATATACTCACCGGCCTTCACGGTGGTTGAGCAATACCTGGGCATAAAGAACGGCGTCTTCGGCCTACCCGAGGGAGTCCTACCCACACCGGCACACTCCCACGTGGTGACCTTCGCGACCAACACCTCCATACCCTGGTATATAGTGGTAGTGCTGGACTTCAACCCCAACATCTTCCCCAACCCCATAACCGGTCAGTGCCAGGCCATAGTCCCGTCCAACGAGAGCAACCCGACCTCCCTGTGCCTCAACTCGTACAACAACGTGGAGCAAGCCCTCCACACCTACGACAGTGCCGTCTCAACTGCCAACCAGAACAACCCCATATGGGAGGCCTTGGGCAAGCCGGGAGTTGACGCCATATCCGTGCCCAGCAACATGATCCTGTACTTCAGCGACCCGGCAGTCTACCCCTACCCAATCTAACACTTTTTTATTTTCCTTAAAATCTAAAACTGGTGAGTAGATCATGGTAAAGTCAAGGTTTATTATTTTTTCTATTATTGTAATATTTATAGTCTCGGCAATAGCAGTTTGGAACGTCAGATCACTCCTGGGTTCCCCGACACAGTTGGGCGCTTACGTGTCACCATCAGTTGAACTGGAGTTGAAACAACTCTCCACCCAGAGCTACGATTACGTTACCTCCAATCTAACCTACACCGTAAAGGTCGTGAACAACGGGTCTGAGTTGACCTTTCAGGGAAAGCCGGTGGTCATATTCGTAGGGGCGGAGTGGTGCCCCTATTGTGCTGCCGAAATGTGGGCATTGGTAATAACCTTGGACAGGTTCGGCAACTTGACGGGTTTGAGGTACATGGAGTCATCGCCAACAGATTATTACCCTGACACTCCAACCTTCACCTTGAGGAATGTAAGTTACTCCAGCAACTACATCTCCCTACTAGAGTACGAGTATCAAGACAGGAACCATCAACCGCTCCAGAGCGTTCCTCAGAACATCTACTCCATGTGGACTTCCTTGGCTGGGGGAGGAATACCCTTCATAGATGTTGCAGGAGTTTACTATCAAGTGGGGTCCACCGTCGATCCAGGCCTCATGACTTCAGGAAATTGGACTTATGTTCTGGAACAAATAAATTCCTCCACCCCTTTATCCCGTGAGATTTACTCCACTGCAAACCTGCTAACAGCTGAGATATGTGAGGTAGACGGTAATCAACCGGAGAAGGTTTGTTCTCAGCAGGGAGTCTCGGAGTACGAGAGTTTACTCCAGAGTGGGAAGACCGGAGTTTATGTACCTCCGTATAGTTCCACGGTTTACCTGGGCCCTCAACGACCAGGCGCCCTCCTCAATACCCCAACTCAGTTACATCGAACGCAGTCCCTGACAGGTCTCCTAACTCAACTCCCTAGTCTAGGGGAGGAGGCCTTTAGGACTAACAGATCTCATCAAAGTAGCATACAGCAGCTATGGGAATCTAAGGGGGGTAATACGAAAAAGCCGGTATTGGTGAGAAGTTTTTCAACGACGTCCTGCTGAAAAAGTGCGGAAAGGGACTGATCGAGTTCGCTAGGGAGAGGCCGTCAGGGAGGTCAACAGGCTGGGCGTGGTCAGGAGGAACGGGAGGAGCAGGAAGGTTAACTGGCGCTAGTCCTCATGGTCCTGACGGGGGCCAGTGTGAAGAACAGGGCCGAGACGTTCTGGTTGCAACGTGAACTGATGGGGCGTTGGGAGAACTCGACGACGCGTGGAGGTCCTGTAAGACTGGTCAAGGGACCTCTCGCCATCATGGACGACACCGTGGACCACGACGCTCCAGGGGGACGTGAGCCCCTGAGAACTACTGGTTCTACTGCCACG
>Ga0081529_118574_pt1 | contig 10947 bp, 9 predicted proteins | sample EchGeymetagenome_FD_71012 | JGI IMG/M metagenome (GOLD analysis project Ga0081529, IMG submission 71012) | Ferrous microbial mat and aquatic microbial communities from Echinus Geyser, Yellowstone National Park, USA - transect B T=78-80 C v2... ...
ATGTTTTAGGCTTCTGAACCCTTGTTCTGCGTAATCCCTCTCGTTGAACGTTACCTTCTCGTGTTCCACGTTTAACCATGTGAAGGCGTTGTATGCTGTTGCCCCATCGTGCAAGTAAATTACCTTATCAATCCTTCTCCTAAACACCCTCATTGCTATTTCCTCAGCCCTACTCATGTTCGCAAGAACTACCAAGACGTGTACCCCACTCCTAACACTAGTAACCATGAAGAAGGGTATTCCCTTAGTTTTTACATCCCTAACGATCCACACGTAATAGTACTGACCATTAATTAGCCTCACCTTAGTCTCGTCAATAGCGTAAACACCACTCAATGGCACAGCGTACTTCACATAACTCAACCTCCTATGATAGTAAAGCAGAGTGGAATGGGGTAAAACTACCCTCCAGGAGGATAACCCGGAAACGTAGTTAGCCAATGCAGAGGCTACGGTCTCCCTAGAGTAAAACCTAGGGCTAAGGTTAATATACTCCATTAAAATTAGTATAATTTGGGTGAGCACGGGAACCTTCCATCTAGTTTCCATGTGCTCACCTCCAGGTAATACCTCCCGTGCTCACCCTAAAAAAGTATTATCATCAACGTTCTATTAATAAAGCACAAACAATTCAAATAATTCATTTTATATTAACAAAATTGTTGTCCACACTGACGTTGGCTATTGTTAATTACGAAAAGAATAAACAGTATGTCATAAAGAGTTTTATAAGCTTATAAAAGATAGATATAGTGTGAATGACACTATCATAATTTATGCCGCCATGATAATTACTGGTTCAATAATAGGTGTCACATCTAATATAATATTAAAGCATCCATCACAGAAATTGTATTATATATTAAGTATTGGAATTGTTAATTTAATTTTACTAAGCCTAATTCTAGAATCTTTACTAATATTTAAACTACAGTTTTACACTACGTTTCTCCTATTAATTGCATTGTTTTTCTCAGCATTTCTTTCCTTTTATGTTTATAATTATAAAGAAATATTATGCGATGTAAATGTTGCAGCATTTATACTCACTACAATAGTTATTGTATCTTTAGTAATTTCTCCCTTTTATGTACCTGCAGATAGTGATGCAGATTCTCTTCCACTTTATGTAATTAATCCAATGCCATCTACAACACCTTTATTTCAAGATTATATTGAAATATTAACTAATCCATCTCATTATATCATGGAACGTCCTTATGTTTTTTTACCGAGTAATTTAGAACTTTACTCTAATTTAGTATATAATTTATTAGGAAAATTTATTAACTATTCATATAGCATTAAAAATACATCTAATTTAATATATATATCATTACATAATGGAAATACTAGTTTAGCTATGAAGTATTATACTAGATTACTTCAAGAATTAGATAATATCACTATTGTTAAGAATAATATTACTTATTATGTTAATATCTTAGGGCTATATTCTAGTAGTACTATTTTTCAAAAATTCTTATTTATAATGAATATGAACTATACTTATTATGAAAACATTGTTAAAAACTATTACATTATTATGAGTTTCATTTATAAACTTCCAAAATCTTCTCATATACCAGTAGAAGTTAAAATTAATAAAATAACCATTCCATTTAATAAGACAATAGAAATAATTGGTTATCTTACTTCTCGCTATAATTATTCTATAAATGGAACTGTATTTATAACTTATCTTAATAGGTCTGAAAATATAAATGTTACTAATAACATGTTCTTATTTCCGATAACCCTGACCTCATATGTTAAATCCGTTAGTATTACTATCCTATATACTGGCAATAACATTTTTCTTCCAAATATAACTAAATTTACACTTGATACTAATGTAATTTTTACTAAATTATATGTAAAGTTAATCCCGTTTAATCCATACGTAGGATCGAATTTAACTATAATGGGATATGTTAACGGTAATAATAGGACACTTATAGTCTCTTTGCTAAACTACTCTAAAGTGTATGTAGTTAGTGGTAATTTTACCGTAAAATTTCCTATTCCCTATAATTTAACAAATACAACCTATTTTCTGAATATTACAGTTTTACCTAAGGGGTATTTATCTCCAATAACTGAACGTTTAATTATAATTCCTAGATTATATCATGAGAATCTTATAGTTAATGTTCAAGATAGGTGGATAATTCCTTTACCGTTAAAGATATCTGGAAAAATTTACTATAATAATACTCCTCTCAATAATGTTAAAATATTTATATTTATAGGAAATTCAAGATATGAAGTGATAGCTCATAATGGTTACTTCTCAACTGAAATATCTCCTAAAATTACCATCTTATTTGGAAAGCAAATAATATTTGTTGAATCAGACCCGCAATATACTTACTATAGAGAAGTTGTTGAGGTCTACACTCTAATTTATAATTTACTGGTAATATTTCTATTCCCTATAATTATGGTAGTCATATTTATTTTTATTAAAAGACGTACTAAGGGAAGGTCTAAACAATTTAAGCTATGAGAAATTATGATAGGAGGTTCTGAAAATGAAAAGTAAATTTTTACTTAGCTTATCCTTATTATCTATAATACTTGTTCTAGTATTTTTCCCAGATACTTATACATTCTCACCTTATAATACTGGAAATCAAGGTACCTCATATTTCTATAATAGTTTTCAGAATGTCAGCTCTTCAAATGTTACAATTTTGATACTTATGGATAATATTAATAATGTCACTCCCTATGTAACTTATTTACTTGACGGAAATATATTAATAGTCTCTGGAAATTACGTTAATGTAAATTATTTCCTACGTCTACTTAATGTTAAAATGATAATAGGTCCAATTACGTTAACTAATAATTTAGATTATTATATGAATGATGAAATAATAGTAGTAAATGAGAGTAATTATACCTTAATATTTCCATACGCTCATCCTGTTATAGGTGGATTTCCATTAATAAAAGTAGGTAATTATAGTGTAGTTTCTTATTATCAGTATGGTAAAGGAAAAATAATAATTATATCTACTCCGTATTTCTTTATAAACAAATATTATAGACTATTTGATAATTCTGCATATTTACATAAAATAACTGGTACTGATAAGGTTAGAATTATTATATATGCACAAGATTCGCCGTTGTCGACATTCAAACATTTTTTAGATATGTTATATAATTTTATCACATGATACCTATTATTTATTAACTAATTATCATATAATATAAATAATGTTATATAAATATATAAAGATATAAAATAAATTAAAATAAATCCATTAGCAATTGAAAATCATAACTCTTAAATAGGTGAGTAAAATAGATGTATGTATGAAATTAGTATTGCTAATTATGGTCTGTATAGTAATTATTAGCGGTGCTTTTCTCTTTCCTATTTTTCACGGAGCTAAACCATTCTATACAGTAGAAATTTCCAGTAATTTTCCGTTTAAAATAAATGGCACAATATATCCTGCAGGAAATTATTATCTGACCTATAGAGGAATAGTTAATATAACTTTTTTTAATTTATTTTATCAAAGCAATACCTCAAGGATCCACTTAATTGGAATAAGCTTTAATGGAACACTACTTAATTCTTCTTCGCAAATAGTTGGGATAATAAAAATATATAGTGGAAATAACTTTACTTCAGCTATAGTAAATACTACAGGATTATATTACACTCAAATATACCCTGCTTATAGTAGGCAATATTACGTGATTGTTAACGCGAAATACGGTGCTCCTATAACTAGTGGGTGGTATACAGCTGGTGAAACATTTACCATATCTCCAGGAACAACTTATCAGAACGGCTCAACAAGATACATAATAACTCATGTATATGTTAATGGGACACAGAGATTTTCCTTTACTATTAATTCCCCCTTACTGATATATGTTCAATATTTAACAGAATATTTGGTGAATTTTTCTAAACCAACTTATGTTTATATAAATGGCAGTTTAGAGATAATTAGTTCTCAATGGTTACCAAATGGAACCCAATTAATCATTCCTAAATATATTAATCTAACTAAAGATACTAGAGTTTTTACTACTGGCAATTTCACTGGAGTAATATATGTTTATAAACCATTAATAATAAACGATACTCAAATTTTCCAATATTATGTCACAGTTAAGGAACAACCTCTTCTAGCCGAAATTAACGGAAACTATACAAATCTTACCTCTAATTGGTATAATGCAGGTACTAAAATATTTATACCGCCTAATTTTCCTTTACCTAATGATTATAGAATAGCAATATTTGGAAATGTTACTGGAACATTTACTGTTGAATCGCCTCTTATAATAAATGATAAGGAAATAATTCAATACTATGTGGAGTTTCCCTTTCCTCTTCAAGTTAGTTTGTCTAATGGCACCTCATTTTACGGATCTGGATTATGGGTTGATAATGGTACAATTGTAACGGTAAATCCTCAAATACATTATATAAATAACTTAACTAGAGCAGTAGTAATGGAGCAATCATTCCATTCCCCGAATTATGACAAGTTAAATTACACTTTACAATACTTTGTGACATCTAATTTGCCTCTTCCAGTTTCAATTAACGGAAATAACGTAACTCTAACTAGTGGCTGGTTTAATCAGAGCACTAACTTTTATGTGTACCCGATATATTATATAAACTCAACTGAAAGAATTGTAATCTTAAGCACTAATTATAAAAACGTTACTCTTTTCTCCCCGATAGCCTTTAATGTATATTACATTAAAGAGTATTTAGTTACTATAATCGGGTACTATTCACATTCAATTATATTAAATGAAAAAATATGGGAACCTTACGGTTCTATAGTACAAATTCCATTACAATATGAGTATGCTGGCGTTTATTTTCAGTCTAATTCCTCCGTTTATCAGTACTATATATTCAATCCTACAAACATTACTATATATTATTATCCTATAACTTTTACGTCAACAACCCCATCTCCTCAAATAATAAGTGGAATCCCATTAGAAGTGCTTATAATCATAGTTATAATAATATTAATCTCATCACTTATCCTACTTTCTATGAAAAAGGCTAATATAAAATAAAGCATAATATAATTATTTGAATAAATAGTATATAAAATTTTTATATTATTTAATAAAATAATAGATTTGTGAGGAATGTTAAACTATTCCCATTTTGTTAGGTTTCATGTAGAAAAAGCAAAATAATTTATGCTCTAATCTTAGCTTAGTTTGTTTTCATCTTAGTGATTATAAGATATATGCTAAATTTTAGGAATTAAGAATTATATGATATTGTATAGGGTTTGTTATCAATTTATATATGAGTATGTCAATATTTATGTTGTGGTACTTCTAAGTATAACAATTACGGCCAAAAATGAAGCACCAGTAATAAGTAAAGTTTTAAATAATATAATTAACCAGCTAAAAGATATAGACTATGAAATGGTTTTAGTAGATAATTGGATAAGTGTTCTCATGCAGTCATCTTATTCGATATATTATTGTAAAATTATATCAGATTTTCTCTAATATTCAATACTCCCCTCAAGTAAGCCTCGTTCAAGGGAGTCTTATCCCTTGAATAAATTACTGGATACATGACATTAAGTAAGGCAAGACTATAATCAACCATTCTCTGACTCCTATTGACAGCCCTAGTGTCCCTAGCCAACCTAGCCAAATGAGCCCTACAGTAAGAGTTATAACTCTCAACCGTATAAGTGTACTTCTTACTTGCAACGTGATTGTCAAGGACTTGATAAACAGAGTAATCATCAGTGTAATTAACCTCACTCTTAGGCAGAGAATTCAAGAGAAAACTAAAAGTCTTATAATCCCTATCACCCGTAGTAAAGAAGGGTAAACCATCAGCTAAGGCATTCCAAATCCACAAGTTCTCCCTCTTGGAACCATGCCTAACCCTAAGGTAAGTCCAACTCTCGTCAAATACCGTGACTTTTGCGGTAAAGCTTTTTAGTTGCTCTTGTAGGACTAATAAATTAACGTATGCCACTATTCCTTTTCTCTTTATCAGACTGTAAACTGTAGTTAAAGGTTTTCCCTCAACTTTAGCTATTCCCCTCATGCTCATCCTATTCAAGTACTCCTTCAAGATCCTCTCCTTTTGCTCCCTACTCATCCCACGACTATTAGCATCGTAGAAAGTCCTTCTGCAGACATTACACTTGTACTTTGTCTTACCTCTTGATGAACCATTCTTGATCACCTTGTCCGACTTACAAGATGGACAGTTTGGCCTAATCTCCCTCCTCTTCCTTACACCCAATTTCCTAGTGTAGTAATAAATTGTTGATGGCGGTATTCCAAGCTTAGTTATTGGCACTCCCAACAAGTATGCAGCTATTGCCATTGAGATCCTTTCTAGATCGTGTTTTCTAGGCTTAACCTTTAAATTCTCTAAAATCAATACTATTAATTGTGTGAGGGTGACGAGGTCCATAGTTTAGGACCCCCTATACAATCTCGTCACCCTCACACAAGAAGTTTTCTCACGAAGACTTATAATCTTAACATATATTTAATATTTTTACTATTCAATATCGAATAAGATGACTGCATGAGAACACTTATCAAAAATGTTCTCATTTAAAATTTAGATAAAAAGAAATATTTACAAAGATGTTATATTAATATTATTTATTAAAGTTTATTCTTCTTTTTATTTTTAGACCATTAGAAATATTAATGGATATATCTATTAGATATGAAGACAGTATCTCCTCCAATTGGGTTTCAGTTAGGGGAAATGCTAAATTTAGAATTCCACTTCCAACTGGTATATAGTTTTTTTCTAATTTAGTTAATTTATTATTAGAGTAATTTTCTGTAATTATATTATCAAATTCATACTTATCAATAGTGATAGAGTTTATAGAAATTAGACCGGCATTATTCTCATAGGCTATTGATATAATTCCCATTTTGCGTGATTTGTTTACGATTAACTCTAGTGAGTGAATTTTTAGTTTAGACTCTATGTCTGAAACGCTGGGAAGTAATATTTTATCTATATACTCATGATTAATATACGAATACATATATCTAAATATTGTTAATCCATTCATAACTATAAATAAAAATGAAATTAGTAATGTATAACTTATTAAGCTTGAGAATACTAGAATACTAGCTATTATAGTTTTAGCTATATCCATTATTCTTAGAATTTTAATATAATCTATAATTTTATTTTCAAAAAGAAATGCTAAATTTTCTATATTATTTGAAATATTTTGTAAATAAAGAAAATAGTATAAAAATAACCAACTGACTAAAGACACTATGTACTCTAATATATCATGATTGGTAGGAATTGCGAAGTTAACTACTAGTATTGATTTTAAAAATGTATAAGAAATATATACTACCATAAGTGCACTTAATCCAGTCATAGGTGGTAATATTTCAACCTTAGTTATACCTATTTTCGATAATGTTATGAGTAATAGAATACCAATAATATACATAAGAATAATAAGAAAAATAGTTATTAATAAATTATAAAAAATAATTTCTTGCAAATTAATTAAAAACCCAATTAGTTGAAAAAAAGTGAATGCCTTTATGGTTATCTTTAAGTTATTGGCTATATTTATAGACTCACTGCTTTCTCTCATCAAATTTCACTAGATGTTATTCTTCATTAATCTTTTCATAATATTTCTTTTCTTTTTCTGGAATTTCTTCTCTAAACATTTTCTTACCTAATTGCTTGTATTTTTCAAGTTCTAGTAGATAAGTTAATGGGATTGGCGTAGGAGTCCTTTCTAATACTTCTGGGTATCTTTCCTTTTTGATATCCTTTCCTGCAATATATACCAGCACTGCACCTACGGTTAATATAGGAATGCCAATAACAAGTGAATACCATGCAGGTAAATCTGCAGCATAAACAAAATAATTAGACCACATTGATAATACGCTACCTATTGTTACTAACGCTAAACCTACATAAGCCATTTTAAGTCTTATCATATATTCTCACCCCTCGCTTTCCTCCCTTTGATATGATTTAGTCAGTAATATAAAACCTACTACTGCAGCTGCACCTATTATAAATTCAGCAGCAATATCCCATGGCAGCCATGGCCAATTAAGTAATGGTACAAAGCCAATAGGTGCTAAATTCATCCCTTGTAATGGTTCTACCCATCCACCAGTTACGTTAATGAAAACGCCGTAAAGTGGAGGAGCTGGTGGTTCATCAGGTGCTGCTAGTGAATTACCAACATCTTGAATAGCCACACCTACTTGTAAATCATATAGCGCAGGTTTACCATACATACCTGGAGCGGTTAGACCATGTAAAGCTTCTAGAACTATAGTTGCATTAAATACCTCATCTGTGTAATTAGCTACAAAGTCTTTAGCACCAATCCACATGCCATTGATATATTCTCCTAAAACCGCAAAATCGAAGCCTAATCTATCAAACCATATTAATGCTAATCTATGAGGAGCAGGACCCACATAAATAAAAATATAATTTACGATCATTATTGTCCCTGAAGTTACATTTATTATTGGCGCATTTCCAGGTAAGCCAAAAAGATAAGTATGATTATTTACAGTAATAGTAGGTGGAGTAGGATATATAACATAATCAAAAAGTTCATACCAATTTAAGAAACCTTCATGCGCAGCTGCTGATGTTTGAATTGTGCTAACTGTGGGTGCTATAACTAGAGTTAATAACAGAATTAGATACATTATAAATCGCTTTTTAGCCTTCATTTATAGTTCACTCTATAATTTTCCTTTATTAGGTACTTTATATATTTTTCGGATCTATCAAGTTAAAAGTGATATGTCCAGAATATATAATATAAACAAAAAACAAAATAAAAAATTATTATTATATATATATACAAACAAAAAATCTTCATTCCACTGCATAATTTAGCATAAATCCTATATCTTCATGCTCGAAGTTGTGGCAATGCATAAGGTATATTTGACGACCCGCAAAAGCAGTTGAATTCATATCTGGTGCTGTAGTAGTTCCACTTAATAAGCCAGTAAATGACATAGCAATTCGTATTGTTTCACCAGGCCATATTAGCACAGTATCCTTCCAGCCTAAATCTGATGGTAATCTACCCTTATTATCTACTGCTAAAGCTGCAATTTGGGGTACACTATTTCTTCGTTCTAAGACTTGGAATAAACCTGCATGGAAGTGAAATGGATGGGGCATACTTTGATCTACATTAGTTATTTCCCAAATTACTGTCTCACCTTTTTGGACTGTTATAGGTATTTGATATAAATTAAAAGTCATTCCATTAATCATCCATTGCATCATTTGAACATTAGGAGCTAAAACTAACTGTCTTGTGTCTGCACCAGAAATATCTATAGGCTCTATAGGTGGTGCTAGCTCCTCTGGAATAGGCAAATCATAGCTTACTTTATTTTTGACTACTAATTTTAGTATGTTAAATTGAGCATTTTCAGGTAAGTAATTTAATGCTCCCATCATAGTTCCGTTATATCCATAATAATACCATTGGGAACCTGCAGCGTTTGCACCAAACTCTTGTTGTTGTGTCATATATAGGGGCATACCTGGTTCAGCATCGTAAGGATCAAAGTGTTGAGTTTGCAAAAATATTACGTCACCAGGATTGAAATTACGCAAATCTAAGAGAATATCTAGCCTTTCTGCAACACCTATAAAGGCTTCATATACTTGATACGGTTTATCTAATAGTCCTCCATCACTTCCTATAATATAGAAGGGAATATTAGGTCCTAATCCGTTTTTAACGAAGCTTAATCGATATATTCTTGCATTGCTACTATTAACTATTCTAAACCTATAAACTCTTGTATCGACTTCCAAATATGGGTTTACAACACCATTTACTGTAATTTGGTTACCAAAATATCCCATAAAGTAATCCATCATATCTGGTGCAAAAACTAAATTTCCATATTCATCAAATATTGTATCTTGAATTAATAGTGGAATTTCTGTTTCACCTAGTGTTAAATCTAAAGCCTTTCTTAATTTATCATCGTTCTCATCCTCCACTATAAACATACTTCTTAAGCCATACCAATCATGCATAGCAGAATAACTCATAACGTGCGTATGATACCAATAAGTTGATCCTCTATTATATACCGTAAAATTGTAATTATATGTTTGTCCAGGAGCTATCTGATATAAGGGATGACCATCTTGTGTCCAAGGAACATAGAGACCATGCCAATGAATTATTTCCATTCTAGTAGCAGCTGGAGAAACTGCGTATCTATTAGTGGAAGGGGGAAGATTATTATGAAGAGTAGTAGTTATTTGATCACCTTTTCTGACTACTATTATTGGATCAACATATGTATTTCCGTTATAGTTAACTACAAAATCCCAACTTTTAGTCTTTATTCCTGGTATGTACTCATCCATGTTATCCTGGGCGTATATATCAAACTGTCCTGGTCTATATAATATTCCCATGTATCCTCCATTAGTAGATGGTACATTAAGAGGGTTAACAAAATTTGAAGAGTTCTTAGGATCTAGAGCTTGATACGTTAATTTTCCATAATAGGATTGTCCTATATATTCAAATACTGTTGCACCTAATGTTCCTCCAACTGATGGTATCGCTATTGATGCAAAACCTAACATTTTTAGGAAATTTCTCCTAGATATGCCTGCCATACTTTCCTCGCTTTTATTTACTTAAAAATTATATTTAAGTTTTGCGCTTATAGTAATTACCCAGATTAAAGTTATTAAATATATCTAAATTTTTCTCAAGTCTTAAAAAGAGATTAGAAGTAGTATTATAGTCTTTTTCATAATAGCTGCAACAGGCTTTTAACTTCCCTCAATACAAAATATAGAAAAACATTGAGAAAAGCTTGTATTATTGTGAGATAAAACTTGTTAACAGATAATAAATCAAACATCTAAAA
>Ga0081529_125774_pt1 | contig 10935 bp, 9 predicted proteins | sample EchGeymetagenome_FD_71012 | JGI IMG/M metagenome (GOLD analysis project Ga0081529, IMG submission 71012) | Ferrous microbial mat and aquatic microbial communities from Echinus Geyser, Yellowstone National Park, USA - transect B T=78-80 C v2... ...
CTCAGAAGAGGATTGAAAGTTCGAATGTTGATTGAGCTTCAGTTGATGGCAACCTTACTCTTAAACTCAGAAGAGGATTGAAAGACTAAACTTACATAAGCATTAATTGAATTGAATGTATCTTAAACTCAGAAGAGGATTGAAAGAAGAGTTAAAGCTAAATGAATCCTTTTCCTAACTGGCCCTCTTAAACTCAGAAGAGGATTGAAAGATATTTGAACAAAAAACTAAACCTAGAATTCAAGAAGCTTAAACTCAGAAGAGGATTGAAAGCAAACATCAACAACTCCAACACAATCACAAGCTCAACTTAAACTCAGAAGAGGATTGAAAGTAAACTTTCGTAAATGTTGTTCCGTCTGAGCTAACATAACTTAAACTCAGAAGAGGATTGAAAGGTATGGTTTACCTTCTCAAAGCAAAGCTAATTTAACTTAAACTCAGAAGAGGATTGAAAGACTCCAACACTTAGAGCTAAACCCATTGCAAAACTAAACTTAAACTCAGAAGAGGATTGAAAGCCATTTACTTACTAAGCTTAATATTTTTTTCTTCTCATCTTAAACTCAGAAGAGGATTGAAAGTCCTGTCCTTACAACTTTTTCGAATTCTGGACTCATCTTAAACTCAGAAGAGGATTGAAAGATTATAAGGTTTAACGTATGCTATAATGTAAAAATATAACTTAAACTCAGAAGAGGATTGAAAGCTTAATGTCTCCACTAGACTACTTGTTTTCTTACTCTTAAACTCAGAAGAGGATTGAAAGAAGAGGAATAGGTGGTTATTATAATGTTGATACTACAGCTTAAACTCAGAAGAGGATTGAAAGCATAGTCCATTCCGCAACCTGATGAAATATTTGTGCCCTTAAACTCAGAAGAGGATTGAAAGTTTACAGCTCTTTTACCAAAGTATACTTCATGTACCCCTTAAACTCAGAAGAGGATTGAAAGGTGTTATTATCTTTAGGACTGAGCCTACTATTGTTCCAGCTTAAACTCAGAAGAGGATTGAAAGGTTGGATATATTGGAAAGCGGCCGGATGATGATATAAGAGCTTAAACTCAGAAGAGGATTGAAAGATCGTAATTTTTTCTAAGACAACATGAATCAAAGGCTTAAACTCAGAAGAGGATTGAAAGACCTCAACGACTCGAATAAACGTTTGTATGTTCTTCTTAAACTCAGAAGAGGATTGAAAGACTACTTTCTTATCGTCTTGACATATTGAGCATAAGGTCTTAAACTCAGAAGAGGATTGAAAGTTAATTATTACAATAAATATGCTAATTTTACAGTTCTTAAACTCAGAAGAGGATTGAAAGTCTTTAGGCTTTACTTCAATTATTTCTTCTTTAGGTCTTTCTTAAACTCAGAAGAGGATTGAAAGATATAAAAAGCTTTTAGAACACTTTCGGTCATCTCTACTCTTAAACTCAGAAGAGGATTGAAAGTAGGAGCTGGATACTACTAAAGTTTGAGATACTGTATCTTAAACTCAGAAGAGGATTGAAAGGAATATCAACTGCCCCTTCTTTCTCTTTCTCTTCAACGCTTAAACTCAGAAGAGGATTGAAAGCAGAGACATTAAAGGTCAAGGACTAATCCGAGTTATTCACCTTAAACTCAGAAGAGGATTGAAAGTTGAAATCGAAAAACCATTGGAAGTAAGAACAAAGCAACTTAAACTCAGAAGAGGATTGAAAGGATATTCGGGCTGAATCAATTCCAAATCACAACTCCACTTAAACTCAGAAGAGGATTGAAAGTTTTCTACTCTGAAAAATTAAATGGCTTATATCAATATTCTTAAACTCAGAAGAGGATTGAAAGTGGTTGCATTCATCACAATATGCTATAATAAGTATAGTATCTTAAACTCAGAAGAGGATTGAAAGAGCATAATATTGCTTGTGCTTGTACTACTTATATAGTATACTTAAACTCAGAAGAGGATTGAAAGTTACTTTTTGGTTTTTATTCTAATAGCATTTTGTTCTTAAACTCAGAAGAGGATTGAAAGTGATTCATAAATCCAAGGTAAGTATTTTCTTATATGTACACTTAAACTCAGAAGAGGATTGAAAGTGTAATCAACAATTTTCACTAATAATAATAATCCACACTTAAACTCAGAAGAGGATTGAAAGATGGTTCAAGTCAAAGCGCAGCATATTATTTAATTACAACTTAAACTCAGAAGAGGATTGAAAGAGATTTAAAGCATAAAGGAATACTTGAACTTAAAACGGATAACTTAAACTCAGAAGAGGATTGAAAGTTACTGTACCATCTTTAAAGGCCAACAGATTTATTCTTACTTAAACTCAGAAGAGGATTGAAAGGGACTCATCCTTAACCATGGTGGTGGTCCATATGATGCTTAAACTCAGAAGAGGATTGAAAGTATGTTATGGATACCACCAGGTTTTGCTCATGGATTTCAACTTAAACTCAGAAGAGGATTGAAAGAATAGCGTATAAAGGTATTCGAAATAAGTCATTATTTTCCACTTAAACTCAGAAGAGGATTGAAAGATAGCAATATTGTGGTCTCTTAAACGCTATGCTCATACTTAAACTCAGAAGAGGATTGAAAGAGCCAGCCTTTCCCATTCTTAACTCAAGGATATTCGCTTAAACTCAGAAGAGGATTGAAAGACGCATAGTTAATAGGCCCTTAATATCGATAACAAAACTTAAACTCAGAAGAGGATTGAAAGGGAGAACAAGAAAAACCTATAGAACAAGTAGAACAAAGCTTAAACTCAGAAGAGGATTGAAAGGTTATAGCAGGCTTTATACCATATTGGGCTTTAGTCTTAAACTCAGAAGAGGATTGAAAGCTAATTTCCTGTTCAGTCCTCATGTTAAGTTAAGAGCTTAAACTCAGAAGAGGATTGAAAGATAATTTTCCAGAATTCTTCCTTCGTATTAAATTTGTAACTTAAACTCAGAAGAGGATTGAAAGTATAGATTTCAGAATTGATAAATGGAATGATCATGACCTTAAACTCAGAAGAGGATTGAAAGTGCAAAGTACCACTAGCTGATTGGATAATTTGTAACTTATAGCTTAAACTCAGAAGAGGATTGAAAGTGCTAATGCAAAATTATTTGGGTTGTAATTTTACACTTAAACTCAGAAGAGGATTGAAAGGTTTAGATGTTCGCAATGTTGTTAATAGAATATTAGAGCTCTTAAACTCAGAAGAGGATTGAAAGATAGGTCTAGGATTCTTCATCCATTCAACAGTAACTTTCCCTTAAACTCAGAAGAGGATTGAAAGCATACTGGACTTATTTACATGAAATTCCTGGTCAGTCTTAAACTCAGAAGAGGATTGAAAGTGATATTCCAGTTCCAACATGCTCCGCCTTAAACTTTTTCTTAAACTCAGAAGAGGATTGAAAGCATTTTTTACGCTCTTCCTCTTCCCTCTTCTTTCTTTCCCTTAAACTCAGAAGAGGATTGAAAGAAGACTACAAGGGCATTCTATAAGCAGATTAGGAACTTAAACTCAGAAGAGGATTGAAAGTGACTTGGAATATCCTTACTATATATAATGTAATCACTTAAACTCAGAAGAGGATTGAAAGAAATATGTTAAAACGGTTTTAGATTCTTTCGATCAGCCACTTAAACTCAGAAGAGGATTGAAAGTAACTAAATCCTCCTAAACCGCCTAGTGTATAGTATTTCTTAAACTCAGAAGAGGATTGAAAGTGCTTTTATAACCACGCTCATGCAGAAAATTTTCTAAATCTTAAACTCAGAAGAGGATTGAAAGTTTTAAAAACTTAAGCGTAAAAATCCGGCCAAGTGATCTTAAACTCAGAAGAGGATTGAAAGTTTTTTGCTCTAATCAAGCTAACTTTCTTAATATACTTAAACTCAGAAGAGGATTGAAAGAGGTGTTCAAGTAAGTAATCTAACTTATCCATGTAATAACTTAAACTCAGAAGAGGATTGAAAGTACATTAGCCGGTGATGTTTGTGAGTTTGTAAAGTCTTAAACTCAGAAGAGGATTGAAAGAGTTTCAAGCCCAACAAGTCAAGGTGTCTTGAGAATACTTAAACTCAGAAGAGGATTGAAAGAATATTACCAAAAACGCCACAAAGCATTATTTATGTACTTAAACTCAGAAGAGGATTGAAAGAGACATACTAAACTTTTTTCGTTTAAACTAAAATTCATGCTTAAACTCAGAAGAGGATTGAAAGTTTAAATAAGCTAAGTTAAGCACGCCAAAAATAGCAATCTTAAACTCAGAAGAGGATTGAAAGATTTCCTTTTCTATCTTTTCTCTTACCTCTTTAGTAACTTAAACTCAGAAGAGGATTGAAAGCATATGTATTATGACAAGCTTCACATTTTCGATCAAAAGCTTAAACTCAGAAGAGGATTGAAAGACTACTTTTTGAGAAGTGCTTGGTGCATAATCATATGCATCTTAAACTCAGAAGAGGATTGAAAGAGATCCTGCAAGAAGGAGAAGGAGACATAGAGCAAGCTTAAACTCAGAAGAGGATTGAAAGAATACATTTGTAGCTCCCTTTGTTAATGCTTGAACCCTTAAACTCAGAAGAGGATTGAAAGTTGCAAAAACACTTGAATATAACCCTTATCCAGCCCATAACTTAAACTCAGAAGAGGATTGAAAGGATTTATACAAAAAAGTGTTCTATTTAGATTTTATTATCTCTTAAACTCAGAAGAGGATTGAAAGGTTATCTGAGTAAGTTATACCGTTGTAAGCTAGAACATAACTTAAACTCAGAAGAGGATTGAAAGTCCTTGATGAATTTGGCTTTTATTAACGCAGGCTCACTTAAACTCAGAAGAGGATTGAAAGAGGAATACAATCGAGAAAAAGGCAAAGTAAAGCAACACTTAAACTCAGAAGAGGATTGAAAGGAAATTAATTTGTATGGTGCTTCTGGTTTTTTGATTTCTCTTAAACTCAGAAGAGGATTGAAAGAGTGGATTTCTAGATTGTTCTTGCTCAGATTTTGTAACTTAAACTCAGAAGAGGATTGAAAGTCTTTTATCCAATCCTCTAACTGCTTAAGAAATTCACTCTTAAACTCAGAAGAGGATTGAAAGAAACACCGTATCCACTCTTCAATATCGTTGCATTCACTTAAACTCAGAAGAGGATTGAAAGAGTTCAAGTCACAAACGGAGGAACCGTTAACCAAGTTACTTAAACTCAGAAGAGGATTGAAAGATTGAAAGATGCGTTTCACTTCAGGATTCTGTGCGTCTTAAACTCAGAAGAGGATTGAAAGAATGGTATTTGTATATGACTCCAATTGCTTAAAACTCCTCTTAAACTCAGAAGAGGATTGAAAGTTAATTCGATTTAAATTAATAAATGCAAATCCACTTACCTTAAACTCAGAAGAGGATTGAAAGTACAATAAAATTCCAGAGGAAATAGAAATCAAAAAACCCTTAAACTCAGAAGAGGATTGAAAGTTCGCAACCCATTTGCCAATATCCCTTCGTAGCCCAACTTAAACTCAGAAGAGGATTGAAAGCTAAATTGTAGTAGCTTATACCACTTTGTTGTTCTTCCTTAAACTCAGAAGAGGATTGAAAGCAATTAAAATTAATTCATGGATTGGAAAAACGTATTGTATCTTAAACTCAGAAGAGGATTGAAAGTCGAATGGTGCCAAATCTATTTTTGCTACATCTTATTCAACTTAAACTCAGAAGAGGATTGAAAGAGATGAATATAACACGACTAATGTTATAAAAATCCCTTAAACTCAGAAGAGGATTGAAAGGTTAATTCCAAATACATCATTTACAGCTCAACAATTCTTAAACTCAGAAGAGGATTGAAAGGTTATGATTATTACATCTCCGCTAGCTCCAACGTTGCCCTTAAACTCAGAAGAGGATTGAAAGTTGACGCAGAAAAGCTAAAAGTCCATGTTAACAATGCTTAAACTCAGAAGAGGATTGAAAGTATACGAATTGCAAATATGAGCTTTAGTGACCCAAACACTTAAACTCAGAAGAGGATTGAAAGATTTCATCTTTTTCCGTAAATTCCTCATTATTACCACGCTTAAACTCAGAAGAGGATTGAAAGTAAACAAACATGAGCGACCAATATCCTTATTGCACTGTGTCTTAAACTCAGAAGAGGATTGAAAGTTCATCTGGTATCTTCCCCACTTACTTACTAAACCCAATCTTAAACTCAGAAGAGGATTGAAAGGAAGCTGAATGTGTAGATTCTGTCTCGATTGGGAGGAAGCTTAAACTCAGAAGAGGATTGAAAGAATTGTATGGTAAGATTATTGTATTCAATTATTATTCTTAAACTCAGAAGAGGATTGAAAGAGCTGTATTACCGATATAAACCGTGTGTTTCTCTAAAACTTAAACTCAGAAGAGGATTGAAAGACACGCATTAATCCATGTTGCTCAACGAATTTTTTGTATCTTAAACTCAGAAGAGGATTGAAAGAAAGTTTTCTAGCGTATCATCAAATAACTTGTCATCCTCTTAAACTCAGAAGAGGATTGAAAGATACACTTATCACAAACTAAGATTTTCATTTTTCCACTTAAACTCAGAAGAGGATTGAAAGTGTCAGTGAAGCTAAGGAAACACAAAAAATTGTAAGTAACTTAAACTCAGAAGAGGATTGAAAGTTGATAGAATTAACGTATAACCCTCTGGTAATATATACCCTTAAACTCAGAAGAGGATTGAAAGTTTTAGGGCTAGTAATAGCGCTTTTTTTTGCAACACTTAAACTCAGAAGAGGATTGAAAGTTACTTTAGGATCAGGATCCATCCTAACAGTTCTTCTTAAACTCAGAAGAGGATTGAAAGATATTATTCGCTCTCAACACGATTTGGCAATATATTTCTGCTTAAACTCAGAAGAGGATTGAAAGATTGGAACCACATAGTATTCATACCAGTGTGTTTTATTGCCTTAAACTCAGAAGAGGATTGAAAGTGTCTATCAAGCTTTACTATTATGTACCCTTTATTAAGCACTTAAACTCAGAAGAGGATTGAAAGTAAAACGAATTTATCACTTGCTTCTTGCTTGAATTTCTTAAACTCAGAAGAGGATTGAAAGTAGAATATCGTTATACCTAAATAAAGAGGAGTATACCTTAAACTCAGAAGAGGATTGAAAGAATGAAAATAAATAGTATATATCATACCTCGGAACATCAACTTAAACTCAGAAGAGGATTGAAAGATAAACTCTTTTTCTTTTTTCTCTTTAATTTCAGGCTTAAACTCAGAAGAGGATTGAAAGTTGCTAAACTCAACATTATCGAAATCGTAAAAACCTTAAACTCAGAAGAGGATTGAAAGTATGTTGAAAGAATAACTTCATAATTCTTAGGTAGCTTAAACTCAGAAGAGGATTGAAAGTACTACACTGTGAGAGACTTAGATTATGTTTATCCTGCTTAAACTCAGAAGAGGATTGAAAGTTATATCCGCTAGTATACTACTTATGTGGCGATTGTTTCTTAAACTCAGAAGAGGATTGAAAGGTATAGAGGAGATTGAATGCATGTTCTTAGACCATCTTAAACTCAGAAGAGGATTGAAAGCATACATTTGCATATACTTTCGGTCAACCTTGGCACCCCCTTAAACTCAGAAGAGGATTGAAAGAAGCGTTAATAACATATAAATGATGACTAATAAACCTCTTAAACTCAGAAGAGGATTGAAAGATTTGTGTTTTAAGCTCTACGTTTTTCTCATTTATTAACTTAAACTCAGAAGAGGATTGAAAGAAGTCGAAGTATCTACTCCTCATTTTCTTCTAAACACTTAAACTCAGAAGAGGATTGAAAGTTCGATGTCTTTGTAATTACACCTTTAGGCACAGGCTCCTTAAACTCAGAAGAGGATTGAAAGAAACATGAACGAAGAAGAAATAAAGAGGAATATAGAAGCTTAAACTCAGAAGAGGATTGAAAGACGCTACCACGTAATTGACTAGCGTATATAATATCAACTTAAACTCAGAAGAGGATTGAAAGAATTGGCTTTGGGATGCTTACTATACCGTTGTATGCTTAAACTCAGAAGAGGATTGAAAGATGCTAGGTAGTACCAAAAATCAGTCTGATTATTAACTTAAACTCAGAAGAGGATTGAAAGAGAAGAAAACAGTTTTGGATTCAAAGGGCAATTAAACTTAAACTCAGAAGAGGATTGAAAGATGTATCAAGATATACTCATACCAATGAGTTTTTTTACTCTTAAACTCAGAAGAGGATTGAAAGAACTTAACAACAATATATCCTTCTGCTAGCCATGATTTCTTAAACTCAGAAGAGGATTGAAAGTTAAATATTCTAAAGAGGTAAGTATTATTGTGATTGAGCTTAAACTCAGAAGAGGATTGAAAGGAATTGAACAAAGTATCCTAGAAGAATATAACAGACACTTAAACTCAGAAGAGGATTGAAAGTTAATCCATGTGTCTCAACAAATTTCTTATACCTGCTACTTAAACTCAGAAGAGGATTGAAAGCAGTAAACTATTCAACCAATATACTTGCAGCAACTCCCTTAAACTCAGAAGAGGATTGAAAGTATTCTGTTCATCTGGAACTATTTTTGTTCTAAGCACTTAAACTCAGAAGAGGATTGAAAGGGACTGAACCTACGGTTTTCCCAGAATTTGCTCTTTCTTAAACTCAGAAGAGGATTGAAAGATGAAATAAAATCCATAAATATTCCATAACCGCCACCATCCTTAAACTCAGAAGAGGATTGAAAGTAGGCGGTTCTATTGCACTCTACACACATATATCAACTTAAACTCAGAAGAGGATTGAAAGGGTTGATTTTGCTGAATATCGTAAATGATTTGTCTAACTTAAACTCAGAAGAGGATTGAAAGGCTGGTTTTTTCAGCTTCTCCAGCTCTTTTTTCAGCTTAAACTCAGAAGAGGATTGAAAGCATGTTAATGCTGTCGTAGCGCTTCCTGATAGTGGATCTTAAACTCAGAAGAGGATTGAAAGTAGTTAAGTATTTGCATTTCTTCGGGTTCTCTCATCTTAAACTCAGAAGAGGATTGAAAGTAAATAAATACTTATATTTTTCCGATATTTCTTTCATCTTAAACTCAGAAGAGGATTGAAAGCAAAGTAGCTTAAAGGATAATCACCCATATGAGCTAAGCTTAAACTCAGAAGAGGATTGAAAGGGAGCCTCAAGTTTTACTTTAGGTTTTTTAGATATAGTCTTAAACTCAGAAGAGGATTGAAAGTAGCTTTTTTATTAATTATCTTAAATGTCTTGATACTTAAACTCAGAAGAGGATTGAAAGCAGTTTTTGCAATTTTCCTTCCATTTTGCTTTCTTACCCTTAAACTCAGAAGAGGATTGAAAGTGAGTTATTTCATGAGCTGAGGGTCAAGTAGGCAACTTAAACTCAGAAGAGGATTGAAAGTTATGTGCCATTGTTAGAAGTTTCAAAATTAATAACTTAAACTCAGAAGAGGATTGAAAGCCTTCTCCCTCAAAAGGCAACTCTTCAACACCGATATCTTAAACTCAGAAGAGGATTGAAAGAAGCATACATAAATAGACTAGTAAAGTCGTATAAAGCAGCTTAAACTCAGAAGAGGATTGAAAGAGTTTTCTTGTATAATCCCAATATTCCTTAGTATTACTTAAACTCAGAAGAGGATTGAAAGCCTTATCTGCAACATGTGTTATAACTTCACTTGTGCTCTTAAACTCAGAAGAGGATTGAAAGATGTTATAGTTGCTTTAGATAAGTCTTTAAGTTTCGCTTAAACTCAGAAGAGGATTGAAAGTATTAGGAGGGCTATGGAATTAATGAGATGCGGACTCTTAAACTCAGAAGAGGATTGAAAGAAATTTGATACTTTGCATTTGCAATCACAAAACAACTCTTAAACTCAGAAGAGGATTGAAAGGGATTGATTTTCTCACTCATGTTTAACATCCAATGCTTCACTTAAACTCAGAAGAGGATTGAAAGTTGGTATCGTTGAACTTGTGGTAGATTGAGCATAAACTTAAACTCAGAAGAGGATTGAAAGTGAGAAATTTTTAGCATATCAGCTACAAAATACTTTATCTTAAACTCAGAAGAGGATTGAAAGCTTAGTTTTGTAGGAGGAGGAAGTATACCATTTGGTGGTCTTAAACTCAGAAGAGGATTGAAAGCTAAAAGCGTATTTTATTTGTTCAACTGTATGAAATGCTTAAACTCAGAAGAGGATTGAAAGAGGTTTATGAATTCGTATCATTTTTCTATCAATTCACTTAAACTCAGAAGAGGATTGAAAGAGGTTTATGAATTCGTATCATTTTTCTATCAATTCACTTAAACTCAGAAGAGGATTGAAAGTAGAAATCCTTTTGTTGTAAAATGCGAAGCTATCAAATCTTAAACTCAGAAGAGGATTGAAAGGGTGTGTTTAATGCCTTATTATTTAATTATATAGGGTTCCCTTAAACTCAGAAGAGGATTGAAAGTAATATAGATAATATAACCCGGATTTTCGATGCCAACTTAAACTCAGAAGAGGATTGAAAGTAAATTTTTTTCCTTTCACCTGGTTTCAAAGAAGCAACTTAAACTCAGAAGAGGATTGAAAGCTCTACCTGTCTGTCGCTTCACCTAAAAAAATAAATCTTCTTAAACTCAGAAGAGGATTGAAAGGAATTAAACGAAGGTCAGTATGAACTAGTGAAAACTTAAACTCAGAAGAGGATTGAAAGCTAAACCTAAAAACATCCTTAGTTAAATTAATTCTCTTTACTTAAACTCAGAAGAGGATTGAAAGTTCTAAACAAATATGGCATCTATTCGTTCGTTTTGGCATCTTAAACTCAGAAGAGGATTGAAAGACTTCCCACATAACTAAATGGATATTAGGTTA
>Ga0081529_112529_pt1 | contig 10927 bp, 13 predicted proteins | sample EchGeymetagenome_FD_71012 | JGI IMG/M metagenome (GOLD analysis project Ga0081529, IMG submission 71012) | Ferrous microbial mat and aquatic microbial communities from Echinus Geyser, Yellowstone National Park, USA - transect B T=78-80 C v2... ...
CTTGTCCCCCGGACTCAGGGGTGAAGAAAAACTTTCAATTCCATGGAGGATTAACGAGTTCGGAGTTTGATGATATTGATGAAGGAGATGAGGACTTTCAATTCCATGGAGGATTAACCCCGATAGACCCTCAAACTAAGAAACCCGTGGTAAAAGAGCTTTCAATTCCATGGAGGATTAACTGAAGGTTTTTATACTATTTCATATCTTATCTTTACTCTTCTCTTATATAAGTTTTACTGTGCTTAATGTTTTTGTCATTACTGAATTTTGCTTACTCCCGTGTAATTTTAGGATTTTGATGAATAGAATTACGTTCGACGTTACTTAGATAGAGAATTTATTTGCTCACTGACTAATTGAAAGAAACTCCCAACAAAAATTGGGAATAAAAAGGGGGATATAATCATTTTACTAACTAACACTATTGATTTAAAAAGTAGAAATTCTATCATACACATTTCAGGAGCAGTTTAACCAAGGTCATGACTTATAAACGTATTAGTGTTTGGGCAGACCATTCTAGTGCTGTGTCTGAAGAAATACGAGCAGCCAGGCTGAAAATAAAATCTAATTCACGTTTCCTAAGCACGGTTCATGATATGACGTTTAATGTTGGTATGCCGCCCTTAGAGAATGAGTTGAAGTGAACCGCGTTAATCATTCACTTGTAGGTCATCCTTTTTCAAGGTAGTAGGAATAGTAAGGTCTACAATTACGAAAGGTTATCATCACCGTACTAAGTGTGATAGTAAGTTAAGTTACGTGCATATAAGTTATGCGTATAAAGGAGGCTTCACTAACCTTTACTATACAAGTAGGATAAATGCATTACCTATATATACGACTGTCAGTTCGACCGTCATAATGGTTTGATTATGTAATTAAGAAGAAATGTGATTGCCCTTAGAGTTTTTTAGAGGGTGACACCGTCAAATCGGAAATTACCGTTAGAGTTTTCCTCCATCACGAGAAGTACTAGAATGAAATTATTGTGTATCTCATTTCGATATCGAAATAGAGACACCTTAACGACGACGATATGAAATATTAAGACACTAGACCTTGTTCACTAAGCAACAATAACAGCACTCTCATAACGGGCTGCTGTTCCTAATGTCGACTCGGCCTTTACCTCGGCACTAATCACTTCTTTAACCATCACTGCCCAGTGCCCTTTAACTGAACTCAGACTCTCATCACCGATGAGTTATGCTTATCCTCTTCTTATGTCTTTCTCAGCTTTTTCCCACGGTAGTTCCTCGAGCTATCATTGACTACTATCCCTAGAGTAGTGGGGTAAACTCCTTCTCCTCTTCCCTTCTGATAGACTAACCTTTTCTTTTTCAGCAAACCTACTTCGTTCATAACTGTTTTTAATTTCTTTCCCGTTTTTTCGGCTAGCTCTTCCAACTTTATCCCCGGTGCTTCTACTACATTATTCAAAACCACTTCTGTCTCACTTCCTATCCCTTCAACGGCTGTTCGGAACTCTTCAACGGAAAAGTAAAAATCTTCATCTTCCTCCACATATATCCTCCCGATCCTTTTGTATATGACTAAGGAGAGTATTACCCCTAACATTAACGCTCTACTTTCTCCTCCTGAGACGTCTACTACTAACGGGTCTTTTAGTCCGTTTAAGATTTCACCTATCTTTCTTACCACTTGAAATATACTTTCGCTTATCTCGACTTCTCTTACGACAGGGTCCTTCAAACCCATTTTTAGCGTTACAGCATTAAGTGCGTTTAAAGCTCTCTTAATACCTGCAGAGATAGGGGACTTTATTAGGATCACGATATCATCGTCTTTACTGGCGTTAGTAGAGACTAGCCTTCTAATCGCGAAATCTTCATGTAAACCTAGCGTGAAAAGATAAGTTTTCATACTTAGCAATAATGTGGTATTACCACTTTTATATTTATTACGCATTTGTTGGGAATTGTTCAAAATTCCTAAAGTACAATAACCTTCCGTAAATTCTGCAGAGTAAATGGTAAAAAGGCTAAGATACTTTAAGTTCTATTTTCATTTCAGAATGTACACTTGAGAGATGCTTAAACTTCACGAATGATAAATATAACGTATACCTTAAATCTGTCATCGGGATATCGTAATAGAAGGAGTGCTTACTTGGATTCATGTCATCAGCAAGGTTATTAACCGTGGTATTCAGACTCTTAATCATAACTCTTCTACATTTCTAAACTCATACTATCACAATTCCCTTTAGAACTTGGGATTTAGTAATACCCAGTTTAGGTAATACTTATCTTAACTTCTTTTGTATAATGCTTTATGATCTGGAGGCAACATCTTAAGAGACTACATAGAGTAAGGGAATATGACCCCGTACCCGACGAGCTAAGGGGTTGGCATTATTATTCTCCACCGGTAAAGCCAAAGAGCTATATGGGGCTTACCATGGGGGAGATTGCATACGACTATTGCCCTACGAAGAGAGACGTTTACTTGAGGAGGGTTCTAAACGAGAGAGGGAGTGAAAAGTCACAATTAGTTTACGGTCAAGCGATACACAGAGTGTTCTCGAAGGCATTGAATGACGTAAGGAGGATGTATGTAATTGGTAAGGACCCATTCGACATAGTTAAGGAGAGTTATCTCGAACAAGAGTTCTGTCCTCAAGAGATTTACGACTACTGTAAGAAAGTTTATGGTAACTTGATCTTGATCTGGTCGTCACAATTGGCAGAAGCTAAGGCTTTTTACGGTGGAGACTCGGTGGGTTTTCTCCCATGGTCTACTGAAGTGAGGGTAGACGGTTCTGCCATTGGTATGTCAGATAGGCTAGTAATAGATGCTCTAGGGGAATTTACACTTATTGAAGTTAAAACCGGAAAAAGAGAGGACTTCCACAAGTTAGCCCTAGCAGGATATGCCCTAGCAATAGAATCTGTTACAGAGACTCCTATGGATTACGGTCTCCTTGTGTATATTAACGGTTATCCTAACGATGTGGAGATAAGGTTTGAAGGTCATTATATATCACCTGACTTGAGAAGAGTCTTCCTAGATAAGAGGGACGAGGTAATAGACCTGATACAGAACGGAAGAGACCCAGGTAAACCCGTGAAGTGTCCTGAAAACTGTCCGTTCTACGGAGTGTGTTGGAGATGAGTAATAGAGACTCCACCTTTAACTCCACTGAAATCCTATTTGCGTTGGAGATAAAAGGCAAGGTAAGGAAAGGGGGGCTGAACAGTAAGACTGGGGGTAAAAGACTTCGTTTAGGACATAGGGTCAAATTGTATGGGGTGAGGGATAATTTAGCTGAAAGAACGACTATCAGCAGTCCTGATGAACAGCTCCCCATTTCCATGTACCTTGCAGAAAAAGTGGGAGATAAAAAGACAAAAGAAAATCTATTAAATAACAAACCCAGTGTTTACAATACAAGGTCTGATTGTTATCTACTGACAGTGATTATCAGTAAATCCAGAATGGGTAAAAGGGTGTTGTTAAAAAAGGTCTCTAGTTTAGCGAGCTGTGTCAGTGAAACACTAAAATTTTTCCAGGAAGAGCACGTGATATCAATACCTGAAATAGACGATTTAAATAAAGAGCTGATATCGTTAGTTAAGAAACTGTTATACTCACCTTATCAGTTATGGAGGCGTTAAATCATGAAGGTTTTGGAAATAACCGATTACGGGATAAGGCTTTCAGCGAAAGGTAGGACTTTTGTGTTGAGTAAGAAAGGTACTAAAACAAAGAATATCTCCCCAGCTGAAGTAGACCAGATCTTAATTATGACCTCAGGCGTAAGCATAACCTCTAAGGCGATAAGGTTGGCTTTAGACCACGGAATAGATATAGTGTTCTTGGATTCAAGGGGACTACCTTTCGGTAGGTTGTTTCACTCAGACCCCGTAAAGACTGTGGACACGAGAAAGGGACAGTACCTAACTATACTGAAAGGCGAGACAGATATACCGAAGGAGATAATAAGAGCTAAGGTGAAAAACCAAGCTAGTCACATAAAATATTGGTTTAAGAGGCTAGGTATAGAAGGTAATGATTACAAGGAAATAGAAGCTAAGGTTGACGATGAGCCTACTGCAGCAAGGTTTTATTGGCATGCAATAGGCAGGATTATACCTATGAAAGGTAGAGACCCTGAGAGTAGTGATGAGTTTAACGTATCATTTAATTACGCTTATGCCATACTTTACTCTAACGTACAAAGGGCATTACAGTTAGTCGGATTGGATCCCTATGCGGGGTTTATACATAAGGATAGGAGCGGTAAGCTTAGTCTTGTATATGACTTTTCTGAAATGTTTAAACCGGTAATTGTGGACTTTCCTCTCGTGTCATTAGTCGTTGAACAAGGGTTTAAACCTAAAGTTGTTGAAGGGATACTTGATTTGGAGAGCAGGAAAAAGATAGCTGACGCTGTAATTAATGCGTTGAACTCTAGAGTGAAGGATGAGTTAGGTGAAGTGAGGACGTGTAACCAAGCTATAAGGGCTTACGCCCTAAAGTTAGCGTCAGCAGTTAGGGGAGAAGAGAAGTTTAAGGGCTTCGTAAAGGTGTGGTGAAATGATGAGCCAAATTTCAATAGTGGTAAACAGAGTTAGTAGTAAGCAAAGAGGAAGGCATGACCATCATTCGTCCAACGCAGTTAAAATTGTTTTACTTGTTCACGAAGGGTTGGACGCGAGGCGGTAGTAATGAGTGCCCTATTCCATTTTAAACTCGATTCTAGGGTCACTCCTTTAAGTAGTTCTAAAGTGTATAATACAAATTTAACTGAGTTCGGGCATTATCAAGATTTCCACGTGGGAAAAAATCCACGTTTTAGTGAGGTTGTTATTTACAGCTTACCTATCCATGGTGCCTATGAGGGCAAAAGCTTTGTAAATGTAATTGGCTTTCAGACTTTAAACGCTGTTATTGTAGGTAGGATTGATGTATGTGGTTTAATTAGTTTTCAGGGTGGGGGTAAGTGTGGGTGTTAGTAGTCTACGATATTTCTGAAAACGATAAGAGGAATAAAGTAGCTAGGGAATTACAGAGGTTAGGTCTGAGTAGGATACAAAGGAGTGCGTTCGTAGGTGACTTAGATCCACAGCGTTATAAGGACTTGGTGAGGATATGTGAGAAACTCGTAAACGGTAAGGAAGACATACTACATATAATCCCTTTAGGTCTTAGGGACTGGGAGAGGAGGGTGGTAATAAGTGGTGACAGTGTCGGACGTGAAGCAGTACCACTTCTGTAAGGCAATACCTTGGATTAACTACGTAATGGGTTTCAGAGAACCTCAGACCTTTTCGATGGAAGAGGGTAAAAAGGTATCTCATGAGGAGGCAGCGAAGTCCCTGAACTTACCTCAGCCTATTAAGTATGAGGTGTGCCTTAAGTACAGATCACTTCACGGTTGTGTAGACATCTTAGCGGGGGAGAAGAGTTTCACGGTAGTGGAAAACAAAGCATATAAGAGGATAAATTTCTCGCACTTCAGATATCAGTTAATGGCCTACGCCTACTTGGTCAGACACAGTTTAGGAGTAGTTGAAAAGGCTATACTTTTCATGAACGGTAAAGTCGCGTTAGAATTAGAGCCTACAGAAGAGCACTACACGTATATGGATCACGTAGTGAAAAAGATTGAGGAAGTTATAAAGAGTGATAGACCGCCGATAGTAAACAAGGATAAGTGTGACTTCTGTCAGTATAGGAGAGTTTGCCCCGTAACGGCTTATAGCTTTTAGAGACCCGTGCCTCATTAGGTCCTCTCGTGAGAATATTAAGCTATTACTCATTTTCAAAATAGTAGGTTACTAAAGAAAGAAAGGCAGTAAAATTAATAGATGTAGTGTTTTTACCCGTGGTGTAACTTTTCCTTACTTTTAGTTCCGAACGGGCACCCCTTTTACCCCTTTCTTTGTAAAGAAAAAGAAAATAATGAAATAAAGGAACTGTTATAATATTCATATTGTGATAATAAAAGGGTGAAGATAAAAACAAAAAAGTTTTTAAATCTGTTTTAACAGAAGTAGAAATCGGGGATGAGGGGATGATGTACACAACACGAGTTGACCTATGATAGGATGCCCGGAAGCTGACCTGACCCCCTCATCCCTAATTCATTACTTATCTTTTCAACTATTAAGCTTTTCTTCTCATCCAATTTTGAAAAATTGAGCAAAGAATGAGGTTGGACCCTAACGTTAAATCTACGACGTGAGAATAATTGTATAAACTCCTCAGCTGCTAAGAAAAAATTCAATCAGTATGTGTAACAACTACTACAAGTTTTGATAATGAAAAACAGAAGAGTGAAAGCTTAAAGGTCCAGGGTTCTTTTGATGTGTAAAAAGTGTTTACCCGTGGCGTAACTTTTCCTTACTTTCAATTACTTCTAATTCCACCACGGGCACCCCTCTTAAGGGATCATACACAGTCACCCAGTGGGGCTAGTCGAGGGAAACACTACTACCCTCCCATCCACACTTTTATCACTCCCCAAAGCTCGTGGGCAGTGCCCGTCATCAGTTAGGGGAATCATCAAAAAAACTACTTTGGTAATACTATATAAACACAACTTCGCAGAAGTCAGTATTCCTATCGAGGAAGAATTAAATTTTAATAATAGGATATGAGTTCATTCCCTCTTATTTGAAGGAATTGCAAGATAACGTATTAAGCTTAAAAATTTAGGCTACGTAGAGATTAAAGAAGAGGTTGTAAGGATTTTATTTCTGGTGCAATTATAAGATTTAGGAGAACCTACAAAATTTCGGATAAATTTGAATTTGACGTCAATTTTTAGATAAAAATTCTGTTGAATATGTTGCTGGCGATCTTAAAATCATATTTGATAATTTGCTTAGCTAACTTGATAAAATATCCATACTATATCATAAATTCCGTAATAAAAGATAAGATTTTCGAGAGATGAGAGAAATGAGTTTTGGTAAAGATAAGATTTCGTGTTCAATGAGTACTCGAGAGTTTTCCTCTTCCTCTTTCATTAATTTCACGAGTGTTAAAGTTTTCATTCAATTTTTTACGCAAACTTCCCCCCTTGAGATCATGTCTCCATAAGATATTCGTAATGCTGATAGTACTTCCATAAGCTTAAGGCTCACCAGGATAGTAGATGTTTCTACTATTGACAGCTAATGAGGGGGAATGCTCGCATTCTAAGAGTACGAGAAGTCAGCTATTAACACTACCTATCTGAGTTACCTTATGGTTTAATGATATTAAAGCGAAAAATAGTAGGTTATCAAAAAATTTCCTAAAATACTCATGTTTACCTATGACATTCCAGACCTCTTCTACTTCCGCGTTATCCTCTACTATGATTCCGTGAGCTATTTTTGAAGATATGTCATAAAGATTTCTAAATGCTGTAAAAATTTCGTCAAAGTGTTTGTTAATCTCAAAATTTTTATTCAAATTTTTTAAAAGGGCTTCACTTTCTTTTAATAAATCTCTGGTTCCTCTTTCCCATGCTGAATGCCTTAAGTCTCCACACAACTTTATTACACTTTTAGAATTGGTTTTACAGCAAAAGCATATGAAGGTATTATTCTTTTTGCACGTGATACTGCAGCACTCACTTTCTACCTTATGGACTAAATTATTAACATTTATTGATTCTTCATAAATTCCTCTAAATAATAACAAAATCGGAGATATTTCTCTCTTTATCTCAGCTATTACGTTTGGTTTAACTATTAGTTCTTCTATATTCTCCTTCTTTTCCAAAATATTTCTTACATCAGGGACTTCTATTATTCTAATAAGTTTTTCCACGAATTTTGTATAACGGGAAAGTTGTTTAATTGTATTAGGTCTTTTCCTTTTAATATCGTCTAGGTCTTCCATTAGTTTTTTTACTTTGTCCAGGATTAAATTCCTATCAAATTCCAATAAATCTATAATATCGCACATACTTTTGAGGTCTTTGTCTAAATCACTGAAGCTCTGCAATTTTTATCCCTAATTTTATGGAATCTTTAATGTTTTCTTCAGATATTTCGCTACCGTAGTCAAATAGCCTTACAAAATAACCTTCTCCTATTTGGGTTAACCAAGACCCTGAATACTCTCCTTTGCAGAATTGTTCGTTCAGTGTTATACGATTTAACGGGACCATGTTACGTATAATTTTATGAGGCCTATGAGATTTCTCAAAAATGCCTTTTATTTTGCCAAGTGAAGACAGTTCTACTAGTTTGCCGAAGACGGTCTCGTTGGCGTTTAATAAGGTATTACTGTAACAGACTTGTGAAATGTCCAAAAATCCCAGATATTTAGTTGGAATCAGAATAGTTAAAATAGTGGGAAATGGCAACGAAGGATTAAGGATATCAATAGGTATGTAAGCATTTGAAATTATGTCCCTATAGCAAACTTCTTCTTCAGTTATTTTCTTAAAGCCAATTTTTTCCTTTATAAAACTAGATCCTAAAAGCAAAATTTTTTCCTTTACCCTATTCTCATCTACTTTCATTTTTTCGCATCTTATTCTGTAGAAGAAGGGAACGTCTCCCAACCAAATTACAGTCCCTCCTCTTTTAAGAAAACCGTATAACCTACTCTCCTCAGAGAAAAGGTCTTTAAACTCAGCGTTAAATGCACTATATGGCATTACGTCTTGAAAGAATAAAAGCAAGTCCTTCCTACCGTGTTCTTCTAGCCAATTTCCGACGTCGTGATAACCTAGTATACTTACGCGTGACTTTACCTCCTCTAGTACGCTTTGTATTTTATTATTTACCGCTCTAAGGAATTCCATTCCAACATCTTTAAGTCTATAATCGTAATAGATGCCTATTTCCACTAGAATAAGGTAAATTATGGCATAAATAAACTTTATCTTAACGAGCTTAAGAGCGATAATAAGAAGTTATTACCAAACTTTTTACGTGTTTACGCGTGGCGTAATTATTCCTTACTTTTAGTTCCGAACGGGCACACCCCTCTTAAGAGGTTTCCGATCTAATGTAAATTCGACTTTAAGGAAATACCCATAGTCCGACAACCTTTTTATTCCTTTAAGATAATAATTAATTGAGGGCTTTCCGATGAAAAGCCTACTTGACCCGTCGGGGTTAACCCGAGGGGGGTGAAAGTAGGTAAAGCCTTGACCCGTCGGGGTTAACCCGAGGGGGGTGAAAGGCTTTTAAAATTTTTCAAAGTGTTATTATCCAGTGAATGAATATCACGTTTTTGTTGATGAATCTTACGATGAGAGGTTTTTCGTATTAGCTATAGTATGGGTCAAAAAGATAAGCGAAGTTAAAAGACTGAAATTGAACGCCTTAAATAAAATCGGAAAATCGAGATACAATTTCCATTTTAAAGATGATCCACAAAAGATAAAGAATGTGTTCATGGAGGAGATCTTAGATAGCCTTATCAATGCGGGCGTAATAATATTTAATAACCAACCTAAGTCTTGTAAGGAATACGCGGAGTATTACGTAGTGGAAGTCGTGAGAGTGTTACCTATTAGTAATTCTATAATTACCATTTACGTTAAAGGGCTGAAAAACTGGATAAGCAAGGACTGTGACCCCTTAGCTGAGGCGGTAAAGGTGGGGATACCAAACAGGAACGCAGTAAAACTAAATTTACGTGCAAGTGTGAGAGAAGGTATAGAGGTTGCAGATTACATTGCGTCATCTTATAGGAAATGTCTGTACGATAAGGAAGATTTGTGCGATAAACTGGAAAGTAAACTGAAGTTTATTTATAGAAGGTAGGAGAACTCAATTGTTAGTGTAAATTTATGTTTAATACGTGATAGTTGAACTGTTAATTCTCAATTGACGACCTTATAACTATCGTTTGAATTCTATCTTATGAAAACAACTTTCAATTCCATTGAGGATTAACAGTGTCTATTTCAATAATGGAAGTTGTAATTTCGAATGTGGCTTTCAATTCCATTGAGGATTAACTCGTATCTGTTACTCATGCTGATTTCTGGAGGAGTTATTTCCTTTCAATTCCATTGAGGATTAACACTTCCTTCTCTAACTCCTCTAAGACCCTCACACCATAACTTTCAATTCCATTGAGGATTAACCTGCAAGATGAGTGTGTCTTGGATATACTTTCTCATCCACTTCTTTCAATTCCATTGAGGATTAACAGGATCTGCATATATAACAGAGTGGGAAAGTTTGCCCGCTTTCAATTCCATTGAGGATTAACTGAGCTTCGTCGATCAGAATTAGTTTCTCAACGCTTCTAGCTTTCAATTCCATTGAGGATTAACGACGATTTAATAAAGCTTAGAGTATCTTTGGGGAACAGGATCTTTCAATTCCATTGAGGATTAACGAAGAATTCACTAGCGCAAATCTTACTCAAGTCTTGATTCTTTCAATTCCATTGAGGATTAACGGGAGTATGATGGCGACACCGTACACCTCGTTTGTGAGGTGTGCTTTCAATTCCATTGAGGATTAACCATGTATTGGATTTCATCGAAGTAAGGTGGGTCGGTGAAGACTTTCAATTCCATTGAGGATTAACGGTGGCTCTAGTGGGCTAACAGTACAAATCCAGGTTTCTCACTTTCAATTCCATTGAGGATTAACAAGTCCGCTAGCCTGTATTTTTCCGAATTTCGCTATGATTTCTTCCTTTCAATTCCATTGAGGATTAACGTGACCCAGAAAGTACTTATTATGATAGACAGTCAGAATTCTTTCAATTCCATTGAGGATTAACTGGAATTACAGATGATGGAGAGTTATGCATTAGTCGTAGGGAGGCAAAGACATGAGACCGTCCAGAAGATGTTTATGCCCGGGATGTACCCTGAAGTCCAGGTAGCTCTCGTGTATGATGATGTCCTGATAAAGGGTAGGGTGGACTTACTGGACTTGAAGAATTTAATGGTGTGGGAGATAAAACCGATGGGTATGAAGCC
>Ga0081529_145443_pt1 | contig 10847 bp, 10 predicted proteins | sample EchGeymetagenome_FD_71012 | JGI IMG/M metagenome (GOLD analysis project Ga0081529, IMG submission 71012) | Ferrous microbial mat and aquatic microbial communities from Echinus Geyser, Yellowstone National Park, USA - transect B T=78-80 C v2... ...
ACAAGATTTATCAGTTAATAAAATATAGTGTTGTAATTTTAACCATGTCCAAAAATTTTATTGTGAATCAGAGAGTTTAAATGATGCAACTTTAAGGAAATTTTAACCAAATTTCAAATGAATGAAATTGTTGTCCACACTCTGTTCCTATTGAGAAAAACTGAAGAATTCAACAAAGCACATAACAAGGTCTAACGTCGGGAAAAAGATCATGATAGTATTTACTATATTATCTGAAATTAATGGAAAACCCTCAATTGTTAATTTACCTTACATCTAGCGATATTTATATAGTTTTGAAGTGCCCCATTTAGATTTACGTTTATCAAGTACGAAAGTTGGTAATAATATTTTCTTAATCAGAACCGATTCTACGTGAGTAATACTTTTAATATAGAAATGTAACAATACGTTAAGTCTTTCCATAAAAGTACGTGAAAAATCCGAGATAAGAAGAGATTAGAACCGATTTTATGATAATCTCTAACCTCAGTTTTCAATAAATTATGCAAAATTACTGTTAGAAGCTTTACATAGATAATTCAATTTATTATTAGAATATATGAATAAAAATAATGTTAAAAAGTAATACGAATTATAAATAAATTTTACACATAACAGTTATTTGACTACCTGCCTTTTAAGTGTTTGTTTGCACTACTTTATTTTTAACATCCTGGTAATCATTCTCCAGCTTCTGCGTAATGTAATTCTCTATTGTTGATAATCCAATTTCATTTTTTAGTTCTATTCTACCCTCTTTTACCTCTGCCCCCACATCCTTAGAAAGGCTTCCATGCATTAGTATATTTCTAAACTGAAGTATACTGCTCTCCTTAAGGTAATTCCTAACAATTTCGTCACATTCCTTATAATTCTTGTCAAAGTCACTATATACGCCGCCTCCTCTGGAGTTAAGGCAAAAGGCTACGGGAAGTTCTCTTGCCAATGATATTGCCTTGTCGTAATAACCTACTTTTATATATAAGCCTAAAATTTTCTCAAGAACTTCTAAGTCGTTACCCTTATAAATTAAGTCCCTAACTTTAATGGTAGAGTAGAAGTGTGAGAGAACTATCATGTTCTCCTTCTCGAAGTAAGAGTGATTATACCATTCACTATAAGCCTTAGAAAGTTCGTTTACGTCCCTTTCTAATTCGTTAATATAACTTTCTAAATCTCTCATACCCCTTACACTGTCTACAGCGAAACCATTCCTTAAGTTTTTCAATAGGCTAATTACTTTATTTGGATCTTTTGATTTAATCCTTTCTATTATCAATTTCATTTCCTTAAACTCATTGGGTTTTAAGCTCTTAAGAGTTACGCTATAGTCTCTGAAATACCTCTCATCTACTTTCTCTATGGAGTAAGTTATCGCTAAGGAGTCCTTCATAGCCTTAACGACCTCTGTTAAATCAACTATTGATACTTTTTGTCCGGGAGGTCCCATTACCGGTGCAGCTACGAACCTACTATTAAAAAGGGAACCTACAGCCATAGTAACGGAGACTAATACGTTAGTTCCGTGAGTTAAGTCAACTATTATCTCATTACAAGATTTACTTATCTCGTTAAATATTGAGTAAACTACGTTAAAGATGAAGACTGGAGACCTTTCTGAATAGTAAGGGCTCCTTTTATATCTCTGACCCTCAGCTATTAAGTTACCTTCGTTATTGACATAATAAGCTTGCCCGCTACCCACATTTGGTACGACCCTTACTTCAATTCTGTTGACGAAGTCCTCTATGTCTTTTCTCATATTTTCGTCTCTAAACAGCTGATTACTTCTAATTAATATCATATTCTTATATCCTTTTATTAAAATATCTAGATCTTTAGCTGTAGTGTCATCATGAACTATTAGGCTATCTGGTAGAAGTGCCACTATTTTTTGTGGACTTAGAAGTTTAGCTAGGGCGTGAGCTGAGAAAAAGGTGTTAAATTCTCTACCTTCAATTTCATAATTAGTTGGAGTATATGACATTACATCTCCTGCTATATAAATTAGGCATCTCACAATAAAATATATAGAAGAAATAGCTAATATTCCTATTGTATATTTAAGTATAATACATGAAATTAATTAAAAATTATTATAATAGATTGCTAGTAATTGAGGGATCTTTTTGATAGCGCGAATGTTAAGTTATTATTGTCTTTCTCTTTATTATATAGTAATTGTAACTAAATCCATAGAATATAGCTAATTTAAGAAACTTCTAATTTCCTTTTCCTTTAGAGTCTGAGGAAGTATTATAATTATTTTTATAGCTTATTGCTGCTTTTTAGTCAATTTATAAGAGTATTGAATCTATTATTACGATGTTATTTTCTTTTTCTAATAATAGTCTCTTTACGTTTTTTACAAGAGAACCGATAGGGAGGAGTATTAGAGTGTTAAACAATACCAGACTTATATCACCTCCTAATATCTGGACTTTATCTAGTCTTTCCGCTAAGAACTCGTGTTCCGTATAGGCCCTTCCGGTAACATATTTATATTGTCTTTTTTCTGGAAAGCTCAAATTATAATCCTTAATTTTCTTAACTGTAAATTTACCGTATCCTAGATTTCTGTCCTTTCCGATACCGAGTTTCTCTAAAAGCCTTAAGGCCTTATCCAGCTTATCATTCCAATTAGTACTTAGAAATCCCATCTCATATTTAGGCATAAATGAAGGAGAAGAATATATATCAGCTGAGTTTACAAGTCTGTCCATTCTATTCTTATACTCAACTATTGTCTCTCCGTAGGATGAAAGGTAATTTGATTCTAACTTTATCTCTTTTCCATTAATCCCCTTAACGTATTTTTCAGTTCCTCTACATTCAAGTCTATAAGGCGGTTCAACTTCTTTTAAAATATCAACATCTATATACTCTATTTTCTTGAGTTCTTTTTCCATATCCCTATTGTCGCATTGTATCGTTTTAAAGGGCATTTTTAGGTAAAGTTTATTATCAACTATCGGGAACATGGATGAGAATTTTACCTCACCGTTTTTTATTTCGTCAAAGGATTCACCTAAGAGTGATAAAGCCTTAATGAATGCTCTATAAAGAGTTATTGTATCTATATAGTTCTCCCTTTCTGCTATTTTGAAAGGAGATGTGAACTTAACGATAATGAGTTTCATTAATTTATAATTGTTAGGCTATTTTATATTTCTTCATCAGCTTTTTAGATATGGTCCCATTTTCTTTAAACTTAATGCTGCTTTGTGGATTAGTTGAAATTTCTTAGGTCTTAAGCTAGAAGAAGTAAAAGTAAATTCTAAATCTTATGTTGAGTTAAAAGTTAGCTATACGTTTTAAGAAAAAACTGAAGAATTCCACAAAGCAACTTAATGCTAAACCTTTTTAAGCGATTATTATAAAGGGGTATCGCAAATGAAGTACTTAGTGAAAGAATATATTATCTTTTTATCCTAAATATTAATTATGAAGGTAAACGTAAACGTGACGGATCCCGTAGAAGCTAACGTAACATTAGAGTTAACTAGATTAACGTTACTAATAGGACCAAATTTAAACGGTAAGTCAATATTATTAAGGTGTATTTATAATTCTATAAAAGGGTTAAAATACAATTTAAGCGTAAATTATCCACCTATAGGAGAATGTTCGATAGATGAGGATTTTAATTACGTAATATATATAGACCCCTATATAATAACTTATTATATTTATGATAAATATAGAGAATTCTTTGAAAGATATGAGGGTAATGAAAAGCTAAGTAAATTATCAGAAATAGGGAAAGAAGTTAGTGGTATTTCTAGATTGCTTGAAATACGTTCATTATCTAGAGACGATGATTTATTCGAGGCTAAACAACAAGTTAACAATGTCATTCGGGAAATAACTGAAGAATTGAAAGAAGCAAAGCATGAGGAAGAAGGTAAGTATCTAGTACCGTTATGGATTTCCTTAACTAAAAACGGCTTAGAATGGAGAGACATTTTTGGAAATGAAGGTACTAAAATCACTGAACTTCCTCCCTCTTTTTATCCCTCTTTTGTTTTAACTGCCACAATGTACTCTTATGCCTTAAGTAAAAAGAGGGAAAATGTTTTACTTTTACTTGACGAACCTGAAGCTTTTACATATCCTAGTTTCGCCTATACATTAGGGAGAATAATTAGACACCTAACGGAAAACTCAGAATATTTACACGTAGTTGCCATAACCCATAGTTGGGACTTTTATAGAGGACTCTTACACCGTAATTCCTCAAATGTTAAGGTGTATGTAATAAACAGAGATGGAAAGAAGCTAGAGATCGTCCCTAGAGAAGACAGTTGGTATATCCCAGGTTTCAGTGTTTCTGCGGTGTTAGGATAATATGGTTCGTGTTTATATTGATTTAATTGGATTATATTACTGTATCGAAAAATGTAAGAACATTGAAGTTGCTGGAAATTTACGCCATGAATTATTAGCTAGGTATTTGAATTTGATAAAAAAGGTAGAAATAATTAAGGTTTGGGATAAGAACGTAAATGTAGGTGAGGAAATTTTGAGATTTATGAATGAAATAACAGGGTATTTAATTCATCATACGGATATTCATGAAGTTAGGGAATGCAATGAGGGTAAGAACAACTGTGATTTTGTTGAGTGTAAAATGCATAAAGCATATTGTTGTATGTGTGACATTTCTAAGGATGATATATTAGTCTCTATAGAAGCGGGTTCAGAGGTAGTTTGCTTTAACCAATCTAGCATCAAGATGAATGACGGCATAAAATATCCTTCCTCCTCAGATGTAGGTTTGAAACCATATTGTAATGATCTAGATGATTATATTAATTGTAAGATTGTCATTTGTAGGTGTGTATAAGTTGAGCCATCATTTAACTTATTTTACATAAAAATTGATCTTTCATTCTGAAAAAGTTTATATAAGCCTTATTCCTAGTATATTCTATATGTCAACAAGTCGTTCACCTCATCAAGGAGTTAGTATTTCTATAAGGAATATGCAGCCAATGGAAATAGTGAAAGCAGTCCTAGAGAACAATTACAGATACTTTTATAGCCAAATAAAGTCGGAAACATCTTACAGGAAGATACATGAGATTTTAGCAACTATTCTCGATACTGCTGAAGGGATGAATTCAAACGATGCTATTTCTTTTCTGAAAAAACAACTGCCTAGAGTTTATGTAATTATAGAATATCAAAACGCAAGGGGACAAATATATAATGGGCTAAGAGATTTATTAATTAATGTGATTAATGAACTTTTATCGGCTAACGCGTCTAACATAAAGAATGAGAATCTAATAAGAAATGCGAGATTACTGATAGACAGTTTAGCGGTAATAGCTAAAGAGGTAGGGTAAGAGTATGTCAAGTCAACCTTCCATTTCCTTAAAACTGGAAAAGATAATAAGGTTTAAGGTTTATTTGCAAACGATAACTGGTTTATTAATATCTGCAGGGAAAGCTTTGGGTAGAATCGGAGGAGCCGATACCGAACCAATGAGTATAGAGAGAACCTATTCTTGCAGTAATAAGTCCATCAAGGTAAGAGTTCCTTATATTCCAGGTTCATCTTTGAAAGGAAGAATGAGATCTCTCTTAGAAATAGCCCTAGGATTACCGTTATACTCCTCCGACAAGAAAATATGGTCTCATACTTTAGCGAGAAATGTATACGTTAATTTATCATCAGAAGATAAGTTAAATTCAGTTGATTTTGTAAATACTCTAATTAAAACTGATCTAGACCGTATGTTCGGATACGGAGCCTTTCCGTTAAATGAAGTTTTTGATGAACTTAAAAAAGAGAATAAAACACAATTAATGACCTCTCTATTTACAGTTCTCTCTCCTACGTCCCTTTTAGTTGAAGATCTATTTCCAGAGGAAACCTATGTATGCAATATCTATGAGGAAAACGATTTAGTAACATTCGATGACTTCATAGAGGATAAAAACGAGAACAGAATAGATAGAGTAACATCCGCAGCAGATCCCAGAACCATAAGTAGAGTTAAACCAGGAGTAACATTTACCGGTACATTGTCGTTGTTAGTTTTTGACAAGAACTCCTCTAAACTAAAGGATTACTTAGAATTGTTAGTTAAAGGAATGGTACTTATAGAAAAGACGTATTTAGGAGCTGCTGGTTCAAGGGGTTACGGTAGAGTTAAATTTACTAAATTAATCGTATCCATTTATGATCCAGCAAAAATGTCTGAAACAGTTTACAAGGAGGAATTTAAGTCGGTAGAAGAACTGAGTAAGGATATTGAGAACCTAGCTAAATCAGTAACTTCACAGCAAACTGGGGTTAAGTCGTGATTAAGGAAACTTTTAGAATTGAAATTGAACCCTTATCTCCTACGTTTGTGTGGAGCGGCGAAACTTTATATAAGGGAGCGGATTTCGATCTTGTAAACGGTAAAATACTCATTGTAGATCCTTTCAAAGCTCTAGGAAAAGTAAAAAATTTACGCGAAATTTTTAAAGAACAATTCGTTAGGACAATTAAGGATTTTAAACTAATTTTCCCTTCTACTTCAGTTCCTAATCAAATCCTCATGATAAATGAGTACTTAGTACCAGCATCTTCACTAAAAGGGCTTATTAGAACCGCTATACTGAATAAAATGGCTAAAAATTCACCATCTGTATATAATCAAATTCAATCAAATCTAAATACCCTCACTACTTTACCTCCCAATCAGATTTTTAGGCAAGTGAAAAATGTAGCTGAACCCGTTGAGAGTTTATTAAAGGACACAGTTCCTTTCGGTAGAGGTAAATATACTTACGATGCGTTAAACAGGCTTATAATTAGCGACCCAGAAATAATTCAAGTTTCTCTTTCCCTTAGGAAAATAACTATACTTGAACTTTTCGGCACTTTTAAAAGTGAGAATTATGCGATAACTTTCGATAATGGTAAACTCGTCTATGATGTAAAAATTCTTCAACCTTCAAACTATGGGGTAAACTCCATGCTTAAGAAACTAGATGATAAAATTAGTAAGAAGGAAATATTTGATTCTCTTATAGACTATAGTAATCTAGTAATAAATTCGGAAAAAGATAAACTTAGGGCTACGGATAAAAATTTAAGAAAATACTTTGAATTTTTGGAAAAGTTACATATTGAAGGTGAATGTGTCCCGCTAAAAATAGGCATGTTTACTGGTCACGTTGCGAAAACGATATCTTTACCCTCAAATGTTAAGAGTAATAGAGATAGTATTATGACTAAAATTACTGGACATTTGTGGGATAATAGGACTGTAAAACTTACGGATAGTATAGGAGTTGGATGGATCAAAATCTGTATAAGGTGATATGTTTTGGACGAGAAACTAATGCTCGTAACGCTTTTACATGATGTTGGTAAGATTTTACAAAGGGCAGGTATCGAGCCTAAATGTGAATTAAGTGGTGATTTTTATGAACATGACAGACTTACATGTGATTTCCTCAATAAATACTTAGGTGAGGAATACGTAGAACTCTTTAAAAAAGGTAAGTGGAAGATAGGAGATTACGCATCTGCAAGCGAGAGAATTGAAGCGAAGGAGACTGGAAAACCTGAATCAACTCCATTACTTGATCCCACCTTAGATATTCAACCTAACGTAGATCCGTTAAAATTAGCTAGATGGTACTCTGTTACTTACGTTGACTTTAATGCAGCTCCAGAAACCTATAAGGCTAGGAGAGTTAATGAGGCATTTATAAATTATAAGGGAATATACGAGATGCTAGTCCAACTCGCAAATAGAGCAAAAGAAATTAAGGACCCAGAAAGTCTTCTTGAGACCTATGATTACATTTATAGAACTACAGCCCTATTCGTTCCAGCTGCAGTATATAAGGCAATTCCAAATACTTCCCTTTACGGTCATAGCAGACTGGCAGCTCCACTAGCCGTATGCGAAGAGATAAGACTTCTAGTCATTGATATAAAGGGAATACAGAAGTTCATTACTAATATAAGAGGAGAAGCTGAATCATCTAAAAGGCTAAGGGGGAGAAGTTTCTTTCTTCAACTTCTTCAAAGGGCTTTATCCGATAAGATAGCTGATGTGCTTGGTATTTCAGTTTTGCATAATATCTCCTTTGAACCTGGTAAACTGATTTTCGTAGTCTGTGACAATGTAAAGTATAAGGTAGATGAGATTCTAGTTAAAGTAGAGGAGTGGAGTAATTATGAATTACAGTTTGCCTCTTCCATTAGTAGTGAGAAAATTAAGGTTAGTGGAATGAAAATATTTAGTGAAAGAGAGGAAGATAGAAGTTTTAAAAAGGCATTAGAAAATACTATATATGATTTGCGAATTGTCGGAAAACCACATATCACAGAAGACGTAGATATTGATTACTTTGGAGATGTTTATCCTAGGAAAATGATGTTTAAAGCTAAAGATGTGGAGGGAATAGAATCCTTAACTGCTGGAGAAGTTCCAAAAGATGCCTTAATATCGGAAATCAACTTAATCTCACTAATTGTAGGGCATTCTACAAGAAACTTAAAATATGTAATTGAAATAATGTATAAAGATAACGTAAAAGGAGAAATAGGCTATCGTACTATAGGTAAGTATAGAGTAGGAGAAATATACATAGAACCACTAAATATAGGTTTCCTTTTAGTTCATGGAAGTGAAAAAGATGATGATATAGCTTTTCTTAAATCACTTATACAGACTAAAAAGGAAGTTGCTAAAAGAATAAGAATATTTACAGTTAACAACACCCTGGACTTTATCTATCCAGAGTTGGTCAAAGAGTTCAGTAAGATAAGTTTCGGTTATATAACTCTAAGTACATATCATCCCGTTGAGAAACAAGATACATTTAAACTCGTCGCTGAGAAATTTAAGAGCCTAGACGACATGGCAAACTATATAGCTCTAGGTATTACAGACGGTGACAGAATAGGCGAAATAGTAAAAAATTTATCGGCATTTCCAGGAAGATTCATGACTTTTTCCTCTCTGTTAGACTTTACTTTTGCCCATATAGTAACCACCAAAGTCATTAATGAACTTAAAAAGAGAGGTGATATTCCCATTGTAGTTCTCTACTCAGGAGGGGACGACTTAGCAATATATGGGAAGTGGGACGATGTTCTTATACTTCTAGGTGAACTCTCTAATTTAATAGTTGAAATCTTACCATCCATTTCTGTCTCTGGAGGAATATTCATATTTAAGAAGAAGTATCCCATATCCTTTGCGTACTCATTTGCTAAAGAATATGAGGGGATTGCTAAAAAAGAACGAGACGGAAGAGTAGGTAGGATATCAAGTAACATATTCGAAAAGTATACTGAAGATGAGAAAAAAATATGCGAGGGCTTAGATAAAAGATCTTTAACCTGGAATGAGGCTGCTAAGTTTCTGGAATATGCTAAGAAATTAATTGAAAGCAATGTACCGAGCGCATATTTATATAAAGTTTACAATATAGGGCAAATGATAGAGGATTGCGAAATCCCTAGGGCTCTAGTCACTTACGCATATTTAAACGCTAGGAATGAGAGAGTATTTAAAGAAGTTAAGGAGAAAACTGACGCATATTTAGCGGATTATCCAGGAGAAGAGGAGAGAGAAATAATAATAAGGTTATTGAAATTTAGAAACGTAGTTAATATGTACACCTTACTAAAGAGAACCTAAAAACTTTAAAATAATATTTACTTCTTTCACATACTTTTTATCAAATCTTTTAATGAAATAGCATTAGTTTTTCTTATCAGCTCTTTATCGTTAGACACTAGGATAAGCCCTAAAGATTCAGCAACATATGCATAAGATGCGTCATAGTAAGTCAAACCCCTTTCTACGGCAATTCTCATTACTCCCTCAAGAGGTGGATCCTCTACTACGTTAAGTTTTCGCATTAATTTATGGAAAAGCATCGAAAGAGTTATAGGATCTTTAACCTTTTTATGTATATAATACTCCTTCCATATGACGTTACCTATCTCATAAAAAGTTAGGGTAAGTATATGAATTTTCTTTAAGTCTATTTTATCCACGTAATCTAAAAGCGAGTACAAAGCTGAGGCATCGAATAGGAATTCCTTATCTTTCATCCCTACTCTCCCTAACAGCCCTTACCCAATCATCTTCACTTACATCTCTCATTAGTTCCTTAATTCTCATAACTATATCCTTAAGCTCTTCCTTCTCCTTCTCCCTTATGGCCTCTTCTAAAGCTTTTTCTACAACTTCCCTAATGTTAATTCCCAACTCCTCTGCCCTCTTCTTCAGCTCTTTCTTAACCCTTACGCTTATTACGTCTGACATATATATGTATACGAAATATACGTATATAAAACTTTCGTATATTTATACTTTGTAGGTTACTACAATTTTTTCTCAGAGAGAACGAGTGTGGTGATAGTGTCATTATTAAGCTATAAATTTATACTTTAACGTAAAAAAGGCGTCTCTGAGAATCTGAACTAGGTTATACTCTATCGGAGAATTTCTCTATTTAATAAATTTGTAACTTAATGACGATACTGTCAGTGTGGTCAACAATTTCATTTATTTAAAATTTATTCAAAATTACCTTAAAGTCTTCTTTTGACACTTTAGTTTTATAATAAAAATTTTAGAAATTAAAATTATTGTTATCTAACTTTATTAACGAATCAATCTTGTAATGAATTGAAAATAAATTTACACTTTATATAATTTATACTGAATTAACAAAATTGTTGTCCACATTCTCTTCATATTAGGTATAATTCTTAACCACTTAATATATGTTTTTGCTAGAATTTTTATCAACGATATATCCTAAATTTATTAATTTAAAGAAAAATTTGAGATTATTTAATATATTGTTTT
>Ga0081529_119044_pt1 | contig 10832 bp, 15 predicted proteins | sample EchGeymetagenome_FD_71012 | JGI IMG/M metagenome (GOLD analysis project Ga0081529, IMG submission 71012) | Ferrous microbial mat and aquatic microbial communities from Echinus Geyser, Yellowstone National Park, USA - transect B T=78-80 C v2... ...
CGAAATAAGTATGAACTAAACGAGCTATATTTTCTTTCTTCATCCAAAATGGTCTAACCAGGCAATTACGTTATAGATAAAATGGTGGGTTAAGTTTGTAGATTTAATATAGCGTTTTTTACGTAATCCCTAACCTTGAATTGAAATGAATAAGCGTTCATGAAAGTAATTCCATTTATCGTCATTTTAGGAGTTACTGAATTTTCGTGGAGATGCCCGTAAATGTAGTAGAATATCTTGTTGTTGGGATTGAAAATTATGTCAGATAAGTCTTGTCCATCATAGGCGTTAAAAAATGAACGTTTTTTAATCAAATCCTTAAGCGGTGCATGATGTGTGACTATTATGGTTTGCCTCCCCCTTATGTTCCTTTTTATCTTCTCCTTATTTACCTTAGCGAAACTCCTTGATTCGAGTTTCGTATATAAGCAGTCGTTATGCCATCTAGGGCATGAACACTCATTCATTGTGCTGAGGTAAACACAATTACTCCTTATATACTCTTTGCTAAACCCGTAGGGGTTACAATTTTCATAATCGAAATCGGTATAGCCGGGGGCAAAAGAGTAATCATACCAACCTACATTACCAACAACGTCGTAATCTCCTAACTGTGTCCTATCTATAGCATCTAACAGTTCTACGTTGTATTTTTCGCTTAGCTTGTTTATTCTTTCTATCTTACTGATGCTGTCTGTGTCTTTCTCGTGTATCCATAAGTCGTGGTTTCCCAGAACTGTAATTACCCTCATCCTCTGATTAGCTTTCCTCAACTTTACGAAAAGTTTTTCAAGATCTCCTAGCTTTCCGTCATCAGTCAAGTCTCCGGAGATTATAAGGGCATCGGGTTTTACCAGTTTTATCCCCTCCAGTATTGTAGCTAAGTAAGGTGATGGCATATGAACATCTGTCGTAACAAGTATTTTAGTCATTAATGTATAAGTATATTGTCTAGCTTTTTAAATAATTGATAGTTCTTAATCTTAGTGAGGGTGTCTTCAGCTGAGGAAAGTGCTGTTCGCCCTCCCCAATAAGTTTTGTCGTGATTGAACACGTCAACAACAAAACGCTTAGCGACTCACACTCAATAAGTTCAGTCGTGATTGAACATTGCTAAACAAGTTATTTAACCGTTATGCCGTTATTAGTAGTTTCCAATAAATCTTAAATTTTGAATAAATTGTAAAAATTAATTATTCTGTTATAAACTCTTTCGTACAACGTTAAGCCTAAAGAGGTCAGCCAATGCTCAGGACAAAAAGGCGCATCAACCACCTTGACGTTTATTCTCTTGAAATTCACACAACAACTCGCTTTAGGAGCTAACAATACGGTCGGATATGAACTCCGAGAGACTTAAATCCTTCTCACATTATTACACCACCCCTTGTATACTAAAAGGGCGTCCATTTGATAGTCCCTACGATCTTTTACGGTAAATTACACTCCTCCATTAACTTCTCATCAAACTCCTCGCTTATGTTTGAAACTACCTCCTATCTTCCGGTTTTGGAACACCTCTTTCTGTACGAAGTACCTTGCACCGTGTCTTGATTTATTAACACGTGCGACAAATAACTAATAATGCAATACATAAAGTACTCAGCTGATGTGTATCCAGAGGGAGCCGATGAGTTGCTTTCCAAAGGAGACGTCGTTTAGGCGAGTTAAAAGTATTGTAAAGCTGCTGAAGAAGCAATTAAATTTTGTCCTACGAAAATTCTGTGAGTACCCATCCCTAAAGTTAATGAGACAAGTCACTGGAATTCAAGACCTTATTTTGACACTGTGGAAGAACTTGAGAATTTGTACCACGGTATAAATTCGTTATGGTTCTCAGCGTGGTTGTTGCACATGGAGGGTTTTCATGAGGCCATGATAAGCGTTGAGAACATCCAATACCTGAAAAATGACGTAGAGAAATTGGTTGAGTCGATGTAGATAACTCAATCTGTACGCTAACTCTTGTTGCAAGTAGTTTATCAGGTGTGTGATTGTGTTATTGTAAGGTATTTGCCATGAGGCAGTTAAACGCGTCATTGGGTGTCTACATTAGAATGTACGAGTTCCCCTCCCCCCAGCCTTCGTGATCGATGGGAGCAGGTGTTATTCAATAAAGGGTTAGGAGATGAACAAGTTTTCTCCGACTCTGATGGAGTCTAAGAATCAAATTCACGTAAGAACTTTCTATCTACAAGTAGTTTGGGCGGGATCATCTCTCTCGTCTTCATTTGATTCTTGTAGGTAGGCGATTGATTTTCATAAAATTTAGTTTAGGGAAGAAAAGCTTAATAGTTAGATAAGATAACAGTAAATTCGGATGAGGGGGTCGGGTCAGAGCAACGGTCTCCTATCATAGGTCAACTCGCGTTGTGTCAATCATCCCCTCATCCTCGGTTTCCGCTTCTGTAAAAGCAGATTTGAAAGTTTTTCCATTCTTATCTTTATACTATTATTATCTCGCTAGGAATAATAGTTGTAGCAATGATAATTGTAGCAAAGATAATAGTTTCCTACGTGGTAGGAAGCATAATAATATTATAATTCCAAAAAAGGATTATCAACCCGTTTACGGCAAGGTTATCATAAGAGAAGTGGGCTAATGTAAACCTTTTCACCCGCTGTTAATCAACGCCCAAAGTATATCTCCCAATCAAAAATTAATAAAGCCTGAATGTAAAAAAGCTATGTGAACGAGAGGGACAGAGCGTTAATAGAAAAAGTCGGATATTATTACTTACAGTACAAGGGAGTTATAGATATTGAGAAACTACTACAGATTCTGGATCTCTCACAAGAACTCCAAGTAAATAATGAGCTTCTCAATTATATCCACTACTATATCCTCTATCTGGTAACAAGGGATAGCGTAAAATCGGCTAATGAAGCCTTAAGAGAGAGATTAACCTATAAGGAATTTTCGGTAGAATACTCTCAGGAACTGTACGGTCAATTGGACGTAGCTAGGACTATAATAGTTTATCCGCTACTCGTTTACTACGACTTCAAAGAGGGCTACAACGCCCCAGAATACGGGACATTAGGTTATCTTCTAAGGAGGATTTACGAAATAGTAAGTGAAAAGAGAGAAGGGATAAAAATAATTGAGCCTCACCCATATTTTAATTTCCTGAAGGATTTCGATAGGCTGTTTTCGGAGTTAAACTCGGTTAAGGACATCTTCCCGGAAGGCTATTACAGAGACCCGTCCTATACAGACCCTCTGTGGCTTATAAGGACGTATAAAGCCTACATCTTAGCTAAGAAGTTAGAGGACATAAGAATAGGGGGAGGAGGTGAAAAAGGTGATAGAGAATTAATAAAATTCCTAAAGTGGAAGCTCTATGAACTTTACGTTTTCTACCTTGTGGTAACATATCTGTGGAGGAATGGATTCGAGATCGTAAAAGAAGATGAGAAAATGTATTATGCGGTAAAGGGAAACAATAAGGTTAAATTAATTTTCAACGCCTCCTTATCCAACTCTACGTTGAGGAAAGTAGACGACCTGCAGAAGATAGACAAGTACAAGGGTAGACCGGACTTGTCGCTTGTTAACGAGAAGCCTATAATATTTGAATGTAAGTATTCTCAGAAAGTTGGTTATATAACGATGGGCAGGTTCAAAGTCATGGCATATACTTACGAGTACCAGCCGTTAGCCTCTGTCCTCGTTTACCCCGGGTTAGATAAACGGGGAGTAGACTACGACGATGAGGACTCAGCTACGAGGGAACTTGATAGAAGAGCTAAAGAGAGAGGACTTATTGACTTCTGGTACAATTCCAATTTAATTTACATTGCTATAATTGACCCACTAAAAGATGACGATAAGTACAATTTAAGGATCATAGGTGAGATTTTGGAAAAGTTAGTTTGAAAAAGAGGGGTTAACACTTATAAGTCATTTTCGCCTACATCGGCCACTTCCTCCGGCTTTACGCCAGCCTCCTTTAAGACCCTTTTCATCACTTCTTCAGACGGGAATACTACTATCGTCTCTCTAACTTTTTTCACAATCATAATGCTAATTGTGAGGTAAAAGATAGGGTGAGCAGTGCAAAATTATTTCCTAAGTTCCTTTATGCACTCTTCTTTTATCTCTTCATATTCGCTTATTTTTTCTTTATTTAGAGTACCTAAGGTGAGCTTGACTATTTCGGCAAAGTCGTCAATACTACGTTTACTTAACTCTGAGTAAATAGCTAAAGAATTCTTAACACTAGCCGGAGATATGTTAAAGCTAGTTAACTCCATAAACGTTGACCTACTAGCCTTTCTCTTCTGGTTGAACTTTTCCCTTACACAACCCACAAACTTAATGATTTGTTCTCTCTCGTCATCCTGCAAATTAAAGTTAGGCAAGACCTTAACCAAGTCCTCAGTAGAAGTGGGATAGGGTAAATAAAACGAAACGAATCTCCTCACTAAGGCATCTCCTACGTAAAATAAGTTCCTCGCATCTACTAAGTTCATCGTAGCTATCATCCTTATCCTTCTTAAAGGTTCGTCCTCTCTACCCTTTTCCTTCAAGTCATTATAAATCAGCAAGAATTCCCTAGCATGCTCATCAACTCTGTCACCGTAACTCTCGATCTCCTCAACTAAACTACTTGGTACAAACCATTCTTCAGGATTATTACTTGAGAATATGGTAAATAACTCACCGAAAGCTTTGTCGACATCAGCACGGTTGATCTCGTCTACAATAACGTAATAATTACCGTCAATAATCCTTGAAGCCCTCACATAGGCTTGGACTAACAAACCACTTTTCCAGTAAACGGAACCGCTAATAAAGCTCTCCCCGCCGACCAAGTTTCTTCTGAACCACAAAGAGTTGGCCGTAAAGACAGAAAAACACTCATCGTTGTTATCTGTCAAACCCTTGACCACTCTCAAGGCTAAACTGGTCTTACCTACACCGGGTGGGCCGATAAGTAAAACATTACCTATCTTTAGTGCAGCCTTCAATGTTTCCACGTCTACACTTGTGTAAAAATCATGTAAATCCACTTCCCCTTTCCCGATACACTTCACTCCTTCAGTCTTTTGTACTAACAAGTCTTGAACTTTGGGTAGATTGACTTGTAAACCGTGTTTACCCAGTGCGGTAAGGTAATTCTGATATAAATCAAGGACGACCTCGTCCATTCGTACTCCTTTTAACTCTCTCCACAGTTTTTTCAGCCTGTAGAAAACGGAGTTAATGAAGCCTAGTGCTTCGCTATCACTTAACGTGTAACTGTATAGTGCTAACTTTTTGTAAAATTCGGTAGTTTGAAAGCTTATAGGTGCCCCGGATCTCAACTCCTTATCCTCCGGCAGCATATTTATGAATTGGGCCAAAGCGATTGGGTAAAGCATATTGTTAAAGAATGTGTATTTCCTGCTATCACGTGACTCGTTCATAATTTCCTCTATGAACTGCTTATCCCTTGAATTGTCTTTCAGTTTCTCAAACGGGTCTATTCCCCTTTGAGAATATGAATAATAAAAGGGCAATAGACGGTAAACGTCGAGTAATGCCCGTGTCCCTCGTATATAGTCGGTTAAGTCCAAATCGTATTTCCATGCCAAGAGAAAACCTAAGGCTAAATTTTTAGTTACTTCAAACGGATCTTGAGTACTTAAAACTTCGTACGCTGATTCGAAGAAACTTTTAACATCGCTATTCGCGTTGTCTGGAATGAACAGTACGTAATTGTAACTTCGATACAGTTCTTCGACAAATCCCTTTATGTCATTGCGCTTTTCCTTTAACGAGTAAGTAAAAGCTAAACCCAGAACTTTTATAGCATTGACCTTTATTTCGCACTCTTTAGGAACGTAACCGCTAATGTTAAACACGTCTACTTTTGCGTAACCGTTAATATTGGAAGTAGAGAAATCACCGCATAATTTCTTTAGATCGATGGGCATCTAAGAAAATACTTAATTACACCTTAAAAATTATTTAGTGAACATTATCGGCCAGTAATGAGATAAATAGGATGTATAAAATACCACTCAATATCCTATCCCTTTCACTCCTTGACAAGGATGGGGAAAGTCTCGGTTTAAATGTCTTTTTGATCTCTTCATATCATACTAGGGTAAAGTTTATCTTGTTTCTTGAGTAATATTATGGTATGAGGATAGTGACACTTAAGGTAAAGGACGAGTATTATGAAATAGCTGAAAAAATGGTAGAGATGGGTATCGCTAAGTCAAGAAATGAAGCATTTAATATTATTATTGCTTACGGAGTGAGTAAGGCTAAAGAAGAGTTAAAGAAGAAGGAAAAAATCAAAGAACTAACTGAAAGATGGTTAAAAGAAGGGGTACCTTTCGAGCTACCGACTTCTGAAGACTTATTAAGGGAAAGGGAATGAAATATTATATCGATAGTAGTATTATAATAGCTCTAGTTAACGAGAAAGACCCGAACCACGAAAAAGCTATTGCAAATTATCCCAAAGACGGAGAAAAGGTAATAAGCAAGCTTGTAGTTGCTGAACTTTATTCTGTCTTTTCGCGAACTCTTAAACTCTCAGAAGAAGAGCTTAATGCCCTCGTAGATTATGCTCTAGAGAAATGCGGTTGTAAAGTAGAGGATGTAGAATTCAATAGAGTATTCGACCTTGCCTTGAGGATAAGTAACAGAGTGAAATTAAAGACATTTAGTTTAAAACTCCTCATAAACATCAATAAACCTCTTATACCACTCCTCATACTCCTTTCTGGTAACAACGTGTAGTTCTAATGGGTCTCCAAACCCTATTTTCTCCTTAATTTTAGAAGATATTTGAGCCTTATCCCATATAGTCTTACCTTTTTCAGTTATTATCAGAACGTCTATGTCACTATCAACTCTGTAATTCCCCCTTGCAACTGAGCCGAATAGAATTACCCTACTCTTTGTCGATTTCCTCAACACAAATCCTCTTAATCTCCCTAACGTAATCTCTCGCATGGGCCAAAATCTCCTTCCTTTTACTCCACCACTTATATAATTCCCAATACATGTAAAATCCCCCTAACTACATTTAATGATTTCTCAACGGTGTTTTTATCATATTTATAGGGTAAATACCTCGACACAATGTACGATTGTTCTAGCACGTCAAGAACCACGTACTCCTCCCTCATTATCTTTTCTAATTCTTTATTTTTTGACAAATCAACTACTTGACTTAAGAGCTTCTTTATATCATGGGTTTTCTCAAAACTACCTGTTAGTTGATATAAAGTGTATTTCAACGAAAGTTGTAACGCTTGCTCAAGATTAAACATCGCTAAATTGTACTTACCCTTCCTCAAGTTTTCCTCAGCCTCTTCAAAGAAATCAACCGCGTTCTCCCTTAAATACTCAGCCATAATTATATTTCAGCTAAATCAAAAATAAAAACTGAAAGTGGTTTAGAGTTGAAACTTAGATTAACATTAATATGAGCGGTGAAGTATGAAAGGGGGTGCTGACGTGATATCGGTGATTTTGGGTGAAAAAACATAAGGGCGTTGAGGCGCTATAACCCACTACTCATATTAACCACTCAACATTACAGTCTCCCGCCTTACTAAAAATTTTATAGAAAAATAGTTGGTCTCTTAGCCTTACTATTCTATAATGTCACGGAGCTATATAAGTCTTTTCGCGCTTTAGTCCTACTCACTTTTCATCCGTAATAGTCTGTCAAAGCCTTTCTTGCTTTCTTTTGTGTAAGCAATCGGTTAGTCGGCAACGCTAAAAGTACAATTGTAGTGTCTACTGCAGCCATTAAAGTTCCTAACGATAAAACAAGGGGCACAATTTTCTGGTTCGCAGTTAGCAATGTTAAAGAAGTTAATTTAAGGTCAACTTTTAATTCGGTATCATACTACCTACTATTATTCTACGTTAAGAAAGATAAGCCTTTGAAAGAGCATTAAAAACTTTCATAGAACCTCTTTTTAATTCCCCATACTATCATAATATGTGAACTTACAAGATTACTTAGATAAGCTGAAAGCTTTCAATTGGAAGGATTATAATATATATTACGCCGTGTTATTCGGCTCTCTAGCTAAGAAAGGGAAAGGTAATGACATTGATATTGCAGTAGAATTTAAAGAGTTAAGCTTTGATGATTACATGAAATTATGGAAGTATCTCTCAGATTACTTGGATACGGAAAAGATAGATCTTGTTTCAATAGATGATAATACCAGTTGTTACTTAATTCATGAGGTATTTAATTACGGTCTAATTCTTTATAAAGAAGACTGGTTAAGAGCTCACATGAGAGCAGTAGTTTGTGAGGACTTCTTAATAGATGCTAAAAAATTGGATTTAGTAGGAAGGGAAGTTAGAGCGGTGATGAGAGAATGGCAATCTTAGATAAACTACTTGAGAACATTAAAGATTACACTAGCAAATTAGATGAAGTTAATAATGTAGATTTAGATAACTGGTTTAACTTATTTGCGATACTTCACTTGCTTCAAGTCCAAGCTCAGTCATTCATTTACTTAGTTCAAACACTCTTATCGAATATGGGAATATCAAGCCAAGGATATAGAGATTCTATAAGAAAGCTTTATGAGAAAAACTTGATAAATGCTGAAGAAAGGGATTTTTTAATTTCCGTGGTTGGATTTAGGAACATTATTGTTCACGAATATGCAACAGTTAATCCCATTTTCGTTAAGAAGATAATGAAAAATAAGGAATATAGAAGATTACTCGAAATAGCCTACAATTTGAGGGAGAAAGCCAAGAATTATTGGGATTGTTAAACTTTCTTTTCCAACCTACTTAGTATTGACTTCACTTGCCTTTCCAACCTACTGAGCCTGCTCTCCACGTCGTCCTCGTAATCGTCATAAAAGCCAAAAAGCCCTCTAATTCTTGAAAATACAACTTCTCCAAGATTTTCGAGAGCGGGACTGTGACCTTTCTTTACTACCTTGTAAAGTTTTTGTACCCTCCCTACACCCATAGGCAAAATCATTATTCCTCCTTCTCTAAGTTGTTCATAAGGTTTGCACAAGAGAGTAGGTGCAGAGGCCCAGGCTATCACTCTATCAAAGGGCTTCTCTTCTTCATGTCCTAACGTTCCGTCGCCTAATACTAACTTTATGTTTTGGTACTCGGAAAGTAATCTTGAAGAGTATTTATACATTTCATCATTAATTTCTATACTAACAACCTTGTCAACAATTTCCGCAATTAATACAGTATAATAACCTATTCCTGTTCCTATTTCTAGGACCTTTTGGCCTTTGTGCAAGTCTAATTCATCAAGCATATAGATTCCTAAACTTAACGCAGTAGTATTTATTCCGGGTAAAATAGGTAAAGCTTCATCAACGTGAGTATAGGCATAACTCCTTAGATTCTCCGGCAGGAACTTTGCTCTATCAACCTTCTTGAACGCTTCGGCTAGCTCTGGGTTCTTAATCTTCCTAAGAATTTCCTCCTTTTCGGTCATAAGTACAATAAGATTTAGTAAAATAAAGGTTTAGCCATTTCATGAAGGTATTAAATAAATTGGCATTACTTTTAATCATGCAATTGGGTTTTATTTCAAACCAAAGAACATCAACCATTATACAGGGGATTTCGATAGTATGGTTTCCTGTGCCAAAATTTGATTCTCCGTCTATCTTTACTAAATTACTAGATGAGAAAGGGGAAATTCTCTATACTTCCTGAGAAAAAGAGAGCACTAAACAGTATTATGAGCACCCACTAGTTTTAACTACTGAAGTAAAAACAGAAATAGGAGGTTCTTTAAAGATCATCGATTTACTACCTCTGGGAGAGACTGTAATAATAAGGAAAGTGGAAAGAGACGTACCCTTTACAGTAGTTTTCAAACCGGCTTTTAAATATGCACGTTATAGGCCAACAATATTAAGGGATAGATTCGTTAACTCTAAGGGAAGAGATTGCGTAGGCTTCTTGTATAAATGGGATGGAAAAGTTAGAAGGCAAGGATCTTTTACTTGGAGGTTTTCTGAAGGAAAAGGATTCTTAGTAGCGAATTACGCAACTGACAAGAAGCACGGAGCATTTAGCGAAAGAGGGAAAGCTTTGCAAATGGACTTTGAGAAACCCTTCGAAAAGACCATAAAGTATTGGGAAAGCTTTGATGTAAAGTCTAAGGTATACGAAGACCTCTATAGATCTTCAGTCTACGTACTTTTAGGCTCCATTTATTCTCCTTCTGGAGCATCAATAGCTTCCCCTACAACCTCTTTGCCGGAAGTTATTGGAGGCTCGAGAAATTGGGATTACAGATTTGCCTGGGTTAGAGATTCGTCAATTACTGCTGAAGCTTTAATTAATGCAAGCTTTATAATAAAAGCTAGAAGGATACTTAACTTCCTCCTCTCGTTAGTTAATTTCACTTCAAAACCATTCTATTATCCCCCTGTACACTGTTGAAGGTACCATTCCTCCGCCAGAAGTGAAATTAATATGGCATCTGGGTATAAAAATTCAAAACCAGTGAGGGTAGGCAATGAAGCATCAAAGCAGATACAGCTTGACGTTGAGGAATTCTTCATGAACGCTCTCTACAAGTACTTTGAAAAGACCAGAGATACTGTACTTATTAAAGATGTTTTTGATAAAGTTGAACATATTGCTGATTGGATTTCGGAAAATTGGCTAATGAAGGACTCCGGAATATGGGAAGATAGAGGAGAACCTAAGCGTGGGGAGATAGACATGACAAGGGTTGAATCATGAAACCCTATGAGAGCCCAAATCCCATTTTGTTCTTTTTATCTAAATCTTCTTAAGTTTAAGATCTAAGTGTTTCTTATGGGATTAATTTACTACGAAGGGATTGTGAAAAACGAGA
>Ga0081529_107810_pt1 | contig 10794 bp, 11 predicted proteins | sample EchGeymetagenome_FD_71012 | JGI IMG/M metagenome (GOLD analysis project Ga0081529, IMG submission 71012) | Ferrous microbial mat and aquatic microbial communities from Echinus Geyser, Yellowstone National Park, USA - transect B T=78-80 C v2... ...
ATTGAAATCATATATTAGTTCATATCCGTGTGCTCTAATTTTGTCCTTCGTTCCTTGAATATAAAAATGACCTACTCCTCCGCAGTGCTTACATTTGACATCTACCCATTCAATAGTTTCTCCTGTTCGAACTATTTCGGTTCTATAAACATCAATAATAGGTCTAATAGTACCAGTACTATAAAAATAATCAGAATCATAACCATAATCATATGGTTTTGGATTTAGCGGATATACTTGCACGGATCCAGTTGTATATTCATCGTGATGTCTTGGCTCTCTTACTTGTCCAGATCCACCACATACACTGCATTTAACAGTATTTGGTAAGGACATTACATAATCGATCACATTCTTAACAAACATTGGGAAATCATAATTTACTTCATTTTTTATCCATTCAATCTTTGAAATATCCAGTTTTAAAGGTGGTATATATTCCTTGTTGTTGTATTTGATTGATAATTTTTTATTAAATTTATAAATACGCCTGGATAAAATAATAACATATACTAAAGATAACAACCAAGGAATAGTTATAATTGAATCATATATAAGCCAATTTTTTAGGTAAAATACAAATATTAAAGGTAAGAGTGCAAGCATTATAAATACATAAAGTGCAGTGAATATTAATAAATATCTTCTTTTATTTTTCAGACTTTTAACGTAGACTTGTCCCTTATTAATAGGAACACCGATTTCTTTTTCTTTACTTTTGTATATTTTTATAAAATCCTGGAAATCAGAATCAGATAATTCCAAAATATCCAGAATGTTCAGTTTATTTTTATATTTCACAGACCGATAATTTGCATTTAAAAAATTTTTAATTTCATTACTCATTTTCAAAAATCCCTCTGTCTTCAATTCTTCCAGACTCTTTAGAATCTTTATTTTTGAATGGTAAGCAAGATCTAGACTATTTCCTATTCTATAAATGTCTAGGTCTGAAAGACCCATAATTATAGTTATGAGGTTTCTCCTATATATAAACCTATCTTTGGCCACTGCTGTGTATCTTTTCCAGAAATTAACCATGATGAGCTTTATTAATTTACCTTTATCACCACCTCAAGAAGCCAGTAATCAACCATTCGGGTATCTCTCCCACTTTCCTCATTCACCCCTACAAATGGCTTCCCTGCTCATTCCCCGGGGATGCTACCTCTAATTTCGGCCAAGGATAAGCTCTTTGTAGGTTACATTCTTCTTGAGAATCCAGTATGCATAAACTACTATCTTCCTTGCAACAGCTATTATTGCCTTCTTTTGTGCTTTATTCTCAGGTAAAATTCCTTCAGTCTTTTATCAGATTTTATGCTTGCCCTTGCGCACTGTATGAGGATGCTCCTCAATACTGGGTCACCAGCCTTTGTTATATGGCCCGTATAGCATACATCGCCAGATTGGTATAAGGATAGAACTAGGCCAAGATATGCAGCTGCCTGCTTGGAATCATGGAATCTTCCAACGTCATCAAGCATAGTTGACAGGTAAAGAGCAGAATAAGGTGCAATACCTGGAATTGTGTCCAGCAATTTCACCCTTTCATCATTTGCAGCTGTTTCCCTGATTGCATTTTCCAGCTCATCAATAATTGAATTCAACAGTTCCATCTCCTTTAACCTTCTGTCTATTTCAGGAAGGTGCAGTTCCTTAAGGTCATCATGCCCCTTCACCTTTATTCCCCTTCTTTTCAATAACCACTTTATTTCAACAATTACCCTTGCTTTTCTCCTTGCATACCTTGCCATGGCAAGCAGCTTCTTTTCCCTTGCCTGCTCATCTATCATATGGGATACAGGCAAGTAATTGGTCCTTAATAACTCGCCCAGAGCAATTGCATCAACCCTGTCATTTTTCAGCTTGGATTTTGCAATGAGTTGCAGCCTGGAGGGAGAAGCAACGGATACTGTGCAATCATTCAGCATCTTCAGTTTGTCATATATTGGATATACAAAACCAACAGCCTCCACTGCAACATGTTTATTTCCATTGATGGAAGACAGATACTTTGTCAGGCTGCAGGTTGGCAGCCTTTTTTCTTCAAGCAGTTCACCATCCTTATTCAACACAGCTATTTGTGATTCCCCTTCATGGACATCTACACCAACATATACTTCGCTATTCATACATACGCCTTTGTCATGCCTACACATAAACGCTCATCATAGGAGTCATTTTATCTACCAAATCCATAATCACGGGGATATACGTGGCTGTCATATCCCCACATCATTTTCTCAAATATAAATATCCAACATTAGTCGGACATTTTACAAAAGATGGGACATCCTAATTAAGTTATGACATTTATGGAAATTCCCCTAATTTTCTCTTATACTTTATCGCCGCTAAATTATAGTACCTGGACACGAATTCATCAATCCCCTTATATGCAAAATGGTAACCTATAAGCTGTAATATGAGCGAAATAATTATAGGAGCAAATGTTATTGTCAACTCGCCCAATTTAACCAGTAATGATCCCGTGGTTAAACCAGAAGATAATGAATTTGCTATTGCTGAATATGATATGAATAGTAAAATTGTAAGATAGATAATTGAAATAATATAAATTATTAAAGAGTAAAGGAGATAATTGCCTGCACTGTAAAGTTTTTTAACTTGCAAATCTTCTGAGAGAAATTTGAGTGATTTAATTAATTTTATATATGCCACTAAGTACATTATTAATATTATTCCCATTATACCAACAGCCCATAAAAGAATTAATAAACTAGAACCTTTGAAAGTTAGTAAAGAAGATATTGTTGTAATTCCAGAAGCCGCTGTATTATGTATAATTAAAATAAATACATCCACAACAGTGATAAGTAAACCAAATAATGATGCAAGTAACCAGTTTCTTGTACTCCTGTAATAATCTGCATTCCCTAATGATGTTTTTGAAATCTTACCGAAACCCGAAATAAGGCGGATGAAACCAACAAAAACTATTAATTCACCGAGACCAGGAGTTACAGTGATTACAGTGATTAAGGGAATAATTAAAAGTATTAATCCTGAGGATAACCAGAAAGAACCATCAAAAACTATTAATGCACCCAAAACAGGTAAAGTAATTAAAGGTATAATTAAAAGTATTAATCCTATGAATAGCCAGAAAAATGCGTTTCTTAATGAATCTAGATTACGAATCAAATTAAAATTATCATCAGATGGGATATTCATAGAAGTGGGAACGTTTTCTTGGAATGGCTCAGCACTTTGACCAAAGTTAGATTGTTGATCAAAATTATATCCACATCTAATACAAGAATGTGCACTGTCTTCGTTAGGAGTTCCACAAACTGGGCAAAATTTTGTCATTTTTTCTACCCTATCTATAATTATCTATTAACTATATTTTTTTTGTTGTGTTGAATAACTAGACGTGTTTGTCATCTTTTATTTTCCCTATCATGTTTACTCACACTTTCGTTAGACATATCTCCTGTTGACCTCCGAGAAAAAGAAGAGGGATTGGAAGAAGTACAATGAGGAATTAGTAAGAAGAGGGGAATTGCTGTTTGACCCAGATTTTTTATCTGGATGGGAAGAAGAGTTAAACAAAATGAACGAGAAAAAGGAAGGGGCAAAGTATCTTTCTTTATCCAAACTCATTAATGAATATGCTCGCAGCCATCCACGCATACCTTCTTTGCTAGAGACAGATAGAGGGGTTTCTAAGAGTATTCGCAGAGCATATAGATATATTCAAGGAAAAAGAAAGAGGAGAAGGAAGAAGAACAGCTGACTATACCACAGTATGGTGGAGAGTAGCTAAAGTAAAGGTAGGTGGATATCTAGCCTAATGTTGATACTGCTAAGGATGTTGTTATTGCTGTGGATTCCACTGGCATAAAGGTTTCAAACAGAGGGATCAAAGAAAAATGGAACGGTTCAAAGAGGGAGACTACTATTAAATATTGTGTAAGACATCCTTCAGCTCATATTTGATGGCAAACAAGCATCTGCCTCAGCTCGTATGACCTTGATGATATCATTGGAACGAGTATTCTCATCCAGGAATCGTTCATATTCACTATCTGGATGAAGTAATTTACATCAAGTGATTGCCTTGAAGGGAAGTAGCCTCCCAATTCCCTTCTTATGTAATCAAGACCAGAGTTTATGCTCTCTATAGCATTTGTAGTATAAACAAACTTTCTTACCTACCTCCGATGGATATGATAGAAATGCAAGGTAATTCTCAGCCCTGTTCCTCAATCTATCTGCATAAGATCTATCAACCTTCTCTATTATTGAACATGCATCGTTGAAATGCTTCAATCCCTCTTCCTTTGTTGAGCTTTCTTTAGCTAGGTAAAGGCTTGACTTTATCTCCGAATATATTTTCTTTGGAAGGTCGATCCTGAGGTTTCTTTGCATGTGAATAAAGCAGAGCTGATGGTCAGCAAAAGGATAGAGCTTCTTTATGATTTCCTTTACACCAGGGAAGTCGTCTGTAACGAAGATCAGAACCCTCTTCAATCCCCTTGTTACCATGTCCTGGAATGAATACATCTGCCCACAATGCTTTGTTCTCATCCCCTTCATTCACCCAGAATCCCAGTATTGACTTGTGCCCTTCGGTATCTATTCCTAATGCAGTGAATATCGTAACATCCTTTATCCTTCCAACACCACCACCTGCTGCTACATCATCATCCCTCATCTTCGCATGGTAGGCATCTATGAATACTGCAAACAGTGTATGAGGTAAAGAAAGGACTAGTTCTGAACACTTCAAACCTTTCATGAATCAATGAAGTAAGCTCTTCGATCCTTTCTTGGGAATATGGAAGGTTCAGAGCATGTAATGCTCTCTCTATCTGTGTCTGAGAATATCCGTTGGTAAGCAAGGCAAGTGAAAGATTTTCATAGTCCTTATCCACCCTCTTCCATTTGGATGGAAGTAAAGCAGGCCTGAAGTTATTCCCTATCCTTATTCTAGGTATCTTCAAGTCCAGCTTTCCTATTGCAAGCTGTAGGCTTCTTGAATAGAATCCATTTGCCTCTTCATACTTATTCTCCTGCAGCAAGAAGAACTCTCTCTCCTTCTTCATTATGGCAGACATGACATCAGATATGATATCTGAGAATACCTATTTTCTCTCCATCATGGATTCTCTTGGCATATCCCTCAGCAGCCTTTTCAATCAACTGTTTCATTTCATTATCCAGCTTTGATGAAGACTTGGGCATATCTCTACCACTACTACCACCATCATTATTATCCTGCTCGTACCGATCATCTAATATTTTATCCGTACTGAATCCCCCTCCTACCTCCCCCTTTTACACAATTTTCCATGCTACCTCCCTCTTCTACGCTCTCCATAGACGACAGGGTCGTTATGGAATCTACAGGGTCATACTGGATGAATATATATGATAAATTGGAGGATGCACATATAGCAGTGGTGTTGGCACATCCATTGAAGACAAAGGCAATAGCTTCTGCAAGGATAAAGAGCGATAGTGTGGATGCAAGGATATTGGCACATCTCCTCTCACAGGGCAGACCTCATACCCGAAAGCTACGTTCCATCTAAAGAGATGAGGGAGACGAGGTCCCTGGTAAGGCACAGGCTCTCCATAGTAAAGGTGAGGACTATGCTGAAGAACAAGATACATGCAATAATAGATAGAAACGGGCTGAAGCATGAATTCTCTGACCTATTCGGCAAGGCTGGTATTAGCTGGCTCAAGAAGCTCAAGCTCCCTTCGTTGGACAGGCTGATGCTTGATTGATAACCATCTTACCCACATTGAGAGCCTGGAAAGGCAGATCAAAAGGGTAGATGAGGAGATAACTTCGAGGGCCTCTCAGGACGAAGATGTGAAGCTTCTCCTCAGCCTCACAGGTATAGATGTCTATACAGCTTTGCTCATCAAGTCAGAGATAGGAGACATCAGGAGGTTTCCTAACTATAAGAAACTTGTATCATGGGCAGGTTTGGCACCATCATTGCATCAATCAGGAAGCATAGAATATCATGGAGCAATAACAAAGCAGGGTTCAAGGACGCTCAGGTGGATAATAGTCGAATCGGCAAGGGTAGCTTCTACTCACGATCCAAGGCTGAGATCGTTCTACGAAAGGGTAAAGGGCAGAAGGGGGGACCAGAAGGCTATCATCGCTACAGCCAACAAGATGCTGAAGATAATATGGTTCATGCTGACAAGAAAAGAAGTATATGAATCAGCCAACAGAAAGAGGTACATCAAAAAGCTTAACAGGATGGATGGCTAAGATAGCAGGTGCTGGCAAAAGGTAGGCTCAAGGAACCCAGCCTACAGGGCGTCTATCATGAGTGCTAAAATACCTACCCTTGCATCTCCATGATGATTTTTAGAGACTAGCGCTCCAATTAAAGCTATTTTTTCTTCTTCATAATGATTCAATCCATATTTAGCTCTTAACATTAATATTTCTTCTAATTGTTCAGAATCATATTCATTAAATAAAATCTTCTCGGTCATATACCCAATCAATATCTTTACGCCTCTCATTTGCGGGGTGAGGTTGCGTATACATCAAGTTCAGCAGTAAAAAAACACTGAATGAAGCAAGTGCGGTAAGAGCTTCAAACGAAGCTGTATAGACGTTGCAGGGCTAAATAAACAAAGTCGCATTTGATGATATAGAGAGGGCTCTGTGCTTGTCAAAACACGAAAAAAGGAAAACTGTGGGTATATCAGGTATAAAGCTGGCCATAAGCTAGGGCTCAATTCTGTTGCCTAATTTTTAGATCGTGACTGCCCTATATTCTGTAATGCTCAAAGCTTTTCTGCAATGTCGTTAAATGCGCTTTCAACATCTTTTGGATCACCAAATCCTATAATAATATCCTCGTTTTCTTTCTTGTTCATTATGTCATTTATGAATTCCTGTTCTTCAAGGCTCAAATTCTGGCTTTCTGACTTTAGTATGATGCACTTGTAATTCTTTATGCTATTGTCGAGGTAACTGCTAAGCTTGTGCATTTGTTCCTTGTTCAACTTAATTGCTATTGCCCTGCCTCCCCTCCACAAGGCAGAGCTTATTGCACTATTTTTTGTATTCATAAATGCGCCAGTAACGTCAAAAGGCTGAAATGAGAACCTTTTGCTTTTGCCGTATTCGGGTGCCTTTGAGCTGTAAAGCTGCTGTATGATTAATGCCCCGATAAGTAATGCGAATGAGATCCCGTAATAAGCATAGAGCTTAGTTCCAAGTAGCAGACTTGAAAATAGGGCTGTTAATGCAGGGGTAGCGTATGTTGCGTTAGAAGCAATCAACGGGTTAAGTATTTTCAGCGTGTAGAAATAAAGCAAAGCGCCTATGCTGTAAGTTGCTGCACCCAAGAAAAGGAATGATATGAGCTCTGTGGTATTTATGCTTACAATGAAAGGCGAATTAAGCGCAAGCATTGCTGTAGCTACAAAAATCAGCGAAAAGATATTAAACATTAACACCTGGCTATAGATATCGTAATTGTTGCCTTTTATGATGATATTTGAAAATGCAATAGATAGTGCATAGCCTATAAGCATTATAATATATGGCATTTCATATTTGCCCACATTTGCACTATTGCCTGCTATCAGCACATATACAGAGGCAAGGCCAAAGAAAAGTGCTATGAGCTGCTGGGGCTTAACCTTTGTCTTTAGGAAAAATGGCTGCATAATTGCAAGTAATATCGGCCATAGCTTGCTGACAAGACTTCCTATTACTGGATTTGTTCCGGCAATACCTAGTGTTAAAAGCAATTGTGGTAATGCATAGTTTAAAATACCCGCACTGAAAACCGTACCTATTGCTTTCCCATTTTTTGTTATATCAATGAGCTCTTTAATCTTCTTCTTATACACAACAATTGCAAAAGACACAATGCTGGCGGTTAAGAATACAAATAACAGAAGCTGAAGCGTGCCTAATGCATTGCCCGTGCTTGTCAGTATTGGCAGAAAGGATAGTTCTATCTCTGCGATTATTATCGCAATATAGGCCTTCCACTTCATTGGTATTCTTGTATTAGGCATTTCCAGCACTCTTCTTCGAGAATATAGGCATCATGAAAAAAGTTTTCTGAATTCTATGTTATGATGGTTACAGAGTGACAGTCGGAGAGATAGCCGGTATTCAGTTGATCTGTAAGGTCGATATCTAGACTGGCTATCCTTCGCTTTGCTGATACCCTGCAATGAGGGTGGATAGGAGCATGACGAGATTTCTCTGACTTCAGACTCTCACAACCTCCTGAAAATCATGAATATGCTGATAAGAATGGATGTACATAAGTGTATGGTAAATATAACAGAGATGGAAGAGGATGGCTCTGTTAAAAAATGAGATTGAGAACAGTGAGGAAGCATAGAACACATTTGTTGAAAGGTATTCTTCCATAAATCCTGAGATATCACTTGAGCAGTCCACATCTGGTAAATACGTAGCAAGACTCCTCAGAAACAGAGGTTTTCCAGTGCACCTGGCAGATCCTACAAAGCTTGCATTGGTGTTCAACTCCACGAAGAATAATGACAGGGAGGATTCATACAAGCTTGCTAAGTTACTGAGGCTGGGAGAACTACCTGAGATTCATCTTCCAATTCGTAATAACCGTAGTGTACTCCACCCAGAGCGCTCCTAAATATTATATCCTTAGCAACTGCCACATTAGGATGTTCCTCCATAATCTTATTCTCAAAATTTTCAATCAGTTGTGATTTATACTTAACATCAGGTTTCTTTGCAATAGAATGTTTGGAAAGCGGTGATTTATTATCTTCTCTTGTGCATTCACGAATTAAATCTTCTAAACCTCTATCCCTATCTGGAGGTTGTACTACCTTTAAACTTTCGGAAAGATCCGGCGTCACATCGAGAGCATCTGGATCCTCAGTAACAATAATTCTGAGATTAAAATTTGTCTTTTCAGTTGTTGTGTTGCATGTTTTGAGCGTGAAGTCTAGGTTTTTGGCCAAAGTCTTCTTGCATCTACGTGTTGAACTCTGTCATATTGCTTGACGGGAGGGATTGGTAAAGCTGCAACGAGACCCTCATCAGAAGGAGGAAGAGGGAGAGATGAATCTCGACTCCTCTATGCTGAAGTGATGTAAAAAGGGGGAGTTCAAGAATGCCAGCGAAGGGAGGGTTGGAGAATCGTCCATTATCCCGAGACGTAAGTCAGACTCCGGTCGTTCGTCCGTATGCTCTTTCACCCACCAGCCATGCAGGTAGACGGAGGTGTACTCGCATTTCCTCCTAGACGGATTTCAGGTTCCTGACTGCAACATAGCAAGGAGGGTGAATAGACTCCAGATAGAGCTGGACGAACCATTCGGCAAATCGAATGATCCAATCAGCATATCGGTTGGTTCGTTAGGTGTTAAGGTCTGCAACTCAGGGGACTAAATAAGGCAGATCTGGAAGCCGAAGATGAAAGGTCATCTCAACATACACTTCTTAGTCGAAACAAAGACCGGTCATGTCGTGTCGATAGTTGATTTCTCTTCTGAGAAGATGGGCAACGGGAAGAGGCTGGTGAACAGGGTGGAAGAGAGCGTCATGGTGAGTGGGTCCCTGGTGACGCGGCGTACGACTCGAGAGCCAACTTCAACTTCCTCAGGTGGCGTCACATCAAGCCGGTGATCAGAATCAGGAATGGATCCGTGCAGAAGAGCACGGGCTCTGAAGCTAGGAAGCTTGCAGTGATAGAGCAGCAGGCATTCAAACCCTGATCGTGGTCCAGAATACACCGGTTCGGGAAAAGGTGGACTGTCGAGGGCGCGTATTCGTGCATCAAGCGCATATTCAAGAAATACGTATCAGCGCAGTTTGTTAACATGGCAATGGAGATGGCGATGAAGGCATCAATCTACAACTGATTCATCAAAGCAATGGTGCAGGACAGAGGACATGTTTAGCCATGACCATGCCAGTTATAGATTCCTTTAATGTAACGCAAAGAATGGAAGAAGTTTTAACTACTCCGTTCGAGCCTTGATATGATTCTCATACAAGATGAGATTTCAGACTCTTCCACGAATTCGAATCCACCATAAACGGAAACAAGGGATCTTTAATAGGCTTCGAGGTCTCTTTCATCTGCCGAACCTATTAGTAAACTGATTCTCCCTTCATTGTACAGTAACTCAAAGCTTCTAGCGTATGAGGAGGGCAGATGTTTGAGCCTTGAAAAGGCTTCAGTGTCTAGCTTTTGATGAATCTGGGGGATGGTTTTCATCCTGGATATGTGGAAATTCCCTTTGGGTGTATTGATTTCAGCCTGTGGTTCCACAACAGGAAGCAAGAGAAGGTCTGGTATGCTTGATTGATTCTCTTTTCTTCGCTTTGCGTAGGGGCTGTCACCAGAGTTCAAGCCAGAACCTACTCCAAATGTGGTGAATTCACCATTATGCTCCTCCCCATCAAATTCAGATGGAAAAAGGCTTGATAGATGTTGTGCGATGTTGCCTAAAGGCAGATGGACATAATTTCCTAGATCTTCTGCTGCAAGTATCAGGGATGGAGGCTCCATCCTTGATCCTGAATACTTTCTGAAATACCAGCTGATGTCGGTCACAAATCTCCTGCGCACAAGCTCCAGCAGAACCCTAGGGTCTCTGTAGGTGAAAAATAGCAAGAGAATCGATTTCGTCTCTGCAGCTTTGGAAGGTGCTGATTTCGATGGGAACGCTTCTGAGAGACCCTGAAATACCATGAATTGCCTCTTCGCTTTTTTCGACCCACATCCCCTGTATCCCCAGCAGCACTTGATGTGAAGACATAACCTC
>Ga0081529_124556_pt1 | contig 10783 bp, 11 predicted proteins | sample EchGeymetagenome_FD_71012 | JGI IMG/M metagenome (GOLD analysis project Ga0081529, IMG submission 71012) | Ferrous microbial mat and aquatic microbial communities from Echinus Geyser, Yellowstone National Park, USA - transect B T=78-80 C v2... ...
TCTCCAACCTCCTACCCTTCCTACCCTCCCTCTGTATGTAGGTCATGGGCTCCCTAGGCAATCCATAGTGAATAACCCGCGCCACCATCCCAATATCGATGCCCTGCTCAAGCGTTCTTGGTGATACCACAACCTTTATACTACCGTTCCTAAGTCCCTCCTCAACCTTAATCCTCCTGTCCCTGCTAAGTCTTGAGTGGTGTGTGGCTATTGGGCAGTCGTTGCACCTCGCCTTAACCTTTCTTCGTATCTTCTCCGCCGTATTTATTGTTTCGGTAAATATTATTGTTACAGCATCCTCACTCCTCATTAGTAGTTTTGTTACGTAATCTATGAAGTCCCCTCCATCAGCTACGTAAGTAATGTTTTTACGCCTGAACGGTGCGCCCTCGATGACCTCTACATCCCTATTATTTATTGATTCTAGTTCGTTCTTTAATTCATTTATTCCTCCCAATGTTGCGGTTAGTATTGCGATTCTGGGGTGTGAGTATTCCCTAGAGATTATCCTAAGCATTTCGAGTAGGAACTGTTGTCGGGTGAGTGTGTAGAATGCGAACTCATCAATTGCCACGAGGTCTAATGCTCCAAGGTACTTCGCCAGCTTCCCTCTCCTGGACTTTATAACAGTCATTAGGTATGCGGGGTTTGTAATCACAATACTATCCTCCATGTCTAATTCATCAGTATCCGCGTGAATTTCCCCAACACATCTTGGTATACCTGCATCGGTTAATTGCTTTGCATAGGCTCTCAACCTCCTTACCTGGTCATTCGCAAGCGCCTTATTCGGATAAATCACGAGGGTCTTGAAGCCGGCTATCAATGCAGATATTGCCCACGCCTCAGTCTTGCCCGAGCCCGTCCCCGCCGTGAGTATCACATTTCTGCCGAACAATAAAGCCTCAGCCGTAGCGCATTGATGAGCGTACATCTCCACGTCAGCAATAGGTAAGGCATTAACAAAATCCCCGAAGAAGTCCCTAAATCGCTTTCCGCACAATAACGGCACAACTCCCTCACTAAATTCCTCATGTAAAATCCTAAAACCAGAATTGATCAATAAATCCCTACTTAAATCAGAATGTAAATTCTTCACTGCGCAATTTATTAGTAGTATTATTTAAATTCTTTATGAACCTCAACACTCACCTCATGTATATAAGGACAAAAATATTCAGGAGTTATTTCATGTTGCGGTAGACGTTGTCTGGCAGGAGCGATGTTGTGATTACTGCCCTGGTGCCAGTCAGTGGTTTCCTAGTCCACCAGAAGATCCTCTCCCAATGTGGTGGTCTGCCCGGGCCCTTCTCAACGCTTGAGTAATCATTGATGATGTCGATTGGGATACCACGCTTAAGCAACGTAGGCATTAAAACAACCAACCACAAAACAATTAATAAAATTACTGACCCAACAAGACCCAATAACACCACCTGAGGAGTAACACAACGCCCTGGCCCATGTACAGGGACGACCAGTACCGGCTTGTGCATTGTCAGAGAGGTTTGGGGTTCCTCGGTTTCCTGAGGGTTAGGTTTATTTCTATTTCTACTGTCCTCTTTATGGTGGCTTGTGTGGGTGGGTTGAGGGGTTTGTGTGGGCTTTCGTGTAGGTTTTGCGAGGCTAATGCCGAGTTCATAATGAGCCATAGGCCCAACCTCATTGATGATCTCAATGCACTCATTGGTGATGCCTACGGCTTGGTGCCTACCGATCATGATGCTAATTCACTGTTTGAGTTCGCGCTGGAGAGTGTTGCGGAGCCACTCAGTAATTACGTCCTGCACTCGGTGCTTGAGTGTTCGTTGTACCCGAGCCTATTCTCGATGAGGCTCATAATCGAGTCCCTAGCAGTTGGGCTCTACGCTGATCGGTGGTTTGGCAATGCCTGGCTTGGAGAGAGGTTGGTTTTGGCTAGGGGCTTCGAGATGGGTAGGTTCAAGAGGTGTAGGGAGTATAAGGGTGAGGATGGCAACTCATTATGCAGCCAATACAGCACCCTGGGTAGGGAGGTTAATGAGGCGTTGTGTTGGTTGAGGGATTGGTTGAGTAATAACTTCGGTGCTGAGCCCATGGACTTCATATATGAAATCTATAACTCACTATCAAAGCCAATACATGCTGTGGCGATGATTAATGGTGAGGGCGTACTTGGGGCTTTGGGGATTGCCGTGACTGATTTCATGCGTTCAAAAATAGGCATCCCACCAATGAGGACTACGATCTTGCCAGCCGAGTGCGAGGAGGACGACCTAGTAATACTCGACGCAATCCACTTGTACGCATTACTCACTAGGTTGTCCATGGACATGCTAATATACGCACGGCAATCAATAGTGAAGAAGACAGGCAATGAAGAACTTACGAAAATCAGGGCAAGCATTGAGGATGCAATTAGGAGGATTGAGGAGGTATATGACGAGATAAGGAGTAGGTACGGGTTGCAGGGTAATAAATAATGCAAACCGCATAATGCGTTTTTGAGGCATCAATTAAAAACTAGGTGATGGGTCAGGCACGAAGAGTCATAGCACGTACAACCCCATTAACGGCATTGTTCACATTAGCCGCCTACCTAGCCCTAAACATCCAAACTTACATTGGTGGCTCATCAATCTTCAATCAAACCCTAGGCTCAGAATCGCCGTTAATCATCGGTGGCTATGGCCTTTACGTGAACCTAGTTGCAATAATTACCAATGCAGTGTTAATCACAACAGCCTACCTAGTGCTTGCTAGGGGCAAACCGAGGGTTGGTTTGACGAAGTACCCACTGGGCATAATCACCGTTTACGCCTATTGTCGGTAGCCTTGTTCTTAGTAATTGCCACTGAGCCATCTTATACCTGCACCTCAATACCCGTGTACCTCGACGGCGCGGCTATACTTACAGCTTCAATAATCATCGACCCAATAACGCCGTTAATCTACGCCTATGAAAGAGTGTGGAGGGTAAGTTGTGAATGGGGGCCATTTCTATTCACGCCGTATGTGTCAATCAGGGATTAATGGTTTCGCCTGTGTGTAAATTGGTGGTTTTGAGACTGTGAATAACGACCTTATTTTCAAGGATTTAATGCGTCCTCCTAATTATCTTGCTCATCGTCTGTATCACCAAGCACTTCAACTCACACGGTGGCTCCTCCCTCCTACTCCAGTTAATGATCAACCTACCACGAGTCCCATCAGCACCAAGCCTAACCGTCTCCCTAACAGCTTCAAGGGTCCTAAGTCTCTCATCAACCGTAAAAGCAAGGAAGTGTTTAATGGAAGATTAGTGGTGTGTATTTTTTCTCGTATGGATATTTACTCAGTATTTCCTCCCTTATGCCAAGACCCACGCCTTTCCTCTTCACAAGGTTTGTTATGTCTATTTCCCCATTCCTCACAGTAACTTCCTCATCATATATTTCATTAACCCATGCCAATGGCCATTCCACAAGGGTTATGCCATCGATTACGGAGGCAACATGTAGCGTGTATGCATGGGCTAGTATTGATTTATGGGGCCTATGGTGTGGTGCCACGGGTTTCCCCAACCCATTAACTGCTTTAACAACCTCAATAAACCTCAATAACCCACCAACCTTGGATATGTCAGGTTGAACATAGGCAAGGCCCAACCTAGCCAACTCCCTAAACCCACCAATGTAATACTCATTCTCCCCAGCGGCTATAGGTATTGGCGATTTACTAACGACAATACCAAGTAGTTCATAGTCATTTGGTGGCCATGTCGGTTCCTCAACCCAATATGGTTCATACCTATACACCCTACTTAAGAAGTCAAGTGCTCTTTCGGGATTGTTGAATGCGGCATTTATGTCTAGGGCAACCTTCAAGTCATAACCGAACCTCTCCCTGACAGCCTTAATAGCATCGATTGTTTCGTCCGGGTGTTGGTGTAACTTAACCATTGTGAAGCCGCTATCTAATGCCTTACCCACAGCTCTAACAACATAGTCAATACTCGAGTACCTTGGGAAGCTCGCGTAGACAGGAACCTCATTCCTAACCCTGGCACCGAGCAGATCACTAATTGACTTACCCAAGTACTTACCCAAGGCGTCCCAAAGCGCCATCTCAAAGCCACCAATAGCCCCAGTAATGACGCCACAAAGACCACCTGTGAACAACAACTTCTCAAGCTTGTTAACAAGTCTCCCAATGTCATTGATGCCGTTGACCTCCTCATTGGTTACCGCCGGCGCTATCACATCATTGATTACCCCTGCGTAGGCGTCAACAATACCACTACCGTAAACCAGTACCTCACCCCAACCAACAACATCGCCCAGGGAAACCCCCACATAAAGTTGCACAGCCCAGGAATCCCTGAACACTGTGGGCGGGTCATCAATGTAGGGTATGGAAATGGGTATGGGTTTTACATCCCTAATCACGGGCATTTTAATCACGCACTTATGTAGAGCTTTATTGGCGAGAACTCATCATGCTGAAGAACCTCGGCAGCCGTCAACCTACCATTCATGACCCTTAGGGCGTAATTGAATATCCTCTCACCAGCCTCCGCAAGGCTAACCTTAAGCTCCAGGAGATCTGAGACATCAACATCAATATGCTCACTCATAGACCTAACGGTCTTCGGATTAGCCGAGATCTTTATGACGGGTATTATTGGGTGACCAACAACATTGCCCTGACCCGTGGTGAAGAGGTGGAGCACAGAACCCTTAGCCGCGAATAATGTCACAGCTTCGGCAGCGGCTGAGGAAGTGTTCACAAAGCAGAGCCCGGCACCCCTTGGCACAGGGTCTAGGTAGTCGGCTACGCAGGTTATTGGCTTTGTACCAAGCTTCTGTATGTTACCCAGGGCCTTCTCCTCAATGGTGGATAAACCGCCCTTTATATTGCCCTCGGTTGGTTGTGAGCCAAGTAAATCAACACCTTGGCTTTCTATGAAGCCCACGTACTCTTGATAAATGCGCCAGAAGTTATCCCTTAGCTTCTCATCCTTAATCTTACCAGCCACAATATCCTCAGCCCCAGTCAACTCAGAGGTCTCGCCAAACATAACAGTATTACCCAAATCAACCAACTTATCCACAGCATAGCCTGTGGCTGGGTTTGAGGCAAGCCCGGAGGTCGTGTCTGATTCACCACACTTTATACTAAACATCATATTCGTTAAATCAACCTCAGTCCTCTGAACCTCACTGGCCTCTTGAACGAGCTCCTTGGCCTTCCTAGCCGCAGCCTCAATGGTCCTAAGGTCCCCATTACCCTCTATTGGGAATACGTATACGGGCTTACCGGTCTTCGCAATGCCATCTGCAACCCTATTTGCCCAATTCTCCTCAATACCAATAACAATGGCACCATACACATTCGGGTTCGCGCCAGTGCCAGACAGTATGTGGAAGAGTAGGTCTAGGTCCTTACCAAACTGGAGCCTACCGTATGGGTGTGGTATCGCAACAACACCCCTAATTAACTTAGCCACGCCAAGCGCTGCCGTGTTTGATAGGTCATCAACTGGGATAACGACCACGTAGTTCCTAACACCAACACTACCATCAGGCCTAATGTAGGCCTTTATTGTTGGGTACTTACCAACCATCCCAATCACCTTCTCGTCAAACCACCCCACCTAATTGATTTTAGGTTATGCGTATGCACATGCTCCCCAGCCCTAATATCCCTAGTCGCAACACCAATGGGCCTACCATACTTAATAACTCTATCCCCGGTCTTGATATCCTTCAGGGCAATCTTGTGGCCAAGGGGTATATTCTCCAAAGCCCTAACTTTACCGACCACCGACTTATCAACTATGTAAACAACCTCAACATCATCCCCAGCCCTAACATCCTCAACAGCCACACCCACACTATCACCCCTATCATGAATAACAACCCTAGACATACATTTGCTTGCCTAAAAGGTGCTATTTATACCTTTCGGTATACAATATACAATACAAAGGCATTATTTTAAATAATGACGTCGAACCCTAAAACATTTGCAAGTTATGATTTACCTCTTCTTTTCTCAAGGTACTCCTTATCAAGACTTTCCAGCGGCATACCCTTAGTCTCCCTCAACAGTGCTAAGCCAATCGCCGCTATCACGAAGTATATTAGATAGAATATGGGCACGTAAAACCACTTTGTCATAACAGCCTTACCTATTAATGCTGTTAATATCGATGGTGTAAACATACCACCAATCACTGCAGAGAGTTGGTATGCTATACCTGCACCGCTATATCTATAAGCTGTGGGGAAGTTCTCTGATGCAAGGACAGGTGCGAATGCGTGCATTAGTCCTACGCCAAAGAGGACTAGGAATAATTCACCAATGATTACTAAAGGTATGTTCCTTATCACTATTGCCCACGTGAATAACCATGAGGCAGCTGACGTTATTGCCAACATGATATAACCAGCGGTTTTCCTCTTAAATCGTTTACCAAAGTAGGCATTAAGAAAAACACCGGCGAAATCATATATTCTGCCTATAACAATTATTAACGTTATTAATATTATTGGATAACTTAGGAACTTCATAAACGTCACCATGTAAGTTAATGAGGCATATCCATCAAATTGCTGGAAACTGGAGAATAACGCCAACAATACCACTGGTAGCCAATAATCTCTAAAGACCTCAAGGCTGGGTGCGCTTGCCACGAGCTTTTGTTCGATTAATCTCCTCATGAAGGGAGTCTCGCTTATGAGGTACCTAGCTATCAACGCAGGTATCACTATCACCAGTGATAATAGAAAGGCAATCCTCCATCCTGTTGTTGCGAAGTTGGGAATCAATAATGCCAAAGCACCTGCCAATCCACCTATTGAAAAGCCGGCGTTAGCCCAACCAACCCAAAACTCCCTATACCTACTTCCTCCATATTCAGCGAACTCAACTAATAGGGATGTGGCACCGCCAAACTCGCCGCCAAGACCTAATCCCTGAATAAAGCGTAAAATAGTTAACAAAACAGCACCCCAATAACCAATGACATTATAGCCCGGCAATACCGCTATGAGGGTACTACCTATACCCACCAATACCAAGTCCCAGAAAAACGCGCCAGACCTGCCATATTTATCACCTAAATGGCCAAAGATAAAACCACCAACAATCCTTGCAGGAAATCCCGCCGCAAACGTGAGATACCCAATGATTATTGCGATAACTATAGGTAAGTGTGGAAAGAATATTTTAGGAAAAGCCAGGGTAGCGGCATAACCATAAATCACGAAGGTGTAAAACTCCACAGCTAAACCTGCCGTGGACGCCAGTGCTAATGTTATCATTAATCCAAGCGTGGGCTTGGGATGAGATTCAGAAGACATAGTGATATTCTATAATGTATACAATATTTAAGCATTACTACCCGAACTCCTTCGAAAAACTCATTTAATTTAATTATTATAAGATAAATAATAATGAATGATAAATAATAGATATTTATAATTTTAGGAGTCCATAAATATGGTTTGTTCTGGTTTAAAGCATTTAAATGCAGAAATTCATAATGAACATGATAGTTAATGGCCAACTCATCCATGAAGGTATACGAGGAACTCGTTAAAGGGATAGTTGAGGGAAAATTCAGATTAGGCAGCGTATTAAAGGAGGATGAGTTAGCTAAATTATTTAGTGTTAGTAGGACTCCTGTTAGGGAGGCCTTGGCTAGGCTTGAGAGGGAAGGTTTAGCTGTTAAGAGGGGTAAGTCCTACATGATTGTGCCCCTAACTGCGGAGGATGTCGTAATGCTTTACGAGGCTAGGATACCCCTCGAGGCTACTGCAGCCAAGCTGGCGGCCGTGAGGGCAAGTGAGGATCATGTTAGAGAAATGGGTGAGATTATTGAGGCAATAAAGGGTGAAGTCTCAAAGGGTGACCCGGACCCGGTGACTTTGGCTAATCTCAATGGGAGGTTTCATGAGCTTGTTGCGTTCGCGTCTGGCAATAAGTATATTGTTGAGTTTTTAGGTTCGATCAGGTTGAGACTTAAGATTGTTAGGGTGACGTTGTTTACAAGCTACCAGAGGAGGGTTGATGAGGCTAGGGAACATGAGGAGGTCTATCAAGCAATAAGGGGTAGGGATCCAGATAGGGCTTACATAGTCATGATGAACCACGAAATAAATGTGTTAAATTACGTGAAGGAAAAAATAATACCAATGCTATTCTAATCTAAACAGCATTGCTTGTATTCATACGGAAGTTTATTCACGGGATACTGTGTCGAGCCCTACGAGCATCTCTAGGATTTTTAACAAATCCATACTATCCACCCCGTGCTTGAACACCTAAACTTTCTAGCACGTTTTCACCCTATGGCCATCAAATCTATGCCCTTTGTCTCCTTGTATAACACTGCAGTTAGTATCAATGCTATGAGTATGAGCGGGAATAACCAGTATATTGGCGCTAATGGTGTGTGTAGAGCTGATATTAAGTATGTCACTATAAATGGAGTGAAGCCACCTAGAATGGCAACACCAAGGTTGTACGAGAACGCCACGCCAGTGTATCTAGATACTGTCGGAAATATCTCCGCAAGAATCTGGCCGTATGCACCATTGTATACTGCATGAAATGTCTCTTCAATTATGTAGAATGTAAGTACGATGCTAAAGAGTGGGTATTTCACTATATAGAAATAGAATGGAAACACCAGAATCACTTCACCGAGTAGGCCGGCAAGTACTATGGGTTTTCTGCCATAGATGTCTGTTAGGTATGCGAAGGGTAATGTGAGTAAGAAGTACACGGCTGATGCTATGAAGGTTATGAAGGTCGCTTGGGAATATGCAAAGTGCGCGTAACGTGTTAGGTACGTTACGCCATAGACAATGTAGGTATACGATAGAGGTACACCGGCTAAAAATAGAGCCATCAGCAGCATCAGTATGTAACGTGACCTTGTAAAAATAGGAGCTACTGGAACCCTTAATGTCTTTTTCTGTCTCTTAAGCTCTTCGAATTCTGGAGTCTCGGTTAATCTCACCCTTATATAGAACCCTATAACTGCTATTATGACACCAATTATGAAGAGTATCCTCCAGCCATACGATGCAAAGGCCTGCTTACTCATGGTGCTTGAAAATAGTGTTAACAATCCTGTTGTTAACAAACCGCTCTGCGCCATTTGAACAATACCGACGAAGTAGCCCCTTCTCTCCTTCGGCGCTAGCTCCGCAACCATCGTTATACCGCCACCCCACTCCCCACCTAACGAGAATCCCTGAACAAGCCTTAATGTTACTAATAGTGCTGGTGCCCATACGCCAATCTCCTGGTATGTAGGTAATAGGCCCATAAATAGTGATGCTAATGCCATGAGTAATATGGGTATCATGAAAGTATTCCTCCTACCCCACACATCGCCAAGCCAACCGAAGAATAATGCACCAATAGGTCTCATAACAAAACCAGTACCAAAGGCTGCAAAATAATAAAGTAGGGTAACAGTCATACTTTTACTTGGGAAGAACAGGGGCCCGATTATTGTAGCTAAATAACCAAACAACGTGAAATCATAAAACTCCAGGAAAGTACCAAAGAAGGAGGCTAACGAAGCCTCATAGGCTAACCTAATAATTTTTCCTCTCTCCATCTTAAGTTAAAACTATATGCGCTTTTTAAAATTTATCATTGATATAATTAGGCTTATTATTTGTTTCAGTGCTTTAGTACTTACAGGTATATTAATAATCTCATTATGAATATGTAAAATAAAACCTAACTTAATTATTAATTAAATTATCATCATTATGATAAGCCTGAGGAGCAACGCATTATTTCCAATAACTCTTATTGTTAAGTTTGTACTGGGTGCCTTTGTATTGATTATCCTGTAGATGCCGAAATAATGCTCATACCTCCAACCCATCCTCTGAACTGCCGAGTCCGCGATTTAATTTAAATAATGAGGCATGGGTGCTTGGGGAGGGTATTCGCGTCCACCGGCATCTACAAGCCACTGATCAGGAGGGTCTCGAGGTTATTAAGGATTGCGGAGCCGAGCGAGGGTCTCGTTGTATTGTATGACTTGCGTTTTGATTAGTTTGTCGGAGAGTTTGGAGTATTGTGTTAGGAATTCCATGACCTGTTTGTAGAGTGCGTAGTTGATGGTCATTTAATGATTTGATTTTCGTTCGATTTATCGTATTTCCTTGGTAGTGGTTCGCTTAGCCTATGACTCTCCTTGTTTTTCTCATGTGGGTTCCTCCTGTGCCTTTGAATCTTTCTTCTAGGTATGCGTTGCCTCTTTCGTGGTATCCCATGGCTTCCCAGTACCCGTCTCTGTATTGTTTTGTGAATTCTATGGTGGTTAGCCATTTGGCGCTTTTCCAGCCGTAGAGGTGTGGTATGATTGGTCTTGCTGGGTATCCTGACTTGATGTCGAGTGGTTTTCCGTTCATTCTTAGTGCTATTATTGCGTCTTCGCTCAATGCGTCCTCTATGGGTACGATGCTGTCATATCCGTCTGCCGATTGGAATACGACCCATTCTGCAGTGTCCTTCACGCCGGCCATCTTAGCCAGGTCTCTGATCTTGACGCCCTCCCACTCCACGTCCTTGACCGACCAGCCTGTTACGCAGTGGAAATCCCTGACATACCTCACGTTGATCATTGATAGTAGCTCGTTGTATGTTAGCTCGATGGGTCTCTCCACCTCGCCCGTGATTTTTAGTCTCCACTTCTCTATGTCTATTTTTGGTATGCCCAGGGCTGCGTAGTATATGAATTTCTTTATGTAGTGTTGGTTTGGTGCGTTCATTAATTATCGATCTTCTT
>Ga0081529_107959_pt1 | contig 10727 bp, 2 predicted proteins | sample EchGeymetagenome_FD_71012 | JGI IMG/M metagenome (GOLD analysis project Ga0081529, IMG submission 71012) | Ferrous microbial mat and aquatic microbial communities from Echinus Geyser, Yellowstone National Park, USA - transect B T=78-80 C v2... ...
TAGAGTTCAGGAAGTTTCGTATCCTCATCGAAGGCAAGCCTTAAACTCAGAAGAGGATTGAAAGTAAATTTTTGTCCATGTTTTGCCATCTGAACTTATATAAAGCTTAAACTCAGAAGAGGATTGAAAGATTCAACAGTAACTTTCCAGCCCTTTTGCTCTATTAACTTAAACTCAGAAGAGGATTGAAAGTAAATACATTTAACATAAACCCATATTGCATATTTTTACCTTAAACTCAGAAGAGGATTGAAAGTTTTATTCCACCTTTCAACTTCTTTTGCAAGAAACTCAACTTAAACTCAGAAGAGGATTGAAAGTGATGTTACTATATATGAAAAGGAAAAAGTATTAGCAACTTAAACTCAGAAGAGGATTGAAAGTTAAGATAACTACTTACCACTTTCATAAAATGATTTACTCTTAAACTCAGAAGAGGATTGAAAGCTATATACTGGATTTTTATATTTTGTATATAACAATCTTAAACTCAGAAGAGGATTGAAAGTTTACTTGGCGCACTAACAAAGGCATTGCCTCCTCCTTAAACTCAGAAGAGGATTGAAAGATTGGGCATAAACGATTGTTGAAGCACTTGGTCTCAGCTTAAACTCAGAAGAGGATTGAAAGTGAATGACTTGGTCGATATAGCTATGTCGTATTCCCTTCTTAAACTCAGAAGAGGATTGAAAGCAGTATGACCGAGCCTAACATTCCTAAGGCTTTAGTGGTTCTTAAACTCAGAAGAGGATTGAAAGTAAACTTTGTGCAGAGTGTCATTGTACCTATAGGGAAAACTTAAACTCAGAAGAGGATTGAAAGAAACCTGCATTAGTTATAATTTCATCGATTGCTTCGTGCTTAAACTCAGAAGAGGATTGAAAGTTAAGAGCTTTTCTGACTTCTTGAATTTGCTCTTTAGCTTAAACTCAGAAGAGGATTGAAAGCGTTACAGGAACAGCTTATCCACTTTGGTTATTTTATTTTCTTAAACTCAGAAGAGGATTGAAAGTTGGTTTAGTCCTTGGGTTTAGCAGCGCTCTAAATGCTTAAACTCAGAAGAGGATTGAAAGAACGTAATTATAGTCTTCACTGAAAGGAATTGAAGCTTAAACTCAGAAGAGGATTGAAAGTGTTTGAGCGTAGAATTTTCCTTCAGCTACGTTCTTCCTTAAACTCAGAAGAGGATTGAAAGAGTTGCTAGTCCTACTAATGGATTGCTATTTGCAGTTCGCTTAAACTCAGAAGAGGATTGAAAGATTAAATTTTGACGAAGACCATATTTTCTGAAAAACTTAAACTCAGAAGAGGATTGAAAGAAAATCCTTTTCATGTTATAAGTGGCAGTCATACCGATCTTAAACTCAGAAGAGGATTGAAAGCCATTCAGCTCAAAGCTTTGCTCATCGCTACTTATATACTTAAACTCAGAAGAGGATTGAAAGTGTATGCAATTGTATAATCGATATTTTGTATATATTTGCCTTAAACTCAGAAGAGGATTGAAAGTTGGCCATATTTTTTCAATGAATTGCCTTATTTCTTCCCTTAAACTCAGAAGAGGATTGAAAGATCATTTAAATCATAAAGGTATTCTACAAAATACATGACCTTAAACTCAGAAGAGGATTGAAAGCAAGAGAAAATACTTATGGCTTGCATTTAGCTAACGCTGCTTAAACTCAGAAGAGGATTGAAAGCCACTTGAATTTGTTTAGTATACTACCTGTTTTTTGTAAACTTAAACTCAGAAGAGGATTGAAAGTAACATTACCACTCATGGATATAGCTAGGAAGATTATCTTAAACTCAGAAGAGGATTGAAAGTGTTCCACCACGACCGGTCACTTTGATTTTCTTAACATCACTTAAACTCAGAAGAGGATTGAAAGAGTAAGCTCATTGTTTCTGTAGGCGTTCATGACAGGCCGCATCTTAAACTCAGAAGAGGATTGAAAGTGTGATAGCATCGAATGTTCCATTTTTGAACTCAGTGACCTTAAACTCAGAAGAGGATTGAAAGCAGGTTTTATTCCGTATTGGGCTTTAGCGGTAGTGGTACTCTTAAACTCAGAAGAGGATTGAAAGAGTGGATATAAATCAACACAAATATAATCCTTACAAAACTTAAACTCAGAAGAGGATTGAAAGTCTTCTTAGCATTATAGCAACAAAGCCTATTGCAATTGCTCTTAAACTCAGAAGAGGATTGAAAGCTCTCATTAGTATTTCTTTGTCTATATTGTATAACTTCTTAAACTCAGAAGAGGATTGAAAGAGGCCAATATGATAAAGAATTCATTAATTTACTCTATGCTTAAACTCAGAAGAGGATTGAAAGAACTCAATATATGCTTCATCAAGACATACTAAACTTTTCTTAAACTCAGAAGAGGATTGAAAGCCTTCAAACGGTTATCTTTGGTTAGGCACAAGTAACACCTTAAACTCAGAAGAGGATTGAAAGATTTTACTTTGGTTTACAACGTTATTCTCAAGCGTAAGCTTAAACTCAGAAGAGGATTGAAAGTTTTTTACCTAATTTAATTTTTAATTATGTTTTTGCTAGCTTAAACTCAGAAGAGGATTGAAAGTTGTTATGGTTATTGTTAGCAATAACCCTATAATCAGCTCTTAAACTCAGAAGAGGATTGAAAGAAATTTGATAAACAATTGTTAACCATCCTACACCTTCATCTTAAACTCAGAAGAGGATTGAAAGAAGCTTAGCCTTTCATTAAGTTTTGCAATACTTCTCTTAAACTCAGAAGAGGATTGAAAGCTTGGATTTCCCGCACATATTATTTTTACTTTAGGAGCTTAAACTCAGAAGAGGATTGAAAGAAAGGTTCCAATCGTTTGTAAACCAGCTACATCTCAGCTTAAACTCAGAAGAGGATTGAAAGTTTTTATTTTAATTAATTCGTATTGATTAGGATTAAGCTCCTTAAACTCAGAAGAGGATTGAAAGTTAAACCAGCTCATTAGAAACCGTATGTCATCGTGTGTAACTTAAACTCAGAAGAGGATTGAAAGCCGAGACAATTAATGTATGTCGATGTATTGAGAAGTAACTTAAACTCAGAAGAGGATTGAAAGAAGGAATTCTCTCATTTTTTCTTCTCTGGGCCTTACTCCTTAAACTCAGAAGAGGATTGAAAGTGTTCTCCTGATTTGCTAAACCAAGAAGCCACATAAGAGGCTTAAACTCAGAAGAGGATTGAAAGTTTACAAAGTGTTCACGAGGAAATATGAGAATCTTCTTCTTAAACTCAGAAGAGGATTGAAAGAAAGATATCAACTGCATTCGCCCAATTGCCGGCCTTCTTAAACTCAGAAGAGGATTGAAAGATTTATAAGGTAAAAATATACCTTTAACTTCTTTTTGAACTTAAACTCAGAAGAGGATTGAAAGAAGCTTAATGGAATTAATTCCCAGTCTTTCGAATTTAGCTTAAACTCAGAAGAGGATTGAAAGCAATACTCCGCATTCACAAAAACAATATTTGCAATTTTCTTAAACTCAGAAGAGGATTGAAAGAATGACTATAATAACTACAGATTCTCCTCCTAGCGTTCACTTAAACTCAGAAGAGGATTGAAAGTTATCTAATTAATTTAATTATATAGGAGAATAAAAACTTAAACTCAGAAGAGGATTGAAAGTGGCTGCAAATTTCATGCCGTTTATTACATCGTACGTCTTAAACTCAGAAGAGGATTGAAAGTATTCTTTTGAACTTTACCATTTCTGAATATGAACCTTAAACTCAGAAGAGGATTGAAAGTTTAGTAATACATTTAAGGTTACAGTAGTAGGAAATATTCTTAAACTCAGAAGAGGATTGAAAGAGTATTCCAATTATATAATTCATGTTCATCAAATCCTCTCTTAAACTCAGAAGAGGATTGAAAGTTCCCATGCTGACTGAGTTTCAGTCGTTGGTAATCTTACTCTTAAACTCAGAAGAGGATTGAAAGATAAAACAATTGCAAATATTAACCAAAAATTTGAACCTTAAACTCAGAAGAGGATTGAAAGAGTATGTAAGATTATGATTGTAAACCCCTAGAGCTCTTAAACTCAGAAGAGGATTGAAAGGGTATACAACAATAATATTAGCGTTTTTTATGTTGCTACTTAAACTCAGAAGAGGATTGAAAGTTAGCAGAAATGCCTTTTTTGGCATAATTACGAATAACTTAAACTCAGAAGAGGATTGAAAGAAAACCCCAGAGCTTACCACTTCCCCCTCGGCCGTCTCTTAAACTCAGAAGAGGATTGAAAGAGTCCATTTACAGCACGAACAATAGGAAAAGAGAAAGATCCTTAAACTCAGAAGAGGATTGAAAGAGCGTTATCAAGTAAAATAGTATATACTTGTGTTCTTCTTAAACTCAGAAGAGGATTGAAAGATTTTATGTGAAATTTCCAGAATATTTTCCAGTAGAGTTCTTAAACTCAGAAGAGGATTGAAAGGTTTCAACACCCCGACAAACCCTGGAACTAATGGTTCTTAAACTCAGAAGAGGATTGAAAGAAATTGCAGAATACTATTACAAATTAGGTTTAGTCGATGCTTAAACTCAGAAGAGGATTGAAAGAAAGCTCAGCGTAAGCTTAATGGCAAGTGTTCAGCAACAACTTAAACTCAGAAGAGGATTGAAAGTTATTGCGGACATTGTTATGAGACTCACAAGAACATTTACCTTAAACTCAGAAGAGGATTGAAAGAATAAGGACCTGTTCCGCTCAATCGCATAATTTCAACTTAAACTCAGAAGAGGATTGAAAGTGTCTATCAAGCTTTACTATTATGTATCCTTTACTTAGCTTAAACTCAGAAGAGGATTGAAAGATTAGTGCTGAAGTTACGTTTCCTATCACAACCAAGAAGCTCTTAAACTCAGAAGAGGATTGAAAGGGATTATTTAAATGCGAACGAGTTTCCCCAAACAAACTTAAACTCAGAAGAGGATTGAAAGTTGAATAGCGATATTCTTTATCAATCAGTAAATGCAATACTTAAACTCAGAAGAGGATTGAAAGACTAAATTTGCAGTAGAATAATGAATTGATGTTCCACTTAAACTCAGAAGAGGATTGAAAGAGTTCCTAATGTAAAGCTTGCGAATAATGTAAGTTCTTAAACTCAGAAGAGGATTGAAAGAGGGTTTAACGCAAACCCTGCATTCACGATAATTTCATCTTAAACTCAGAAGAGGATTGAAAGATGCTTTTCCTTACACCGTATTTTGGAATATATAACTTAAACTCAGAAGAGGATTGAAAGAAATAAGCTACTATTTCATCTCAAATATAATTACGCAACTTAAACTCAGAAGAGGATTGAAAGTGTAATTGAAGGAATACCAACTACATCAATAACCCATCCTCTTAAACTCAGAAGAGGATTGAAAGTTAAATCGCTATAAAGCTCCAGACCGCTAATATTCTTAAACTCAGAAGAGGATTGAAAGTGTTCTAAATTACCTTCTTTTTCAGCACGTGCTAAATCTTAAACTCAGAAGAGGATTGAAAGTATTGACTTAACTAGCGAAAGGTCTGTAGAAGAAATAGTCTTAAACTCAGAAGAGGATTGAAAGTGTATTTCAAATTTAACCATTCCTCCTCCCTTGTATGTTCACTTAAACTCAGAAGAGGATTGAAAGTTAATTTACTCTATGAAGCTAATAAGCAATTATTGGTTTACTTAAACTCAGAAGAGGATTGAAAGACGAGTAATTAATAGGCCCTTGATATCGATGATGAAACTTAAACTCAGAAGAGGATTGAAAGGCTAAATGGTAATGTTTTATATGTCCACCTAAAGATCTACTTAAACTCAGAAGAGGATTGAAAGTGTTTTATTTCCTCATTGTCAATATAATCTAATATACTTAAACTCAGAAGAGGATTGAAAGTATCAGGACCTCTTGGTTTAAGCTTTGGCTTAGGGCAACTTAAACTCAGAAGAGGATTGAAAGAGCTTCATCCTCATCTAATTTATCTATTTCTTTCTTCCTTAAACTCAGAAGAGGATTGAAAGTTGGAATGCTAGCGATTTTAACACAAAGAGCCTCTCGTCTTAAACTCAGAAGAGGATTGAAAGTTGCTAAACTGTTTAGAAAGCATATTAAAAACATATCTTAAACTCAGAAGAGGATTGAAAGTGATTCTATAATAGATTATTATTCTTCTCTCTATATTCCGCTTAAACTCAGAAGAGGATTGAAAGTAATGTAAATATTACAGCATTGGGAATATCCTCAGGCTCTTAAACTCAGAAGAGGATTGAAAGAATCAGGTTTATTATATATAGTAAATTCCTTTATACTTAAACTCAGAAGAGGATTGAAAGTGTTAATCATTTCCTGAAGTTTTTGTTCATTAGTAGCTCTTAAACTCAGAAGAGGATTGAAAGAGGTTATTAAAAATGTTATTAAAAATACAATTCCACACTTAAACTCAGAAGAGGATTGAAAGTGATATAAGAAAAAAGTTACGTGAAATATACAATACTTAAACTCAGAAGAGGATTGAAAGAGGATCTTATCTTCAAGTAAGTTAGTTCGTCCTCAACTTAAACTCAGAAGAGGATTGAAAGATGTAACAATCTTTAATTGTTAATCCGTCAAGTGGACTATCTTAAACTCAGAAGAGGATTGAAAGGGACCTATTGCAGGCGCTGTTGTTTTATTAACCTATGGTAACTTAAACTCAGAAGAGGATTGAAAGATTATGCAATAACCATCGGGCGTAAACCCGATGACTCTTAAACTCAGAAGAGGATTGAAAGATCCAACCAAAGGCGTTATAGCTCTGGTTCCAGCTGTAACTTAAACTCAGAAGAGGATTGAAAGTTATAACCTTTCTTTTTCAATAGGCCCACCTTTTGAACCTTAAACTCAGAAGAGGATTGAAAGGTTAAAATTAAATCAATACTTTCATTAGGTATTGTTTTTCTTAAACTCAGAAGAGGATTGAAAGATAAAAATTCTTACAACTTCATGATGATATGCTTCTTCTCTTAAACTCAGAAGAGGATTGAAAGAGGGGAGGGGGGAAGAAGAGGTAAGTTTGGGGGAGGAACTTAAACTCAGAAGAGGATTGAAAGTGGCTGTGTTCATAATCGTCGACCTTCCTTATAAACTTAAACTCAGAAGAGGATTGAAAGACACCAATTGATAACGCTAGGCCCATTGCAAAACTGCTTAAACTCAGAAGAGGATTGAAAGAAAATCCATGGTAAATACATTTTTAAATAACTTACCTTAAACTCAGAAGAGGATTGAAAGAGATTTGTTAGAAGGCGTAGATGTTTTATTACCTATAAGCTTAAACTCAGAAGAGGATTGAAAGCATCCTCCACATCCTTCAACAGTAACAAGCCAAAGCTTCTTAAACTCAGAAGAGGATTGAAAGTCCTTTACCATTTTTCCTTATACCCTTAAGTTTTCCTCTTAAACTCAGAAGAGGATTGAAAGGGAGTAATGTAATTACCATACGTCTCATCAATATCCAGCTTAAACTCAGAAGAGGATTGAAAGTAACTTATGAGTAGTGAGAAAAAAGACGAGGTTAAGACTGCTTAAACTCAGAAGAGGATTGAAAGTATACCCGTGAGCCTTTTTCTACTATTTCCATTATACTTAAACTCAGAAGAGGATTGAAAGATGGAATATTGGATTGTAAGAGATTTCTGGTATACTACCTTAAACTCAGAAGAGGATTGAAAGTCTTTTTTATTGATATACACAATCTATAAAAGCAACACTTAAACTCAGAAGAGGATTGAAAGTTAGTATCCATCCATCATCAATCAAAGCTAAAGCAACCTTAAACTCAGAAGAGGATTGAAAGACTTCACCGTTAATTCTTCCAACTCCTAATACTGAATCTTAAACTCAGAAGAGGATTGAAAGTGTTATTCCAGCTAGCACTTCCTTCCAAACCATATATCTTAAACTCAGAAGAGGATTGAAAGTATTTTATTTTTATGGAATTATTTTATGATTCAATCACTTAAACTCAGAAGAGGATTGAAAGAAAATAAAGGAGATTCAAGCGAAGCTTGGAATGAACTTAAACTCAGAAGAGGATTGAAAGTGAACAATGAGATTTATTGCCTGTTTTTTCAAAACGTAAGCTTAAACTCAGAAGAGGATTGAAAGATGTTTTTACAAACCTAGCATAACCTAGCTTATAAATCTCTTAAACTCAGAAGAGGATTGAAAGAAAATTTGAAAATTTATTAGGATATTCTAAATAGCGTAACTTAAACTCAGAAGAGGATTGAAAGTAAACATACTTTAATTTGTAAATTAACACTACAAACCTTAAACTCAGAAGAGGATTGAAAGTATAGTAATTCCCCCTATTACTTTTCTTAACCTCACTTAAACTCAGAAGAGGATTGAAAGTCAAAATCAAAAAAAGGAACATACTCATACATAGAACTTAAACTCAGAAGAGGATTGAAAGCAGCATGCTCAAACTACTACCAAGTTAATTCTTGACTTAAACTCAGAAGAGGATTGAAAGAGTTTTACAACAATATATCCTTCTGCTAACCATGATTTTCTTAAACTCAGAAGAGGATTGAAAGACATACAGATTTAGCGTAGGAGTAGTTCCTGATACCGCACTTAAACTCAGAAGAGGATTGAAAGAAATTAGGCCCAACAAGAACTTTAATCGCATTTGTTGCCTTAAACTCAGAAGAGGATTGAAAGCCGAGTTCGGTCTCTGAACCGTATACAATGACATTCCTTAAACTCAGAAGAGGATTGAAAGTAATTCCTACGAAGGTCTCAAAATGACCGAAGAAAAACTCTTAAACTCAGAAGAGGATTGAAAGGCTACTTCTACAACGAATTTTAGTGTTTCTGAACCTGTTCCTTAAACTCAGAAGAGGATTGAAAGCAGAAAAACTGTTTTAAGCGTGCAGTATTTACTGGAGCTTAAACTCAGAAGAGGATTGAAAGTTATAACCTTATTGTGACAAGGATTCAAGAAGAGTAACTTAAACTCAGAAGAGGATTGAAAGAGACTTCCTTGAATGCTTATACTACCAAAAATCATATAGCTTAAACTCAGAAGAGGATTGAAAGAGACCCATATATTGCTAGTGAATACGCATATCGCATATTCTTAAACTCAGAAGAGGATTGAAAGGTTGTTAGTAAATACGGAAAAGCAAAATTGCTTATGCGGCTTAAACTCAGAAGAGGATTGAAAGCGTTTACAGTATTATCGAATCCGATAAGGAAAAACAGCTTAAACTCAGAAGAGGATTGAAAGTCACCCGCTAAAGGTGAATAAAAACCTTGAAATTCATTACTTAAACTCAGAAGAGGATTGAAAGTTAAAAACCACGCTCATCATTTTCATCATCATAACCCCCCCTTAAACTCAGAAGAGGATTGAAAGAAGGAACAACTACATACTTGAGAATCAACTGCGTAGCTTAAACTCAGAAGAGGATTGAAAGTTAAACGCCAGTACGTTTATACGTAGAGCATTGTTAATCTTAAACTCAGAAGAGGATTGAAAGTCCATATGCTGAGCAATATTACAATGATATACATAACTTAAACTCAGAAGAGGATTGAAAGCCTGATTTTCTCAACTTCTCACTTGGTTTTTCCCAGTTTCTTAAACTCAGAAGAGGATTGAAAGCAGGATCCTGAATATCCACATACAGATTTAGCGTAGCTTAAACTCAGAAGAGGATTGAAAGTTCCCCCCCTCCTAGTCCTATTAGAAAAAAGAATTTCTTAAACTCAGAAGAGGATTGAAAGTTATCTATCTGGCCGGCCGTAGCGTTAAAGCTGGCAAGGGTTGCTTAAACTCAGAAGAGGATTGAAAGAGTTATGAGGAAATGTTTTGTATATAAAAGTTTCTGCCTTAAACTCAGAAGAGGATTGAAAGACTGGCTTTTCAACTGATCTTTCAAACAGAGATGTATTTCCTTAAACTCAGAAGAGGATTGAAAGGGGCCGGCCAATGTACAAAAATGTGCATTGACCACTACCACTTAAACTCAGAAGAGGATTGAAAGTTTTGCATCGTATACTATGTCTACTTCTTTACCACACTTAAACTCAGAAGAGGATTGAAAGAGGTACTTCAATTTATCAAAGTAATCATGATATTAATCTTAAACTCAGAAGAGGATTGAAAGATTGCCAAACTATCGCAAAAGAAAGCGTTAATACTCTTAAACTCAGAAGAGGATTGAAAGAGATGTTATATACGTATGCGTAGGATGTCTTTCTGAAGTTCACTTAAACTCAGAAGAGGATTGAAAGGCTTATTCGTAACGTTGAAAAACCGCGCTTGAATGACTTAAACTCAGAAGAGGATTGAAAGATCTTTTCTCAATTTCGTAAAGCATATTATAAATTGATTCTTAAACTCAGAAGAGGATTGAAAGTGAACTTGCTGGGATCCTGCACCTTGACTTTTTAATTCCTCTTAAACTCAGAAGAGGATTGAAAGTATTTTTCCTTTTTTCCTTATTTTTTCCATTTTTTCCTTCTTAAACTCAGAAGAGGATTGAAAGGGTAATGTTATAAATAGCCAATGATAGCCTTTTTCATCTCTTAAACTCAGAAGAGGATTGAAAGAGTGATCCTAGAAGACCAGTATACGTCTATGAAACACCTTAAACTCAGAAGAGGATTGAAAGGGAATTCCAAAAACAAGAAGAGGAAAGAAGGAA
>Ga0081529_122501_pt1 | contig 10720 bp, 10 predicted proteins | sample EchGeymetagenome_FD_71012 | JGI IMG/M metagenome (GOLD analysis project Ga0081529, IMG submission 71012) | Ferrous microbial mat and aquatic microbial communities from Echinus Geyser, Yellowstone National Park, USA - transect B T=78-80 C v2... ...
CAGAGCGAAAGGATACAACGTTGACAACAACAGGATCAATCAAGTACTCAAGGAGGCTGGCTTTGCAATGAGTGAGCCTAAAAAGTGGCACAGAAAGAAGTGGATAAGGTATGAAAGAGAAAATTCTAATTCATTGTGGCACGTTAATTGGCGCATGATAAAGGACCAAAGGGATTATGGTTAATAGTGTATGAAGACGATTCTTCCAGGTTTATAGTTGGCTATGGCGTTTATCCAACTCCGACATCTAAGTACTCAGTTGATGTGTTGAAGAAGGCAATAGAAAAGTACGGCAAGCCTGAGGAGATTTTATCAGACCACGGAACAACTTTCTATGCTGTTGAATCAGATGAAAGGGATAAAGGATTAACTGAATTTGAAAAGTTCTTGATAAAGGAGAAGATAACTTTGATAGTTGGCAGGGTTGATCATCCTCAAACAAACGGAAAAGTTGAGAAGTTTTTTGACATATTTGAGAAGAAGGTAAAGTTCTTCAATTCTGTAGATGAATTCATGAATTGGTACAACTTCATAAGGCCTCACGGAGCCTTTGACATAGAAAGGCTTGAAACGCCAGCAGTTATATTTTATCAAAGGCTACCTAAGAAGGAAGTTATAATTGACTTATCATTACTGGAGAACATAGGAGGGGTGAAATGATTTGCAGATAAACATTTATATAAAACATTAATTAAGCTATTAATATTACTATTTTTCTATTTGGTTAAGTTATTTTTAGCATAAAAATTTAATCAAACGTTTCAGCTTTATAAAGCTCAGGGCAATTTGAATCCTTTTCGCTAGTAACAATATCTTCTAAAGGCCATTTTACATACTTAAAATTTATACACCTTTCATGCATAGGAGAGTATTCATTATGCGTAACAAAATAAATTACTATAGAATCCTCTAAAGCCTGAAAGCCATGAGCAAAACCAGGGGGAATCCATAAGATTTGTTTATTCTCATCACTTAACTCTGCATAAACATATTTGCCAAATGTCTTGGAACCCTTCCTTATGTCCAGAGCGACGTCAAATATTTTACCTTTTGGGACAAAAACGATCTTTCCCTGTTCTTTAGGCACAATTTGGTAGTGCAAACCCCTAACAACGCCTTTATGCGAGAACGACATGTTTCCCTGAATGGGTTGAGGTATGCCGTATTTTGCAAACTCGCTTTGCTTAAAGACTTCCATAAAGTACCCTCTGTTATCTGGGAAATGTTTCGGCCTAATCAAAATAACCTCGGGTATATTTAGTTTAATAAATTCAAAGTTCATCCAAATTTACCTCTTTAACTAGTTCGTTCAAGCTTTCTTCAAAACTTAAAGGTTTGTTCTTAAGCAAATTTTCTGCTTTTGTAACAGATAAAGATGAATTCTTAGGCCTTTTAGCTTTCCATTGAGGTACAGTTTCCACAACCTTAAAGCTTCCTTTTAGGTTAAACCTTTCCTTAACCCTTCTTGCGATCTCAACCCTGCTCAATGGTTCTTTACCGGCTACATGAATCTTTCCTTCGATCTCCCTTTCTGCAATCTCTAATACAGCCTTAGCAAGGTACGAGCTTAAAGTTGGGGAGATTATCTGATTAACGACGTTTATTTCAACTCCATTCTTAAGGTTCTTATAAACCCACAGCACGAAGTTCTTTTTCTGAGTATTTCCTCCAAATATTGCTGATGTCCTAACGATGGCATGTCTAATGTCTAGGCTTTCTATGTACTTTTCTGCGAGTTCTTTGCTTTTGCCGTAAATATTGATTGGATTTCTCGTGTCTTCTTCGCTATACAATCCTTTCTGGCCATCAAACACATAATCTGTTGAAACAAATAAAAGGTAACCGTTGTAAGTTTTGACAGCTTCTGCTATAACAGAAGGTGCTTCGTAGTTTATTTTGAAAGCCTCTTCTGGATGCTCTTCGCAGTAATCAACGTCTGCTAATGCAGCGGAAAGTATCACCTTTTTTGGCTTATTATCAAGAATAAAAGACCTAACTTTTTCCAGCTCTTTTAGATCAATCTTATGTGCCCTTTTTGTTTCATAATTTCCTGTCCTATATATAAAATCAAAATTGCTATATTTAACCAAATAGGATCCCAGTAGACCGGTGCCACTAATTATCAGCCCTTCCATGGCATCTCACTTAAAATTTTTGCATCCTTTTCTATCAAAGGTTTCCACCATGACTCATTTTTTACGTACCATTCAACGGTTTCTTTCAATCCTTCTTCAAATTTAATTGTATGTTTAAACCCAAGTTCCTTTAACTTATCGCCCTTTATGCTATACCTAAAATCGTGTCCGGGCCTGTCCTCCACATACTTTATTAAAGATTCATCCTTTTTTAGGATTTTAAGGATCTCCCTGACAACGTATATGTTCTCCCTCTCGCTTTCCCCAGGTATGTTGTATATTTCTCCCTTTTTCCCACGCTCTAAAACAATGTCTATCGCTTTTGCAGTGTCCATTACATGTATCCAGCTCCTGACTTGCTTTCCGCTTCCGTAAACAGGAATTTCAAGGTTTAGCAAGGCCCTTATCGTTGTTTTTGGAATGAGCTTTTCCGGCATCTGGTATGGACCATAGTTGTTTGAAGGCCTTACTATCGATGCGTTTAAGCCATAAGTTCTAACGTATGAAAGCACTAAAGCTTCCTGCGCAACCTTTGTGGCAGAATAAGGGTTTGATGGCTTATAAGGAGAACCCTCATCAAAGCTTCCCTCTAACGCTTCTCCGTACACTTCATCAGTTGATATGTGAAGGATCCTTACGTTGTCGTTTGTTTTCCTTGCTGATTCAAGAATATTAAAAACCAACCATACGTTGTTTTCTAAAAAGGACCTTGGGTCTGCGATCGACCTATCTACGTGAGTTTCAGAAGCAAAATTTACAACGCAGTCATAATTTTTAAGGTCCAACTCGCTTTTTGAAAGGTCAAGCTTGAGAAAATTATAGTCTAAATTTATGCCTTTTAAGTTTTCAACGTTTGACCCAATGCCTAATTTGTCCACGTTTGTTACTTTTATTTTCTGGTCAAAGTGCCTTATGTAGTTTGAGCCCAAAAACCCGTAGCCGCCAGTTATTAGGATGTTTTTACAGTTCAATTCTGGAATTCTCACCTACAATTAGCCTAAGCCCCTTTGGTATATTATTATTTGCAACTATCTGCGATCTTGCCCCAATAATGCTGTTAACAACCCTGCCATTAACATCAATCAACGAGTTATCAAGTATTATGGAATTCTCAACTTCAGCTTTATATATTTTTGAACCATCAGCTATGCTAGTATATGGCCCTATAAACGCTCCTTCACCTATTTCCACATCATCTCCGATAACTGCCGGGCCAAGAACTTTTGATGTGGAATCAATTTTTACATTTTTACCAACCTTTACCCTTCCCTGCACGTTTTGTTCCTCTATGAACTCTGTATCAATCTTATCAAGGACTCTCTGGTTAGCAAGAAGAAGGTCTTCTGGAGTGCCCGTGTCTTTCCACCAGCCATTAACAAAGCTGTATTCAATCTTTCTCTTATCCTGAAGCATTCCCCTTAGAGCATCCGTAATTTCAAGCTCGCCCCTCCACGATGGTTTTAGGTTAGAAATGTAGTCGAAAACCAAAGGTTTAAAAAAGTATACCCCAACGAGCACGTATTTTGAAGGCGGGTTTTTTGGCTTTTCAATAAGGTTTACAAGCCTATTTGATTCGTCAAATTCCGCTACGCCGAAGTCCTGAGGATGATTTGATTGGGTCAACATGATCATAGCATCATCCTCACAGTTTTCAAACCTTTCAACTTGAGCCTTTATACCGCTTTCAAGGATGTTGTCTCCAAGGTAGACGACAAACCTTTCGTTGCCTATAAATTCCCTTGTCAATTGAACTGCATGGGCTATGCCCAGAGGCTTTTCTTGGTATATGTACGTGATCTTGCAGTTGAACTTTGAGCCGTCGCCATAGTATTCTTTTACCTTTTCTGGGTAAATGTCCCCCAAAATTATAGCTATCTCCTTTATTCCTGCCTCAACTAAATCTTCTAAAGCATATTGAGACATTGGCTTGTTTGCTATCTTTAAGAGCTGCTTAGGACCTGTATGGGTTAATGGCCTTAGCCTTGTTCCGGAACCGCCGTGCAAAATTACGCCTTTCAAGATGTATTAATTTAGATAATGCGTTTTATAAACCATTCTTTTTGAGTGGTTTTGACCATAAATTTTCACATACAAGAGCTACAACATAACACATTGGCCTTGACTCTTTAACGCTTATATTTTTCTCAATAAAATAAATCTCAGCTAAAACAGGCCCTGCTATCTGTTCTCTCTTCTTAATGTTAGCTAACCCTGTTTAAGCTGAGGCTGATTATGTTGAGCAAAAGCCATGGAAAGAGATCAATGCCAAAGGACTGGAAGAAGTAAGATGAATTCAGAAGGTTGTTATGTTTTTGCTTAATATGGAGGTTCTTAATCTTTCATACAAGGTCAAGGATATTTCATAATCAGGTTTTAGAAGCTATATGCAGGCAGCAGTTTGGAATGCAATATCCTGGCATACCATATGATATGAATGAAAAACAAAGATTGCTGCTAGCTAATGCCATGGCTCATAAAAAGGCAAGTAAAAGGTGCAGCATTACAACAATTAATCTGCTGCAATGCAAACAAGCATTACGGAAAGCTGTTGGCGTTAGCTTATTTAATTATTAAATTTGGGAATTTATGGTCAAAATCATCCTTTATAAGTTAACTAATCATTTTCATTAATAAAGCTACAAATTTTAACTTTGAGGGCGAGAAAGATTCTATTAATTTCACATCTTCAACGGTAATTATTTTAAATAACTTGAAAAGGAGAAGAACAAAGACAAGCAAAAGAAAGTCCAGATAAGCAGGATCTACTAAAACTTCATATAGCGCTATTAAAGGCATTATAGACAACAATACGCTCTCTTTTCTACCCAAAATAAAAGTTGAAGTCCTTAAAGCGTAAACAAGTATAAAAGAAGAGGAAATTATAGAAACGATAACCTGGGAAATCGCTCCACCCATAATTCCTATTCTAGGAATTAAAAGGTATGAAGTCAACAAAACTAGGCTACCGTTAAGTAATGAAAGGATAAAGAAAGGCCTCAACGACTTATTGGCCGCTATTATGAAATTTATTAGAGAGCCTATAGGTAAGGGTAAAGTCATGACTAAAAGTAGGAGGATCAGAACTTTTATGCCTTGAGTATAGTCTGGGAAAAATCTTTCAACTACAATGACCGCAATTGGTATTGAGATAATCACTACAAGAAATGAAATTAAAGCTAATACGCGGAAAGAGATTGAGGACATTCTCTTTTCGTCCTTTCCCAAAGCCTTATAAAAGGAAGCAGCAGGTAAGAGAACGCCATTTAATGTCCCTAAAAACATCGAAGGCACGCCAGCTAATAAAGCAGAAAATTGGTACAATCCCAAGTAATAAGAGCCCAGCAGATATGCAGTTGTAACTCTATCTCCTTGTGAAGAGAGAAAAGATGCCGAGGAAGATAGATAAAGAGGCAAACCTTCCCTAAAATGCTTTAAAAGAAAAGGTAAGTCAAAAGAAGGCAAAATCAAACCCAGTTTTTTAGATAGAAAGGCATAGTTCATTGCGACTGAGATAGTCCCTCCTAAAGTCCACGTTTCGATGAAAAGGTAAATGTTATGAGAGAGTACTGCTATAATTGAGACGCCCCACCTTATGATCAGAAAAAGGTTTCCAGTTATTGCTGTCTCGGTAAACATGTCCATTCCTACCATTATAGAATTCATGGCGCCATTAAACAAGTAAAGGAAGAGGAAAGGTATTGTTAACTTAACGTAATTTGGGAAAAGGAGGAAAATAAGGAAAAATGGTAGGGTAAGAAAAGAAAAAGAAAGGAACTTGCCTACAACTTTCTTGTTTACATCTTTCCTTGCGTAGAGGTAAGAAATTTCCCTCGTTATTATTGGACCTGGAATAAAGTAAAAGAAGGCAGAAATCACAACTTCGAGAAGTTGAATTATTGCAACTTTTCCGAAGAATTCTGGGTTAGAAATTTTCGCCGTAATGATGAAGAAGATTAAAGCGACTACGACATTAGTAGTAGTGACACTAAAGCTTTTCAATGCGTTCTTTATAGGGTTCATCTAAATAATTGTACATAGACAATATTTTAAGTCTTAAATCTAAAGCGACAGAATATTATGTAGTAGTCAAGGTTATATTGCATTATTATACTCTTTACTTTTGTAAGGATTTGCATGTATAAAATCGAATAATATAGATATGGCAATTTCTATCAACTATATTATAAAAATTATTGATGATGTTCCTTTTACTTTAACTCGAATAACACATTTCTGTGATCATAAACCGTAAACTAAGAATTATGGAATGTGGGCAACCATTTTGTTTATTTAGATTTAATTAGGAAAACAAAGGAAAATTACTTTCGAATTAGCGAGATTTTTTATAAAATTTTAATAATTTTTATTAAAACAATTAATAAGGGTGTATTGGAACGTTTTTGACTAAATTTGAAATAAATGAAATTGTTGGGCATACTCGAATTATGGGTGCCGTTAACTTAATGCTTAAAATTTATTTTTCAGTTGAGCATATTTCTAGCAAATGATGACACAAACCAGAAAAAGGACCCAATAGCACTTATGTATTCTATGTCTTAATTATTTCTTCAGTTTGAGCTTAAGAAGGGCTTCCCATGTACTCGAGCCCATAATCAAGAGGAGCAATATGGAAATGGATTCAGAAGTATTCTTTCGTATTGGACTCCTTTGACGTTGACAAGCACGATGTCAATTCCATATTTATTGATGAAACTGAAATAAACGTTAGAGCGAAGCTTGGCTATGGGTAGCGTACGAACCTCAACTCAAAGCGTTCTTATCGTTTTACATAAGCTGGCACCAGAACTCTCTTATGCTATTTCATAAGGAAGCTTGTAAAGAAGTATGATAGGAAGACTATCTACACAGACGGAGCTCTTTGGTACGTTGATGCTTGCAGGTGGGCAGGGGTAGAGCATGTTGTATATGACCAGAGCTTGAAGAACCTCATGGAAAGGATGAATGAATATATAAAGGACAGGACAGAAGCTTTTGACGACCTTTTCCCGTGCAAAAAAGCCAAAATTTAGCAATGTAAAGAACTGGTTCAAAGCATTCAGGTTCTTCTATAACTATGTATTCACGAACGAGGAAATTGGTTCAGCTCCACTTTCAAATGAACAGCTGTCTGAATGGATTAAGCCAATTTTGTTGATTGCAAGCATGAGGTGATCAGAACGAGCTTAAGTTAACGGCACCCCTCAAGCAGCTTTAATGTTTTTAAGAACTGACATCCTCACAGCCCTAAAGGAAATGTGGTTTCCTTAAGGCTGATCATAGGTTCGTGGTTTACCGCTTTCATTTTCATGACTTCATTGCTAGTGGTTACCCACCCCGCTCCGCTCGTCCAACGGTAGACCACAGGCTGTGCCTTCAGCCACTTACCCCTATCCTCAACGGATTTGGGGATATGTTTCATCATGTTTATTGCTCCGTTCAAATCAGCGTTTATTACCTTCTTAGTGTGAGGACACTCGAACAAGCCTCTCTCAATCCTTCCGTTTTCGTGAATTTCCCCACACAGAGAACACGTCTTCGAGGTATTTGCTTCATCCGCAAGCTTTACCTTTATTTTGTATTCCTCTGCTACTTCCTTGATCCGCTTTATTATTGCAAGATAGCTCCAGAAGTTTGTATTCATTTCATTTCCTTTGTCCTGAGCTATGCCCTTTGGATAGCCAATATCTATTTCTCCTACACCTTTATCATATAAGGACTCTACAACTTCCCTAGCAAGGCCCTCTCTAGCATTCTTTAGCAGGGCAGCACGCCTCTTGTACAGCATTTCAAGCTTCCTGCTTGTTTTAAGGCCGTGCTTTGCAAGCCTCTTCTTTTCCTTAGCAATGCGCTTTGTTATCTTCTTAAATTCTGATAGCACTGAACCGCCCTTGAAGAGCATCCATGAGCCATCTTCAACAGCCACAGTTGCTAGGTTTGCAATGCCAAGGTCAATGCCTGCCTTCATTTTGCTCCTTGGTTTATTATCTACTTTAACACTCATTGGAATCTTTGCGTACCACTTCTTCCTTACACTATCATAATATATTTCAAGGGTTCCCTGCTTGCCGACCCACTTGAGCTTTCCGTTGAATTTAAGCCTTAGGTTAAAGTCCAAAAGATATATTTCGTTTCCTTCAATCTTGTACCTGTCGTTTCTAATCAATAAAAACAAATCATCTTTCTTTTTATGAGGAGGCTTTGGCTTCATCCACTTAGGCAATTCCCCTTCTTTCTTCTTTTTGCTAAGCTTGAAAAACGACTTCCATGCTCCCATGTTCTTCCTTGTTACTTGCTCCACGTTTGCCCCGTGCAATATAGACTTGTATTTTTCATAAACGACTTTTTCTGTTTTCACAAAATCCACAAACTCGTGCCTCTTGTACTGCTCAAGCCTCAAAGTGTTCACTTCGTTCCAGCAGTTCACAAATGCCTTTCCGATAGAAGTTAATTTAGCTTTGGTTTCCTTTCCAGCAATAATGCGCACTGTATTTGAACGTCGCATGCTATTCTGTTATTTTCATTAATGATATATAAATTATATAATCCGCAATTCATCTCCTCCATGAATGTCGGAGCTTTCTTGCTCATGGATTTGTAATGTATTTTGAATGGAATCCCCATTATTTGACAGTTACATGCAAACCCGCTAAAATATTTACCAGACATTCAAATGCTTGCGTTACAAGCGGTGTAGTTGGTCCCACAATGGCAACTTTTTTGCCAGAAGAAATTTCTAGAATCCTGTTTATGGTCTTGTTGACAATCGTAGTACCCGTAATTATAACAAAGATCGCATTTAAAATCTAGTTTATAATCTGGTAAGATAGCAAAACATCATAAAAGTTAACAAAAGTTTTGATTTACTGTCACGGACGGCGTCTCTATTAAAAGATGAAAAATTTTTATAAAATTACTTGGGTTGATTATAACCTATTTTTATCTGACAATATTTATAAAGTGCATCGTAAAGTGGAAACTGAAGCCTCATGTTTTCATAATCGTCTTTTGAAATTTCTCTGAATCCCAGAGCAGCCGCTTTAAGTCCCTTCGATTCTTCAGGAACGTCCTGAGGGTTGTGAGCATCAGTACCTCTTACTATCTTTGCAAGCTCAAGCAGCGCTGGATCTTTTAACGCATACTTTTTTATTATAGCGTCGAAGCTAACGTATTCAATCCCGTTTTCATAATAGTGATTAAGCTCGACACCTTTAACGTCAAAAGGTATTGCGCCTTCCTTTTCAGCAACTTCAAGAACTTCTTCTTCGGGCACAAAAATGAACTGGGCTTCTTTATCAATGAATTTTTTATAAGCCAAGGACAAGCTATTCTGTCCACCATCGCCTTTTTCCTGGTAACCCATTTCATAATTTTATTTACGTAATTCCTATCATAAATATATTTATAAAACAAGAAGCTAAAATAAAATCATGAAAACTGACGTAGCAGTTATAGGCGCATGTGCTACAGGTCTTTTTACGGCGCATGACCTAAGCCTCAGAGGCATAAAAGTAACGGTAATAGACAGGTCAGGTTTGATCAGTGGAACTTCAGGCAGGATGCATGGGCTTTGGTCCTGTAAAATAAGCATCTGGAACTAACCCTGTTTTTTCTTTTATCAGATCTGCATATTCTTTTTTTAGATTATCAACTAGTTTTGATGATCTCCTGTCTTGCCATACTATTACGTTATGCAAAGGGGTTCCAGTTCCCTTATCTCAAACTACTAGACTTTCCCTCTGATTGGTAACCCCTATAGAATCTATTTTATTTACATTAACATTGCTTATTTTAATCGCTTCCTTTATACAAGCCTTTACGTTTTGCCAAATTTCAATTGGATCCTGTTCTACCCAACCAGGTTTTGTATAGATCTGAGTTTGCTCTTTAGATGCAAAGTATTCTAACGATCCTTCTCGTGAAAAAAGTGCTACCTTTGTATTTGTTGTGCCTTGGTCAATCGCCATTACGTATTTTTTTCTGCCACAAGTAATTATGGATTTTATAAAAATTTAAGCGTATTTGCTTTCAAAAAAATTCTTTTTGCGTTATAAAATGTTCAAATTTTAAACAGTTTGTTCATTTTATATTCAAAAATATCTGGATTAAACAGTACTCCCGCAAGTATATAATTTCACTCTTCTGAGGAAATTTATTAGGGGCCTCATCTGATTTAACGTTTTAGTGTATGAACCAGATAAGGCCCAACAGGAAATTGGTAAGGAAATTATATAAACTCTGCTCTAAAGCCTTACATGATAAACTCGGGATAAACTTTGCAAAAAATTCAAAGCACAATGATATGATAAAGCCTTTGATTTATATTTCAATAAATAATGCATCTGCAGAATCTTTGAAATACACTAAGGGATTCCCTTCACCAGACACACTGCTACGCAGGCTAGAGAGCCTTGACCTAAAGCATGTAGTTGATGCCTTAAACGAAGCCAACAGGATCATATTGAGCGGTCATGCCAAAGATGGGATGAAGATGGCAATTGACTTCACTGAAGAGCCATATTATGGGAAGTTAGACATGTACGTGACGAGGAGCAAATATAAGAGCGGGACAGATACATTTCATACTT
>Ga0081529_125269_pt1 | contig 10681 bp, 10 predicted proteins | sample EchGeymetagenome_FD_71012 | JGI IMG/M metagenome (GOLD analysis project Ga0081529, IMG submission 71012) | Ferrous microbial mat and aquatic microbial communities from Echinus Geyser, Yellowstone National Park, USA - transect B T=78-80 C v2... ...
AATCTTTACTTTAGGATTTAACTGCTTACCGTTTCTGATCTTTGCTTTTTGCCTCTTTAGTTCTCTTTCAGATATTCCCTTATCCCTGACATCCTTAGGCTTCAATGATAAAATCCATTGTTCGAAATCTTCAATGTTATCATATTCAAGGTATGAATCATCATCTATTCCTAAAACAGAGGCCTCATCAATATTATTTGATTCCTTGCCGATGTATCTTATCCGATTAACAACGATATGTTTCCTGTGTGCTATTCCTTGCTTATCGTAATCAAATTTGTTGTCGTTATGCATTACGTATTTGGTTAGAACTTCATCAAGAGTATACCAGTAAGCATCAGAGGGTAAGGGTAATTTATCTGATGCAGTATCGGTTTTATAATCAACAAATGGCTTATATTTAATTCCAGTAATATCTTTATCATAAGGCAAACATGGTATGATACCATTTTTTTCTGATCCAATAAGCATGAAATTGAAAGGCTTTATTTTCTTATTGAATGGTTTATTTGCATTCATTTTCTTGAAACGATTGAGGATTGAGGGCTTGGATATGGTAATTTGAGATATTGCTATCTTATCCGTAAATTCTGAGAAATCTCCAGTTAAGATTGCTTTCCATACATCTTCACCGTTAATATTCAAGAGATGACCCAGGCCGTGTGTTGAGTATTTCCTAATGTTTATTTTTCCTTCGTTCATATCAAATAGACAGTATCTCTTAGCTGATATGCCGTAAAACATCACATTCTCCAATGGCTTATCGTTGTCATCCTTTTCAATCTTAAACATATCAACATCAAGGGAATAGGGATTGAGTGGCCTAAAAAATTCCTGAATATCTTTTACAATATCGGGTTTAACGAATATTGAATCTGTATCACAATAGGCAAAGTATCCTTCGTCCTCTGCTATTTTTTCAGCCATTGCTAAAATCAATCTTGCTGAACCTGTTATCAGCGTTGCCATTATGGGATTGAAATATTGGCCTTGTTTCTCTATTTTATCTGTAAAGAATGAAAAATTATCAAGCGAGAAGACATCTACATCCTCTTCTTTATCCAATGATTGAGAGTTCTCTTCTATGTATATGCCGTAAGATGTTGCATTTGCAATTATTTTCAGTATTAACTGTATTTGATCTTTATCCTTGCGGTCTGATTTCTTTACCTTCATTCTTTCTTCTATAACTTTCCTTATGAAATCATCATTAGGGGATATTGTTATGTCATATATTTCAACATCCTTCAAATTTTCCTGAATGCCAATGGGAATGAAAGTTATGGCATCTACAATTTCTGGTGGTTTGTCCCTTAGTATTTTTGATGCAATCACATCTTGAATAGTATACCATAATTCTTTATCAGATGTCAGATAATTTATACCGATATTCTTTGATGTTTTTGAATATTCCATTCTTACTGGTAAGATGTCATCTTTAGGTTTTACCTTAACAATTGAATTCATCTCGTTTCTCAACCACGTTGCGTTATTTCGCAAATCCTCGATATTCACTGAACTTACGAATGCTTTGATATTTTCAGTGTTTTGGTTGTTATGAATATAGTTGATTTTTTCTGCTTTCAGAAATCTATCCAATCCAAGTAAAGAATAAACAGTGGGATACATTGATGTAAAATCAAGATAAGTTATGGGAATTGCTTTATTCCTTATCCTTACCTCTGTTCTGCCTCCATAATATGAGGACATAGCATATCCCAAAATTTCCTTAGGGAAGTTGGGATTGCACTCAATAAAAGGCCTTATTCCCATTTTTCTAAGGTAAGCTTTACCAATGGATGCGGGTGAATACAATTTATTAGGTTCTTCTTCGAGATTGAACATCTTGTATCTCTGTAAGGCTGATTCGTATAGCTCTGCTGTAATCTTAACATCATTCAGGTTATACTCAATGTATTCCCTAGTTATATTGCCGTGTTCCTCAGTATGTGTTTTACGGGATACGTTGAAATCTTTACATGCTGAATCCAAAGTGTGAGATTTATCCGTTAATGCAAAAGTGAAAGTCTTAAGGTCAACGAAATATCCTCTATACGCTTTAAATTTCTTATCCCTCTTCTTTCTCAATGGTGTTGTGAATGATATAAAAGACCTCTTCTGGTCTATTGATTGAATACGAATGCGTGGATTTCTCTTATCCTCTGATAATTTAAATGAAAATGCATCCTTTGTATTTCTTGCTATTCCATAATCAATAGCCAAACGGGATAAATCAAATGGTAAATTGAAACCTATAACCTCACATCTCTTTATAAATGCATTTGGATAAAATACATCATCCACGAATTCTCTGACAGGCATTACTTTTATGTTGCGATCTTTGCCATATTGTTTTATCAGATTGATCTTATCCTCTTCAATATCACCATAGAATAGATACCACTCTTCTTTAAATCCAGTGCTTATCTTCGTTTGAATAAGGCATGATCCAAAGGTAAGGTTCTGGTATTGATCTGTGGTTGTTTCCGTATCTATAATCATTCTTATATTTGGATTGTGAAATTCAGGCTCTACATCATTGTGATCGGAATAATTATCTGAAAATGCTCTTACGAAAATGTCATTCATAGCTAAAACCTCTCTTTAATTCCTCTGCAATTCGCTTAAAAATTTCTTGACCAGTTTTTTCGTATTTCAATTCACAGATATCTATTAATCCTCTTTGAAGAAATACTTCATTATTTTCAGCATTGGAATCAAACCATGATCTGTCCCATAACCTTTGATTTACTGTTAATATATCATGGCATTCATGACATACAGTTATTGTTTCATTTCCATGTTTGCGTCCTCTTATATGATGTTGTTCTAATTTTTTATTAGAATTGCAAATTTCACATTCATTTCTCTTGGGTCTATTTGGATTTTCAATGATATCAGTTATCAACTTTAAAGCATCTTCATATTCGCTATCCATTATTTCCTTTGCTTTGTATATGGAATCGTAAATTTCAATGGATATGGATATCTCTGAGGTCATATCTTGTAAATCTCATAAAATTCGGGTTCTTCTTGACTTTCAGCTATTTCAATTAATTTGTCAGGGTCAGTTTCGAAAAAGTGTGAATTACCTTTACTATCTTTGAAAGGTTTTTTGAATTGTTTTAAAACATCCTCATTTCCAGTCCTGAGGAATTCATTTACAGCTGAATTGTATTTTCCTATTTTGGATGCAGTCCTTGAATCCCTGATTTCAATCCATTGCTGTTTGCCGTTCTCATATACGTTCATAATCCTTGATATTCGATCCTGAGATTTTGCAATCCATTTTCCTTTTGATTTTTTGAATGCATTGGTGTGTTTTATTACTGTTTCAGGTTTAATATGCAATTCTTTTGATGCTCTAGACAATGATTGACCATTCCTTACTTTTCTCAAGACATCAAGGGATTTTTCCCTTAAGATTCGTTCTCTTCTTGTCAATTCAGACCATGACCTCTTGTATACTGGTTTTTCTTTCAGTTGAGATACTACTCTTTCCCTTGCCTTAGGATGTCCTCTGAGTTGTGATAATGAAGCATTGGGATATTTTGAATGTAATCTAATGATCCTATTTTTATAAGATTCTGAACCTTTGAAATTGTTGAGCCAGTCTTCAAATGTCTTGTAATGAATAGAAAAATTACTTTTCTTTCTTTCCATACCTTTCCCTCTTTATCCATACCTTTCCACAATCAAGGCACTTGAAAACTTTCTTCTTGTTTTGTTCATTCAAAAGGTCAACATTGAAAGAACCACAATGATAACATACAAGCTCTGAATCATTTTCCCTTTTGGGATTAATAAGTTTTATGCTCATTGGTAATTCCCTTCCTGAGACCTGAAAGGGTTTATAATTGGATCGAAAAATCCTCTCTTATACAAGATATATAAAATGATCACTCCAACTATGAATAAGGTTACGTAGAGCTTAACCCTATCATTGATTTTGCTGACTTTGTCATTTAATTTTTCTTTTTTCTTTATGTATTTCTTATTTTTATTGGGTTCGTCCACTTCAAATTCATTAGACTTGTCTATCTGCTGGTCAATGAAATTCATTGATTTGTCAATTGATTTCACGTCAGAGTCATTCGCAAAATCATCTTTTTTGTCATCTTTCCTTAATATTTCACTTGACTGAGCGATGACATTCAATTTTCCTTCCTTGTTTTCTTTTATATTCCCTTTTACATCTTTATTACTGCTATGTTTTCTCTGATAGTGTTTGAATATGCTGTTATATTTTGAATACCTCGCACCGCAAACTGGACATATATATTCCTTTTTTTCTAAATCATATTCAAATTTCATTTTTATCACCTTCCTTAAATTTTCATATCTGGAGAATTTCAATGAAAGTCTATTTTGACAGTCATTTTTTGTCTCCAAATATATACGTTATATAAGAATTTAATAATTTTAATATAAATTCTCCTAAATATTCAGAGCTAAGAAGGTTAAGAACATGAAAAGAATGGGAATCTGTCCTCTGCAAGTCATTGAAATTTATATGAAGGTCAATTTCAACTGTCATTTTTTTACCTCCATACATATACGTTATATAAGAATTATATCTGACAAATTTAATATAAAAGTCAATTTCGTCATTCACCTTATTTCCATTTATGTACGTTGAGTTTTTCATTTTCAGCTTTCAGCTCTTCTATTTTTGAATCATACTGCAGTCCTTTCCTCAAAAGTTGTATGGCACCCTCGCTTCTTGTCTGGTATCCCTTAGATTTCTGGTATTTATCTAACTCTTTTTCCAAATCGGTATCTATCGATACCGTATATATGTGTCTCATATTTTTCCATCACTCCTGTAGAACAGACCATGCAGTCTGTATTACAGACAGTTCAGTTGTCTGTTCTACAATACCTGAATAGCAAAGTTAATATTATTGGTATTTTTGAATTTTAAAGGGAATACTGTGTCATTATCAATCATGGGGTATACTGTCTAATGATCGCAATGTTATTATACATCGTTTTATTATAATAATTAATGGCTGTCCGTAAAAGAAGGAGACCGAGTCAAAAAGAACCCGTAGGCAGTACAAAATCAGAAATAATAGTTTACATAGCAAACAATGAAAATTCAACGATAACTGATATACGAAGATACCTCAGGAATGAGAAAAATATTAGGAATATAAAGGTTGTAAGAAAGCACCTTTCCGATCTCGTAAAGGAAGGAATAATAAATATCAAAAAGGCTGAAAGGAAAGGGTTTGGTGACGTTTATTACATAGAGAAATCATTTTCGAAATTCAAGGATGTTTTCAATTACCTCAGGGATTTCCATAAACCTCTATTCCTCAGATCAAGGTATGCAGTGGATATGATTAATAATGAAGAGTTCTTTGTTTACGGGTTTGTGAATGTAGTCAAGGAATTATTCGCTGAATTACTCAAGTTATCGGATGAGGATTATTTCAATGCTTTAATTGAGAAGGCTAAGAGAAACGGCGAGGATGTATCTGCGAAAGAAACTAAGGAAATGATTGAAAATTTTAAAAATGAGCTGAAAGGATATAACCTTGGAGATTTACAAAACATCTTACTGAATTCAAAACCAGAGGATTTAATTATGTTTGTCAGTAAATCTATACCTAATCTCACCGATCCCATTTCGATAATGAAAAAATTCATTGATTCAATATTTCCTGAAAACCAGAGAAATGAAATGTTGGGAATAATATCAACATCACCAATGGCAATGGATTATTTCCTTAATCTAAAATCAGCTGACCGTTTGTATCTATCCGTAATAATTTTCAGATTCTACCTTCAAACTCTATTTCTGGATAGTAGTAGAGGCTCACTTATCGAACAGCTTAATGAGAATCGATTGGAACTTGGAAACAATATAATATCATTCATTTCACAAATACTAAGTATTCACAATGTTATGAACGATAATCCTCTTTTAACCATATTGCGTTCTTATTTTATAGTCGACTCCTTTAATGCTAATATTGTTGAGAATGAATATTCACATAGTATTCTAACGAAAATACTTCTTCCACAGGTGATTGAATGAATCCCTTACTGTTAACAGGTTTCGGAATAAGCATTGATGTTAATAGAGCACATCTTACAATTAAACAAAAGGAAAGTGTAATGGAATTTGAACCTCATAGAATACCTTATGATTACATTGTCATAGACGGCCATTACGGTTCTATATCATTTGAAGCTATGCGTTGGTTATCGAAACACAATGTCAGCATTGCCTTGCTTAACTGGAATGGCAATTTGTTATCCACAACATTGAGTCAGGAAACACTTAACGCACAATTGAAAGTAAAGCAATATGAAAAATACTTGAACCCAGAATCAAGGTTATATATTGCCAGTCAGATTGTAAAACAAAAGGTAAGGTCATCATTAATTCTATTGAAATCGCTTTCCAATTTCTATGATATAGATTTATCAACAATAAACAAGGAAATTGAGAGAATGGATTACGATAATATTAACAGCCTAATGATGTATGAGGGTAGAATAGCATCTGCTTACTGGTCAGAATTAACTAAAATATTCAATTCCTTAGCTAAAGATTTCCACTTTGAAGGAAGGAAAAATCTTTCTTATTCATGGAATATGAATGCATCTGACCCAATTAATGCATTGCTTAATTACGGATATGCGATACTTGAATCAATGGTAAGGAAAGATATCAATACAATAGGTTTAGATGTTTCAATCGGTTATCTTCATGAAATAGCACCCTCAAAGCATCCTTTGGTATATGATTTACAGGAACTGTTCAGATATGTCATTGACTATTCCGTAATTGAATTATTGGAAACTAAGCTCAAAAAATCAGATTTTATAACAACTGAGAATTACCACATAAGGTTAAAACCTAAGACAGCAAAACTATTGATTGAGAAAATCAAAAACAATTTCAATCAGCGTTATGAATTCAGAAATAAGCAATATGCTTTAGAAAATATCATGTTTGAGAACATAAGAGAATTGAGCAGATACATTACTGAAAATAGCAAGCAGCTTGAATTCTCAATACCTGATATAGAAATCAAAAGAAATGATAATTCTCAGATTAGGGATAAGATCATGTCAATTAATCCTGAAAAAAGGAAAGAGTTAGAGATAAACAAATCTACATTATGGTATCAGCAGAAAAAGATTAAAGAGGGAAAGACTATAAAGATTTATAATAAAACAAAGGTGAAGATTGAATGACTGATTTAGAGGTTTCAAAACAAGATTATAACATAGATTTCGAAAGGATCAAAGAACTAATTTCTAAATATGAACAAATCAAGAATTCAGGTGAAATAAGGAAATACAAAGAAGAAGACAGAAAGAAAGAGAATTACCCGATACCGATATTAATAAGTAAACTTGAGGAATGAAGTATGAGCCTAACCAGTTATATAAATAACAACAAGGAAATCAGGCAATTCCTTTTAAGTTTCATAAAGAAAAATAAAAAACCAAAGTTATTCGTTTACTCCGGAAATGATTATACAGAGCAAATGATAAATTATTCCAACAAAAAAGAACCCTTTGACGATTCCTCATTACTTGGAACGGCATTTGATTATCTCTTCAGAATGGAAATAAGAAGGGTCTACCCTTATAAATTTAAGTCTGAAAGATGGATAGCAGATATTTCACTAACTATGATTCCCAATATTTTTATTTATGCCACTGACTCTGAGATATTTGGAATAGAGTTCCAATATAAACCTAGGTGGCTAGCCTATTATGGAGGAAATTTAGATTTATTCAAATATGTTGATCCGAAATTTAAATACGAGATGTCCAAGAACTTTGTTAGTCACGAAAGAATTGATTATTATCAGGAACGAGAACGCGAAAATGAATTCTCTAGGGATATTCCTACGTGGAATTTACTCTTAACGCCCACTGACATTGATTTGAAAAGACAGTATAGGCGCAGGCTTAAAAATAAATATCGCAATAAGATCACTCTCCATCGCAAAATTATTACCAATGACAATTTTGACGAGATATTAGCTTTCGTAGAAGAAAATAAGAATAAATTCTCTACTGATTTTTATAATAATTTAATTCAATATATGGAGCTTTATAACGTAGCCTTAAATACAATTAATAAAACTAGGGAATGTGTTCGCAATTATTATGAAAGTGCAAATGAAGAAAATCTATATAGCCTGGCTGATATGTGTTTAAGATTAGCACAATTAGATAAAATTGTTAGGGAATTCAGTGATGAATTTTTCTCAAAATTTTCAATATTGCGTTATGATGAAACGGAAGTTAAATATCTCGATCTTAATAAGGTAAAAATACCTATAGACCCCTCTAAAAGAATGACATCTAATGGTGGTGATGAAAACATAAACAATTTGATAAACATATTTTTATCAGGAAGAGAGTTTATTAAAACAAAATTTTTCAATGATTCCAATATAATTTATTTGAATCCTGGATTTAGTTCAAGGGTTTTAGGGGGATCGGATGCTGATATTATTACTGAAAATTCAATTATAGACTTGAAGACTTCATCTAAATTAACTCTGGAAGATAGTTACATAGCACAAGTAATAGGCTATTATTTTTTGCTTAGGCTTGATGATAGATTCAAAGAAATATGGGATAAGATCGTGAACTTGGTCATATTTTTTGCTAGATTTAATGCTTTTTACGTAATACCAATTAAGGATTTAAAAATTAAAAAGAAGGATATATTGAATTTTGAGGATAATATTTCACGAATTATCACAGAGTCTAAACTTTTTAGCAATGAAATGGATCTTAAGGACAATGATATTTCCAAAATTGGTTATAAGATAATTAATCGATCATTGAAAGAAGATTTAAACATAGAACTGGATGCTATAAACGGAATAGGTCAAAGTCAGAAACTTAAGCTTATAAATGGTGGTATTCGGTCAGTCAAGGATTTGTGCAGTAAAGATGCAAATGACTTAGTAAAAATGGGATTCAGTATAGAAGTTGCAGAGGACTTAATAGGGAAGGCGAAGTCCTATATCAATAGAGAAGCAGTAATTTTTATTGATGACCCCAAGATTTTGGAATTTGATGATGACGTTTACCTTGACATAGAAACAACCGGCCCCTATAAAGACCCACAAATATGGTGCATAGGAATGTACCTTAAAAGAAGCAATAAATTCGTGCAGTTGAAGGCTGAAGAGTTAGATGATGAAGAAAAAATATTAAGAAAATTTGTAGAAATCATTAAGAAAGAGAAAGGAAACATAATATATTTTGCTGGAAATCACTTTTACGAGAGAGTATTGAAAAGGAGATTTTTGTATTATGGAATTGATATCCCAGAATTAAAATTTATAGATTTCAAGAAAGTTCTAAGAAAGATTACCATTAGAATACCGTTTAAGTACTATGGACTGAAAGAGTTGGCATACCTTTTTGGATATTCATATAAATATCCTAATTTAAGCGGCAGAGAAATCCCCTGGCTATACAAATATTATTCGCGTACAAAGGAGATAGAATTTTTAACACACAGCAAGGAAAAAATTTTGAAAAAATTATTGCTATATAACAAAGATGATGTAATGTCGCTAAAATTTATAGTTGAAAAATTTAAGGAAATATCAACAAAAAATGGGGGCTTGTTAAATTTAAAATTCACCTGAATTAATACAAGGCGTTGTAAACTTATCCCCCTTTGATCCTTAAGGTCTAAATGGTGTTTTGACATGTGAAAACAAAATTCCTCACTGAAAATATGTACAGACTTCAAAAAATAACTTATTATACAAAAGCCTTCAAAATTCTTATATAATTAAATAAATTTCGATAATTAATGGATTACTTTACAATAAAATTTACTAAAGATGGTATAAAAGTAAAGACTACAACTTTAAATCCATTAAGGAAACCAGAAGAAAGGGAAGAAATCACACCATATAATGAAATAACTAATCTGAACCCTCTTGATCTTCATGTTGTCGAAATAATTCCTAAATTTTCAAATGAAGTGCTAACTGAAATTGAACTGAAAATTTTAAAAGAAGAAGACAAACAGCTTGGTTCGGAATATCACGATTTGCTATGGTATAAAGAAAGAATTCTTGAAATTCTTTCTGATAAAAAAGAATGGAAAAAAGATAGTATATACGATAAGCTAAAAGCAGAGTTCAACCCTGCCGATAGGAAAACATTGAAAAGTGGGAAAAATAGGGGGTACGGAATGTTGTCTACTGCCCTTAATATTCTAAAAAAAGAGAATAAAATTGAAAATCCGAGGAAAGGTCTATGGAAGCTTAAATAACAATTTATCATCGATTATAGTGTCACAAAGATGAAACTCCATTTAATGATTGTTTAAAGAGGATTTCTGATGTTTTCTAATTTTTGGGAAAAGAATGTCTAGAGTATCCAAGTTACGTCAAACAACGACATCCATTATCTACCCAATGAACCTCTGACAGATCTGGTTCATTAGAACTATAATGCCGTGAAAACCATTCTGGATAAGACCTTGAATAGCCGGTATTAATTATGATTCATACCTTGAATATAAGAACATTGAGGATTTCAAACAGTGGATTTTATTATTGAAGCCTAAGGATGTCAGGGATAAGGGAATATCTGAAAGAGAACTAAAGAGGCAAAAAGCAAAGATCAGAAACGGTAAGCAGTTAAATCCTAAAGTAAAGATTGTAAA
>Ga0081529_108791_pt1 | contig 10656 bp, 13 predicted proteins | sample EchGeymetagenome_FD_71012 | JGI IMG/M metagenome (GOLD analysis project Ga0081529, IMG submission 71012) | Ferrous microbial mat and aquatic microbial communities from Echinus Geyser, Yellowstone National Park, USA - transect B T=78-80 C v2... ...
ATAATGTTCAGAGCAATATTTCCTACGGGAGCTGAATGGGAAGGGCCTTATAGTGTTCCTCCAGTAGAAGTTTTACCATCTCCAGTAAGTCCAGGGAAAATAATTGTAAGAACTCCTTACAATAAATATTTTGTTGAAGAAATAAGACTAATTCCTACAAGAAGATGGACTGGAGAATTTTGGGAATTTGATGAAGTTTATAGACCCGAAGTTGAGGCATTAGTAAGAAAATACTTTCCTTTAAAACCTCAAGAATATAGTCTACACACAATAATTGGGAAAGAGCAACCCCCTCCACCTCCAAGTGCATCTCCCGAAATTGATGGTATAGGTATTATATCTTTCTCAAGAGATTGGGCAAAGGCATATAATAAAATTTACCCTCATATTGAAATTTATTATCAAAATTTGGGAACAATGGGTTCTAGAAGGAATCCGCACTGGTATGGTAAAGTTGTTCTTTTAGTAGCGTATCGTAAAGACCCAATATGGGATTTGCCAGAAAATGTTGAAAAGATAACTCATTATGTAGGAGAAACACCTCCACCAACCGATTTAATTCGTAAAGTAGTGGAAGAAGCTAAAGCAGACCCTTAATGGCTTAATCATCTAATTTATTTGTATGTAATACACTAATTAATTCATAATGAGTGTAAGAAAATTTATCTTTGGCAAAGTTGAAGAACAATTACTAGAGCAAATCTCGAAGGGTGAGTATAGTTTGGAGAAAAATTATGATAATGTTCTTAAAATAGAATATAACATCAGATTTACGGAGTTGGCATCAGCAATAATACAATATTATGAAGATGATAAAATTAAACAGGATATTGTAAGAGTTCCAATAGTAAAACTAGCGTATGAGCTTGGTTCTGTAAGTCCAGAAATTTTCATAAGTGCTTTTACCTCTGATATCATCATTGAAAACCCAAACACTACTATATATCGTATGACTGCCAAAATTCAAAGAACTTTACTTGCAAGATTTTTAGAAATAACAATAACTTCTAAATAGCTATGGAAGAACCTGAAGTTCAAAGAGTATTGAATCTAGTTCAAAAAGCAGTAGAACTCAATACTACAACTCCTGATGGAAGAAGTTATACAGGTATCACACAATATATGGTTAAATCTAGTGAAGATGCTATTAAAGTTTTCAGTGAAGGAAGATTTGATGTAACAGCAGACTTAGATTTTTGGTATAAATCGGAATATAAAAAGGTTCCAAATAGATATATTCAAATTTCTTCACCAGTTCCTGATACAGATATAGGCTTTACTATCGTTGAAAGTAATGTTATTGATGCTGGTTTAGCACTTGAATATATAGTTCAGCAATATTTGGGTAAAAAACAATATATATACTTTGCTATAGTTATACCAGGATTGAAAGGTAATTATGGTGTTGAGTGGGGAATTGAAATATACTATATTAATAAATTTGGTAGAGAAGAAGCATGATTGAAAGAGATTTTGTTGAAATAACTAGTGAGGAAATAGCTAACCCACAAGATTACAATAGAGTTAATACTAATAGAGCAATGGTATTAACTTTTGGTATAGAAATAGAGCAACCAGCTGACCGTATAAGTAGAGCGTTAAAAGAACGTTATGATTGGCATTATGATTTGTCAGGCCCTCTTGAGACCAACTTACCTCCATCAACAATGCCAAATATGATGATTAAAAAATTTGTTGATACTGTAAATGAAACACATTCTCAATGGGAATGGGTTGGTGAATATACCAGAGGTTATGAACGTATTGGTTGTGGTTCTCATATTCATTTTCGTCCAAGAGACGACCTATACGCAAATACAACTTATTGGGCTGAAACGTGGGCTACATTACATAATACATGTGTTGAACTAGTTCCATTCTTAGCTCCTCTACTTGCTTGGGGCAATCCTGTTTACGGTAAACATCATTTTAGGGAACTGATATGGAAATGGGCAAAGACTAATGATTTTAAAAGATATAATGCAGATACATTCGAACGTAATTTCTTAACTCCATCATATCGAGACCATCCATATTATTATGTAGCTCCCGATAGAAAAACAGAAGAACATGTTCTTACAATTGAAATAAGACTGGCAGAATGTCATCCAGTCGTTGCTTCATACTTCGGAACTATTATGGAGAAAATAGTAGCAAGATGTTATGCAAGGGGCTTCAAATCTCCAAAGCTCATAGGAGATAGGGAAGGAAGATATAATAGAGAGCGGGTTTTTAATATAATCTTTGAAGCAATGTATTATCATGCTAAACATGTCGGTCATCCAGATATGCCAATAAGAGTTGGTGATTACATAGAACAAAGGTTAAGGGAAGAAGGGATAGATAAGTTATATTTTGAACCTAGTATCCCACTCCCAAGAGGTATAGAAATAAAGGAGGCAAAAGGTTATTATGATGTATTCGATACAATAACTAATTGGACAACAGCAGATGTCAATTTTCAAAGAAGAATATATGACTTTTATTGGCAAAGAGGAATTCCACTTAAAAATGCTATGGATTTTTGGAATGTTTATGCAGAAAGAGGGCAATTTAGATGGTCAGACCCGAATATAAGGTCTACTTGGGATAAAACTTGAAAAAATATTTTATTCTTTTCAGAGCCCAAACAGCGCCTGCTACTGTATTCTCAATCCTAATCCCTTTCCTATTATCCAATAGTGAATATAACTTAATTTTAATAGTATTAATCTTCATTATAGGAACTTTACTCCATTTTGCAAGCTTTGGGCATAATAGCGTTATGGATTATTGGTATGACATTCATGACCCAAATAAGCAACATCATCCATTAGAGAAAGGAGAAATAAACCTTCATGAAGCACATAAATTAATACATACATTAAACATTATAGTTACAATTTTACTTGTATTTTTGACGTTATACTCAAAATCTCCTATATTTGCCCTAATCTCTTTACTTTTTTACGCAATATTTGGTCATGCATACAATGACGGTTTAGACAAAAACACATCTCTTTCATTTCTACCAATATCCTTATGCTTTACATCCTTAACAGCTTACGGTTGGTTTTTGGGAAGTAACAGTATAAACACATTTTTTATATTGTTGTTAATTTGGGCTTTCTTAACGATATTCTACCAAATAGCTTGGGAAGGAAATCTTAAAGACTTATACAACCCTTCCGAACTTCAATTCAACATGGTTAGAAAACTTATGAAAAAAGTTAAATTAAAGAATATATCAATCTTCATGACCACTATTAGGGGTTTAATCAATACCTTAATTTTAGTTCTATTATCCTTACAATTGGGTATAAACGTATTTTTCATTATAATGTTTTTATTATTAACCTTCATTGAGGTTAGAAGTATAATAAACATACATAAAATTGTTATTAATGAAGATTTTTCGCATTTTGCACGTAATGAACTTTTAGAGAATTTTGGTAAGGCTGAAGCATTTGAGTTTTTCAGAATTTCAACATTATTACTTTTAACCCAATATTGGTATATGTTTATTGTTATTGTGGTTTACGGGTTGGTATGGTTTATAACAATGAACAAACTATTATTCGGAAGTAGATTTGGTCCTAGAGTCTAGATTTATATCTAATAGAATTTTTCAAAAAATAGGGTTGACCGAAAGTGATTATATCTTTTTTGATTTATTCGGGAAGAAAATAAAAACTAATATGTTAGTTTTTATTGATACGAATAAACCCGTTCAAAAAAATCAAAACTAATGTTGTTAGTTTAGATTTATGTTATACATATGTATACATACCTTTCTAGATTAGGCTTAAATAAATCAAAAACTATGATTTCAATAGTATGTCGAAATCAACATCAGCTACAGAACCAAACGCCATAATTGTAGCATATTTTCGAACTGTTTGGGTTAAGGTGAATACTTATAGTTCTACAACAAACATTACATTAGAATACCATACGACCCAAGATTGCTGAAAATTAGTTAAAATTTTTTTCTCTTTGCCTTGTGATGATGAAAAATGGGTAAATAAAATTATTTGCCTTTTCTAGAACTGGTATGAAGCTTTTTGCTAACAACCTTTTAGCTTCCTCAAATTCAACCCACTTATAATCAGCATGTTCTGGAGATAACTTAACATTACCACTCATGGATATAGCTAGGAAGATTATAACTTCCTTATGGACAATATCATGAATATCACTTCTCCAAAAATAATAATCAACTTTTTCCTCAAATCCATCAATTATTTCTACATTCCATAAACCAGTTTCCTCTCTAATCTCCCTAATTGCAGTTATTTTTGGGTCTTCATTCTTCATAATTCTACCTTTAGGTATGTCCCAATAATTACGCTTATATCTTGAGTTTAATAATAAGTATTGAACTTTCCTGTTGATGATTCTAAATACCAAAGCTCCTGCTGACCTTTCTTCAATCATAATTATAAAATGTTTTATCAAAAATTTAGTTTTATATATTGGGAAAAAGTAATACATTTTATGTGTTTCTTATGCACTAATGTTAGGTCTATAAGGAGTAGACAAAATGAGGTAAGATATATATCTCCCATTAAGGAAACGATTCAATGTTCCTGTAGTTGCATAGAACTTATTCTAGTTAAGGAGGTAGGAATACGTCTTATTTGTAAATGTGAAAAATGTGGGCATTACCTAGTAATAGATGATTACATGCCAATGGTTGATTGGTCTGAATCTATTACACAGACACATAAAGTAACAACTGCTTAATATGAGTAAGACTTCATATTTAAAAACTGTTTTATTATTGTTATTTTCACTATGGGCGCTTTATACAATCTTCTCATATTCTTACCAATTATTTGTCGGTATAACACCTATAACCGATAGAAATATACCTAATTTATTTTTTGGCATTCTTCAAGTTGTTGCCATTATACTACTATTTGTTCCATCCATAAGGGAAGTGATTATTCATACCAGAATAGTTTTTTATTATATCTTGTTGTATTTATTGCTAGTTGGCTGGATGTTTTCCAATTTAGTATAAATCTCTTTTTCCTTACCAAAAAATTTATATATTATGTAGTAGTAGTATATAGTATGACATCGGAACACAACAAGGGGGGAGAGGTAGATAAGCCAAGCCCACAAATGGGCGAAATGGTAAAGGGAGCAGATGCGTCTACCTCTCTTAATTTAGCTCCCGATACAAAAATCTATCTTCTAAACACTTTAGTGGTTCCAGTAAATTTCGATAAACATCCAACAGCCAAAATAAAATTAACAAAAATTACAGTTGATGAAGCAAGAGAAATGTTAATTAATAATAAATTTATTTCAGCAGTAGGACATGAAGGAACCGCAAAATTGCTTTCACAATTGCTTGGCATTGCAATACAAATAAACAGGATTACAGCTTTCTTCGAACCTGGTGATGTCGGAATACATTTCTTCTTAAAGACGAGACTTCCTGAAGGAAAAATACTATCAGCAGAGGAATTAGCAAAACTAGATTATTGGCTAGTAAAAAGTGAGGTAGAATGATACTAGACTTTATTTCCAAATTGCTTAGCGGATTTAAAGTAGAAATCAGAATTCCAAGTATTTCAATAACCACAGAAATAAAGGATAAAACAGTAGTCATAACACTTAATTTGGATGAAGAAAAAAAATGATAACCCAACTAATCAAATCGGAATTCAGCAAGTATGGTGTAAATATACCTAATATTACTATTTCCCAAAATAAGCTAATATTTCATTTGAAATATAATTACGCAATAGAAATCTCAGGAATAAAGAATATATATGTATCCAATAAGCAAGGCGATGAGTTATTAATCATTCACTACAACAATTTCAAATACAAATCCAAAAAGCTATTCATTATAGCTACAATCATTGCAGGTGAATATCCCAACTCCATTGAGTCATTATCAAAAATCATTAAGGAAATCGAAACCTACAATAACCTATATGAATACGTATTATATAAAGTATTAACACATGTGAAGAAAAATGACGGAGCAAAAAACTAAGGGTATAAAAATAATCTGCTCAAGGTGTGGATATGAATGGGAATACAAGGGTAAAAGTGATTGGTATGTTTCCTGCCCACGTTGTAGGCATAATATTAACATTAGAAAAATTAAACAATCATGAAAGTAGAAAAAGCTAAGGTTTTGGAGGTAATTCATAAACTCAGAGAACTTTATAGGGAAGACCCTTTTATCTGTGTAAGTTGTAAGAGTGTTCTTCCTTTCAAAATTCAGGATGCATGGCCTCATGATAAAAATTTAAACTCAGAAGAGGATTGAAAGATACGTAAAATTCACAATTTGCCAATTTAAGCATTTTTAGCTTAAACTCAGAAGAGGATTGAAAGTTTTTATAAAAATTCAGTATTACCGAGTGAAAAATATTTCTTAAACTCAGAAGAGGATTGAAAGATAAAAGAATCATGACTTGGTATATCCTTACTATATACTTAAACTCAGAAGAGGATTGAAAGACCTCTATAACTTAAAATTTCAATTAGCTCTATTTCAGGACTTAAACTCAGAAGAGGATTGAAAGCAAATAACTTCCATATTCCTGAGTTTCTTCAATTATAACTTAAACTCAGAAGAGGATTGAAAGAAGCAGTAATTACTCCAGCAAATATAAAAACATGTGTCTTAAACTCAGAAGAGGATTGAAAGACTACATCTTCACAAATTCCAAAATCTGAAGTGGATTCTCTTAAACTCAGAAGAGGATTGAAAGAAAACTAAATATAACTTTTGACTAGCCCATTCTTTGAATCTTAAACTCAGAAGAGGATTGAAAGTAGCTATATAATTCGGTATAATAAATTGTGAATCATTTTCCTTAAACTCAGAAGAGGATTGAAAGGTTTCACGCATCCAAACAAGCTGGGGTTCATTACACTTTAACTTAAACTCAGAAGAGGATTGAAAGAATGTTGATTAAACTCTTTAAATTGTTTAAATTGACTTAACTTAAACTCAGAAGAGGATTGAAAGATTCTTACTAAACAATTAGTCAAAGTTTATTTTACTTCTTAAACTCAGAAGAGGATTGAAAGTTTACATATCTAGCTTCCTCAATCTTATTTTCTTCCATACACTTAAACTCAGAAGAGGATTGAAAGGAAAAAGTATCGTTATTTACTTCCCCTTTTTGTTTTAGCTTAAACTCAGAAGAGGATTGAAAGACACAAAAATCTACAACAAGCCCAACGTCTCCATCCTTAAACTCAGAAGAGGATTGAAAGTCATCAGCCCTATTGTTTTCCGTTTTCAGTTTATTGCAGCTTAAACTCAGAAGAGGATTGAAAGTTAGCTTCATTAACCATTTCTTGTACTTTCTCACTTAACCTTAAACTCAGAAGAGGATTGAAAGTGATAAAATAAAGTATTTGGAAAGTAGGAAAAGAGCTTAAACTCAGAAGAGGATTGAAAGGGTTACCAATCGAATACTTCGTTAAGCTTCTCGAAATAACTTAAACTCAGAAGAGGATTGAAAGTTTTCTGATAAATCTGCACTATAACCTACACCACGTAGCTTAAACTCAGAAGAGGATTGAAAGAAGCTAAATACGAATAATAGAGCATAGTCAAGATTTCTCACTTAAACTCAGAAGAGGATTGAAAGAGCTTACAACGGTATAACTTACTCAGATAACGGAACTGCTTAAACTCAGAAGAGGATTGAAAGAATTGTCTTGAGAGGAAATAATCCAGATATCTTAGCTTAAACTCAGAAGAGGATTGAAAGATCAAGAATTGTTTTTCAAGAGTTTTTGACTAGTCTCCCTTAAACTCAGAAGAGGATTGAAAGTAAAATACAATAAAAGTTTTAATGAAATGAATGTCGACTTAAACTCAGAAGAGGATTGAAAGAGAGTTTGCAGAATTTGCTAAGAAATACAAAGAATTCTTAAACTCAGAAGAGGATTGAAAGATTTTAACTTGATTTTTCCCACAATCACGCATGGGCCACTTAAACTCAGAAGAGGATTGAAAGTTTCATTTGAATATTTTACCTTTAAGTTGTAAAAGTATCTTAAACTCAGAAGAGGATTGAAAGTTAAAATCGTTAAGATAGCCTGATACTATGCTATTAAGCTTAAACTCAGAAGAGGATTGAAAGATAATAATTAAACCTTTAAATGTCATCGAATACGCTTAAACTCAGAAGAGGATTGAAAGTACGACTGAAATGGTTGAAGAGTTAAGAGCTAAATATTTCTTAAACTCAGAAGAGGATTGAAAGAATATAATACCTCAGAAGAGAGTGAGGCTCTTAGCCATCTTAAACTCAGAAGAGGATTGAAAGTAGCACACTTTTGGAAAAAGGAGGAAAGAAGGAGCCCTTAAACTCAGAAGAGGATTGAAAGGATCTAGCAGTTAAGTTAGCATTTTACAAAGATCTGTTTACTTAAACTCAGAAGAGGATTGAAAGATATTGCCTCTATTTGACCTTCTTATTCTAATTAATACCTTAAACTCAGAAGAGGATTGAAAGTTGGAGCTCCTGCTTTGTTATAACAGGTTCAATTTGTTGCTTAAACTCAGAAGAGGATTGAAAGGGCCTCATACTCAATTAATACGTTTTTATTATTATTTTCACTTAAACTCAGAAGAGGATTGAAAGTTATACCATTCAGTCTTACCTATTCCAAGAAATAAGCTTAAACTCAGAAGAGGATTGAAAGAGTATTTGTGATGTGTTCTCCACGAATGAACCATAATGCCTTAAACTCAGAAGAGGATTGAAAGGCTAAAAACCGTATGTCATCGTGTGTAAGTATTAACGCTCTTAAACTCAGAAGAGGATTGAAAGATTTCAGTTTAATTCTTGATGAAAATCATAAATTAAGAAACTTAAACTCAGAAGAGGATTGAAAGTATTCCTTAATCCTGTTTTTCTCTAAAACTTTCATACTTAAACTCAGAAGAGGATTGAAAGTTAGGGTCATTATGTTCGTACAATGTACTCATAAGGTTATCTTAAACTCAGAAGAGGATTGAAAGTAACTTAAGCTTACAAGCTTGGAGTTTAAACTCAGCTATTCTTAAACTCAGAAGAGGATTGAAAGGTCCCTAATTCATCTTTGTTTATTTTGATAACTTTTTCTTAAACTCAGAAGAGGATTGAAAGGTAGTTTTTCTGTTTCCCATAGCCCACCATCTTATACCCTTAAACTCAGAAGAGGATTGAAAGTGAATTGAGAAATAATACTATTTACTTTTTCTTCTAACTTAAACTCAGAAGAGGATTGAAAGAGTTTCTTTCTTTATTATTTCACTCATTTTTCTTCACTCTCTTAAACTCAGAAGAGGATTGAAAGGGCTTTACACCACTGTTTCCATAGGCCAAACAATTTGCTCCTTAAACTCAGAAGAGGATTGAAAGACCTATAAATGTTCCTGCCAACTCTCTTTCCAACTTACGCTTAAACTCAGAAGAGGATTGAAAGTCCATAATGCATTTTGGTAATCACAATATGGGCATTCAACTTAAACTCAGAAGAGGATTGAAAGACCACAAACGTAACCGTAACGGTGATGTATGCATGAGCTTAAACTCAGAAGAGGATTGAAAGTTTTCTGATAAATCCGCTGAATAACCTACATCCCTCTTAAACTCAGAAGAGGATTGAAAGAGCTTTAGGATACACTCCCAAGATAACAAATTATAACTTAAACTCAGAAGAGGATTGAAAGTTACGCAAACGGTAATTTTGTTTATCAAGTAGGAATACTTAAACTCAGAAGAGGATTGAAAGATAAGTGTCTTTTTTGTCCATTTTTAGCTTTTTTTTGTCCCTTAAACTCAGAAGAGGATTGAAAGCATGCTGACTGAGTTTCAGTCGTTGGTAATCTTACTCTTAAACTCAGAAGAGGATTGAAAGAAAAGCTAATCCTGTGCGTCTTTTTGATGATGATAAACTTAAACTCAGAAGAGGATTGAAAGAAATAATTTACTAATTGTTGAGCTGTAAATGATGTATTTCTTAAACTCAGAAGAGGATTGAAAGTGTTATATTCATCTTGAACAAAATCGAAAGCTCTAGCTTAAACTCAGAAGAGGATTGAAAGTAGGAAAACTAATTGACTTTGGAAAAGATGTTTTAATTCTTAAACTCAGAAGAGGATTGAAAGATTATAATGGAAAATGGAGAATTTACAAAAAACGATCTTAAACTCAGAAGAGGATTGAAAGATCTGTATTACCCATGGTATGATCAATTAACATGGAACTTAAACTCAGAAGAGGATTGAAAGATAAATCTATTCTTTGCTTCATCAAGAATTTCCTTCTTGCCTTAAACTCAGAAGAGGATTGAAAGAGAAGTTTACGAATGTATTTTATACAAAAAAGCTCCAACTTAAACTCAGAAGAGGATTGAAAGTTTTTCTTACGCTACGAAATTCTTTTGGATTACATTCCTTAAACTCAGAAGAGGATTGAAAGAAACATTCTGGGTTAAAGAAAACATATTTCCATTACTTAAACTCAGAAGAGGATTGAAAGACAGCTTACGCTCATATTGTAGTCTATTTGAAATAAAACTTAAACTCAGAAGAGGATTGAAAGAGTGAAATCACAGTAAAATTACCAGAAAACCTAAAGCTTAAACTCAGAAGAGGATTGAAAGAATATTTAAGCTTTTCGGTCTAGTCCAAAAAGA
>Ga0081529_137302_pt1 | contig 10656 bp, 13 predicted proteins | sample EchGeymetagenome_FD_71012 | JGI IMG/M metagenome (GOLD analysis project Ga0081529, IMG submission 71012) | Ferrous microbial mat and aquatic microbial communities from Echinus Geyser, Yellowstone National Park, USA - transect B T=78-80 C v2... ...
AAAGAGCGCGCTTATTGTACAACATTTCAAGCTTCTTGCTAGTTTTCAAGCCGTGCCTTGCAAGCCTCTTTTCTTCTATTGAAATGCGCTTTGTTATCTTCTTAAATTCAGAAAGCACTGAACCGCCCTTAAAAAACATCCACGAGCCGTCTTCAACAGCAACGGTTGCAAGGTTTACAACGCCTAGGTCTATGCCTGCCTTCATTTTGCCTTTTGGTTTATTATTTACTTTAACGCTCACAGGAATTCTTGCGTACCACTTTCTTCCTTACTTTATCGTAAAATATCTCAAGGGTTCCTTGCTTGCCGACCCACTTAAGCTTGCTAATGAACTTGAGCCTCAGCTTGAAATCCATGAGGAATATTTCGTTTCCTTCAATTTTGTACCTGTCATTTCTTATCAGCAAAAAAATCATCTCTCTTTTTATGTGGAGGCTTAGGCTTCATCCACTTAGGCAATTCCCCTTCTTTCTTCTTTTTGCTTAGCTCAAAAAAAGATTTCCATGCAGAAGCGTTCTTTCGCGTTACTTGCTGAACGTTTGCCCCATGCAATATAGCTTTGAATTTTTCATAGACGATTTTTTTCTGTTTTATTAAAATCCACAGGCTCGTGCTTTTTATATTGCTCAAGCCTCAACTTATTAACCTCGTTCCAGCAATCAACGAATGCCTTTCCGAGAGCCGTTAGTTTAGCTTTTGTTTCCTTTCCCAGCAATGATGCGTACCGTGTTTGATCGACTCATGCTTTTTGTTATTTTATGCTAATTAAAGTATATGAATACTTTAGCCTTTTTCATGAGAAAACACGTTAGCAAGGAAAAATTATTTCAGCATCCCCGCCTCTAGAAGAGGCGAGGCTTTCGTTCGTTTTGTAAAACCTGTAATAGGAAGCGTAATGCGCTATCCCCTGAAAATCTGTGTCATAAACTTTTACGCTTGTCTGATAAATTTCTTTTACTGCCATGCCCTTCAATTTAGTTTATTTCTAATAAAAGTTTGCTAACGTTTACAGACGCTCAGCTCAGGCTAGGGGTAGACATTTTGTGCTGTACATAGTTTTGAAGTCATAGCCATCAGCTTTCAGCCCGATGCTTTCGTATAGCCCTCTGTAGTTCTGCCCTGTATCTGCGAAGATCGCCATTACCTTCCTGCCTTTTCTGGCCAGCTGGTATGCGTACCATGCCGTTATTCCTGATGAAGGTCCAAGAAGGATCCCGTATTCTGTAAAGATCTTTCTCACCATGTCGAATGCGTCATCATCCCTAACAATGGGAAACTCAGAAGCCCTGTCTGCTTCGCCTTCAAGTATCTTCGGAACCAGCGCTGATTCTGAAAGGTTCCTTAGCCCCTGTATCCTGTGGTTGCGCTGCGGCTGAACCCCTATGACTTCTATTCCTTTTCCATTAAGCCCCCTCTTCAGTCCAACGTAAGAACCTCCTGTACCTATGCCTGTTATCACGGCTTCTATCCCGTTTCCGAAGCTAAGTATCTCTTTTGCGGTTGTTTCTTCATGGGCTTTAGGGTTTGCTTCGTTTTCATACTGGTTCAACCAGACGTACTTGTCCCTGGTAGCGGGGCTCAGCGCGTAGCTTTTTGCCAGCGCTATAGCCTGGTCTGTATCCGTGTTGCTCACCCTCGGGCACAGGTTATCGTCAACTTCAATAGGAGGAGATCCAAGAGAATTCAGTATGTTCTTGACTTCATCTGTTACTTTATAAGATACAATAGGCATGAACCTGAAGCCGTAAAGCTTCGCTAAAGCCGCCATGGCTATCCCTGTATTTCCGCTGGTTGGTTCGACCACGGTTTTGTTGATAGAACCATACCTGTTTATGTAATCCCTTACCATATAATAGGCTGCCCTCATTTTGATTGAGCCGTGCACGAACCCGCTGTTCAGTATTTCAAAATAGTTGAACCATTCAGCTTTAGCGTAAAATTCTACCCCGTTAACCTCTATCCTGATAACAGGCGTATTTCCTACCCTTACTGTAATATCGTTTTTATTCAGCTCAAAATACGGCTTTTGCATATCGTAATACATAAAAGAAACAGCTCACGAGCATTTTTATACTATGCTGAAGAATTTTTAAAAGCTGCATCTCAAACGCGCAAAAAACGTTTTTATACGCGCAAATGTTTTTCATTTTTGTTCTTTTTGACCGAAAAAATTGTTGCATAAGATCACTGACCCCCTCTCCGCTCCCTGAATGGCGAAGTTTGTTGTTCTTTTTATCAAACATCTCCTTTGCCCGGGATTATTTATTTTGCAATTTTTTGGCTTTATGCTGAAACATGCCTGTAAGTTTCTTCAAAGTAGAAGCCGTGCGCTTTTTTGTTCCAAAAATCTCTTATGATATAATAAACGGCTGCCCCAGTCGTAACCCCTGCAACCACTTCTATAGAGCTCTTCGAAGTAAACCCAAGCTGGGGATAGGCTATGTACAGGAAAGCTATGAACGCGTTAAGGAGAAGGCCCGTAACGCTTGAAGCAATTAAGCCAGATGATATTTTTCTGAATCCCATAATAACTCCAGCAAGCATCGTGAACATCCAGGTTATCTGCGTCGCGAACACCACTGAAACAAAGTAAGGCCCTATGGCCGGTACAAAAACTATCAGATAGAGCCAGATAAGAGATACTATGAGCCCGAAACCTGCTGCAGGAACAGGAGAGTGCGTCCTGTCGCTTACGACCGAAAGGTTTCTCGGAAGTACACCATCAAGAGCCTGGGAAAGTATAACTCTCGAAGCCCCTATCATTATAGCGACCATCACCTGGAACATGGAGGCTGTGGCGCCGGCTATAAGTAAGAAAAAAAGAACCGGATTTGGCCTGATTTTAACCATCATAGCCGTATAGTAAGGCCCTCCAACTAAGCTGTAAATGCTGGTGAGATTACCCGAAAACCAATCCTGAGAAACGCTACTGATATAGTAATACCCCAGGCTTGCTTTCAGACCTTCCCAGATAACTGTAACAAAAGCAACGTTAAGGATCGCCGATGCAGCCATAGCTAAAAAGTATTTTTTGTCCCTTACTCCAGATATTTCTTCGTTGTTCAAAACCGACCACATACCATAGCCCAGAGCCCCCCAGCCCAGTGACCAAGTGCCAAAAGTATCCATTATGCTCTTGGCACTGTTCGGAATAATTATGTGCAAGCTGTACTCTGGATGTAAGATTGTTATGATGATGGCTGAAGCTCCCCCGAGCACCATCAGAGCGAAAAACAGTTTCTGTGCTTTTACGTAAAGCTCGAGACCTCTTGTAACCAGAAAGAATGCCAGAACAAACAACACAGCTGTAAGCGCAAAGATAGAATAAGGAGAGGATATCAGCCTTATGGCTTCGGGATTCAGATTTAAATAGTAAATCAGCGGAATCAGCAGAACGTCAACTATGTAATAGCCAAACCATGCCAGAAAGAAGAGCTGCCAGAGAACCCATCCCGTAAACGTTGTGACGAAACCAACCCCGGGATTTATTATCTTGCTCTGAAACACATAATCCCCTCCTGCAAGGGGCAGTTCTTTGCTCAGCGCATAGTAGCTGTAAAAGAACGGGATAGAAACAGCCAGAAGGGCTACCATGCCGATCAGTATGCTGCCATCAGGGAACGCAACAGGTTGAAATGCATAAAGCAGAAACCACATCATCGAAAAGAATGATATTGTCAGCGTATCGTACATTAACACATCCGATATCTTCATAGCCTTTCTCAGACCCGAAGCCTTTCTTTCCATATAGATAGCTTCCGGTTAATAATATTTAAAAAATGATTTATACATAAATTTTATTTAAATAAAACCTTATTCCAGAATCATTTTTAAATTATTTAAGGCGTTGCCATAAAATTCTGCTGCACATAGTCTGAAAAAAGCAAAGCTGACTTTCAGAACACGCCCTAGAATAAAAAATTCAGTTTGAGAACGAATAGGCTTTTGGATCAACAATTTCGAGGCCGTAAGATCTGAGGAACCTTGTAAAAGCAACCCTCAGACCTCTGGGAGCATTTTTGTTTTTTTCGAGGAAAAATCCTTCAAGCAGCTTCGATACATGAATTTTGTACATTTCATAATCCTTTATAAGGAAATGCATGTTGGGTGGTCTGAACCCGAAAAATTCAGTACTTGAATACTTCCTGCCGACGCTTCCAACGCCAAAGTTGAGAGTTATAAGAAAGGTTCCGCTGATCAATCTCTGCAACCTTTTTCCCATTTTTATATCTTTGACCTTTGCAAAACCGTTTAACTCAAGAATCTGAGAGACAAGTTCTAAGTCGCTCTTTCTTCTTCTGTCAGTAACCATCCCAGCAGAGTGCAAAAGCTTGTAAACTGTAACTGTTGAAACGTTCAGAATCTTGGATATCTGGCTAACGTTTAAACCCTTTTTATAAAGATCTATGACGTCGGCAGCCTGCATATCTATATTACGTATTGTAAATTTAAATTTTTCTGCCAAAATTTTGCACCAAAAAGTTCGTATTTGCTAAAATAGTATCGTTTTAAGTTCTATTTTTGTATTAACTATTCGCAAGCAAAGTAAACTACCTCGCCCTTACCAGTAGATCAAAACTTTTGTTGATTTTTATGATGTTTTTTGCTATCTTACCAGATTATAAACTAGATTTTAAATGCGATCTTTGTTCAAAAAGCTTTAGGCAAGGCTAAACAAGCCATCAAATTGCGCTGATTCCCCTAATTATGTTATAAAAATAGCGCTTTAAGCCAAAAATAAAGCATGTTTTAAGCTAGTAAAGTTATCTCATTATGTTTAAAATAAAAGCTATCTGAATATTTTAACGTATAAGTTAGAGATTAAAGCTTCAATCATTAATAAAAACTTAACATACATGCTTACTGAACTGTTACCTTTTATAGTTAATAAAAACCCATGTTGTATAAAAGAACTGCAAGGTAGAAGTAAAGCTTCCTTAAGCTGTAAAGCTTTGACGTCGTCTTTGGCAAAAACTGGTTTATCATCCTGTAAGAAGTCTCTATGGCCCACCTCTTTCTGAACATCCTTCTTATAGATTTAGGCTTAAGGTCTGTGTTCGTTGCAAAAACTAAAAGCTCGTTTCTGTCTTTAACAGCTACAATCCTAACTGTTGCCTGTTCATTTTGCTTTTTCTCTTGCTGTTCGTTTTGTAAATTAAGTCGTCCCCATCTTTGAACTTCCCTTTTGCCCTCATTATGAAATTTATTCTGTTAGCGTTAAGGTAATTTATTATATCAACTGTGTAGTATCCTGAATCTAAAAGCAAAATTTTAACCTTTTTGGATAAAAGCCTTCTTACATGTTCAACCTTGCTTTCGTTATTTACAGGCGTAACAGCAACTGTTAACTTTTCATCTCCCATAACGACAGCTGCCGTTGCGAACTGATAAGCCCAGTTAGAGCCGTTTTTATGATTAGTCCCTTTTACTCCTTCAGCTTTAGCTATAGAACATTATGTCGTGCCAGTCCATGGCAACGATTACATGCTTTCTGAACGCCCCCATTTCTCTCATCTTCTTCTTCATTGTACTTTAGAACGCTCTCTGGGTCCTGCTCTTTTAGGTTGTTCCTTATAGTCTGTCCGCATACATCAACGGATGAAGCAGTCCCCTCAACATAAGAGTTCGTTATTGGAGAAAGAACTATTACTTTCTTTATCGATTCTCTATCTCGAGCCTTTATATTCATAGCCTTGTCGATAGACTCATAATAAGTACTTGTTACAATTATTAGATCGCAGGATGCTGTTTATGTCCATAAACGGCAAAACGCCATCCTGCACTAAAAAAGTTTTGATCTACTGTTACGGACGGGGTCTCTGGTGTTAAAAGATGAATGTAAAATTCGAACAGCAATGGGTTAATCATGAATATGATTCAGTAGTAATTAAGCTGATTGAAATTATTTTGCTTAGAAGCTATAAAGCATCAACAACGATAAAACAAAAAACCTTTTGGTACTAACACAGTTTTCTGTCATGGTTTAAAAGTCAGGTTTGCAAAAAAAAGCGTATGATCATTTCTTACAATGAGTTTGACCTCGGCAAAGCTTATAGTGCACTCAGCTCGGCAATATACCCTGTTGGTTTTTTAAATATAAGAAAACTCTTGAGCATAACGGTGCCAGATGATTACAGCAACCCCGATCCCATAGCAGAAATAAAGATTCATAAAGCTCTCGATGTCTCGACGCTTGTATTTATAACAGCGGCCAAGAATTACGAGTTCTTCGAATCTAACGGTATCAAGTACTTTGTTTCCCTTGGGATAAACGGCACTGGCAAACACGCAGGGAGGACGATAAATACAGCTGTCTTTATAAATGAACCGCTTTCTATTAACGACCTTGTAGAAATTGTAAAGGTTATAACAGAAGCTAAATGCGGAGCGCTGATGGATTATGGACTCAGGATAACCGGCACTGTTACCGATGCCGTTGCTGCTGGGACATCCCGTCTTTCGGAAAACGTCCGTTTTGCAGGTACAGCTACTCCTCTCGGTTCAGAAGTAGGAAGAGAAGTTTACATATCTGTAATGAGGCTTCTTGAAAAAGATTTAAACCATTTTTAGATTTTCAAGCGCTTTGAACCGGCTGCCCTTCCATCAGCTTTGCCTTTTTACTTACTGAGTACAATCCTGCAGTTAGCAGTACAACAGAAATTAGCTCAAGAACCTGAGGAAGTAGCGGTAAAAACGCGCTGAATAATGAAATAACTACAGATATTATCAGCAATATTATGGCAGCCTTTATCAGCGATGATCTAAACTGTGAACCCAGCCTCCAGTAACCAACAAGAACCATTATATAACCGGCCAGCAGCATCAAGATGCCCAAGAAGATGGGGATTGCTGCAGTAAGGGTCATTGCTAGTAACTGAGGCGGTAAGGTATGAGATAACTGAAGTGATACAAAAAAAGTCTCTACATTTATCAGCATAAATATTGAAGCCGGCATGATCAGAATGAAGCCTATAAAGCTCAGTATCGATCCAATATATGGCATATGATAATCGCTGCTGTTAAACGATGAAAGTTTTTTCCAGCCATAGACCATAAGCAGGATTTCAGTAAACCCAACAGCCGTGGCGAACACAACGAGAACGATAAACGCTCCCAGCATTTCCTTTATCAGCGCTATTGGCATGTGCGCTACCAGATTTGATGCATTATATGCTGTAACGCTTGTTGTGTTAAAACCATAAATCGACGTTATGTTTGAAATATTTCCAAGGTGAGTAAGGTTTGCCTCTATATAAGCAGAAAAGATAATTAGCGCAGCTATACCTCCTATAAGAGCTATAACCTGGCTAAGAAACAGGTAAAAAGATCCGCTTGACGCTTTTTCGTAATCGTTCATATGCTATTTTTTATTATGATGTTTATTAATAAATATTATTTTTTAAATTGCAAAAGAAGATTTTTAAGAATACAAACATTTAATAGCGTTGCGTTTAATTATGCGGTATGAGAAAGAACGTTCTAATTTCAGGTATAATATTACTTTTGATAGGGGCTACACTATTCTTTGCCGCTCCATATGCTTTTAAGAGCGCACTTAACCTGGGGGAGTTATTGCCGTTTAGGAATTCTTATACTCTGGAACCAAATTCTAGCATAATACTTGGCTCAATTCCTCCAGGAAAAATGCTCGTGGGTATTTATAATGATACGCCTTTGCTCGCATTAAAGTTGATTGGAAACGAGCTCAACGTGACTAAGGTTAACGGCAACTTTGTTTTTGAATCGTACAATACAGAGAGCAGCGCCCTGAGCGTTTATGCAATGAATAACTACAGTAGCGCCGTTGTCCTTAACTATTCTGTACTGGTTGTATCTCCAAGCGATATAGTTTACTCAACACTTATGGTAATGGTGGGCGGAATACTGATGATAGTAGGTGGCATAGTTGTTGTTATTGGCCTTTTTATGAAACCAAAAAAGCCTATCGTTCCGCCATGATTTTTTTAATATTTAAAAACCAAAAAATTATTAAGCTTTATAACGTATTTGGCTTAAAAGCATTGACCTCAATAATCAATATTATATATATTAATGTAATGTTTTTATTATAAAATACTTCATAAACACAGCTTATTATTTCATCAGTAATCGCTGGTTATTTTCAGTTTCAAATAAATTTATATTATAATTCTGAAATGCAAAACATTACGTTATGATAAAATTGATTTTTAACCTTAACGGGGTTAAGGGGACGAAAGTCCCCTTATGTGAGCTGTAATCCCCTTATAGAAATGTTTAAGCCTTCTGCGCATTATCTTTGCAGACATATGATGCCCATAAAGTCTCGCAGACCTCGATCTGGGGAATCCTCGATGCCTTGAATAAGGCTAACACTTTAATCGTGTGAAATCAGCAATAAGGGGCTCTGTCTGTGGAACGCAGGCGAGACGCCAGATTGTTGAGCCTCTACAAGCAGCATGATGAAGCATTCTTCATGTAAAAGCAAGCGTGGAGATAAACCGGGAAGCTCTGTCCGCAAGATCATGGTGTTCAATCTTAAGCTTTCTATATGCGGAGCTTCAGTGTAAAAGGATTTTTGCTATCAGCCCTGGATCAGTTTCTGATCTTTTCTTATTCTTTTAACTAGGCATATTAAGCCTTCATTGTTATATTTTATTCCATATTCTTTAGCAAGCCTGTTACATAGCTCCTTTTCTATAGGAGCTTCGAAGGGCCCGTATATATCCTTCAGGGCTTCTATAAAGAGCTCAGCTTTAGAAAGAACATCTTCAGGCCTGACTTTATACCTTCTGTTCATATGGAAGAGAACAGCATCCTTTACGGGTTTTCCACCAAACTTTGTGAGCGTTTCTTCAACTATATCTTTAAGGCTCTTTTTCGGCATCTATACCACCCTGATAAAGTCTACTGTACCTTTTTCTGGCTTCAGATCTACAATATAGAGCGGACCGAGAGGTCTGACGTTTCTCCAGAACAGAAAGCCGTCAGTAACAGTTAAGCGCCAGAATATGTTAGCGTACTTCTGTTCAACCTTGATGGCTTCTTGATTTGAATATCCAAAGATAAACGCTGTCCTGTTAAACATTCTGTCTCTGCTAATGCTTTCTCTTACATAAAGCTCGTACTCAACTGGATCTTTTATGGCAAAATCTTCATCAGCCAGAAGGTTTATAAAGTTCACAACATTTTCTTCATAAGTTTTTTGCAACCTTGGTATTTTATCAGCTTTATATCCATAATCTTTATATGCAGGAATTAAAATGTTAAGGCGAGAGGTATTTTCGATGATGGCTTTAACTTCTTCAAGAAAAGTTTCCTTGTTCTCGTTTGGTCCCATTAAATAATTGACTTTATAGCCCATCTTTACGTAATCTGCTATGAACATCTTTCTTAGCAAAGAGCCCCTTACGTCCTCAACGCTCATGTCGAGCTCAATTAGAACCCTGTTTCCAAGGTACTTTATCGAATCGACCTCTGCGCTTGGGGGCTTACTCACGTTGCTGAACCTGCCCAGAAATGGTTTTTGCAGCATGTAGAAAGGATCAAATATCCTGAGCTGATCTTTGAGAGTTACGTAGTGCAGAGGCTGCTCTACAGGGTGATCCCTGTCCTTGATTATCCTTAATGCCCTTACGCTCTGTCCGAGAACGCTCTCAAAGTTAAGGCTGATTATAGCATCCGATACAAACCTTACATGTTCCGCCACAGGGTTCAGGCCTTCAGCTATAAGCACCATTGATGCGCTTTTCTGCTTGACCGAACCGTAAAGAAGCTGTAAAAAAGGCCTTATTGAGCTCTCATCTTTAATTCCAAAGAACATGGCATCAACTGTATCAATTATAACAAGCTGATCATCAGAAAGAGCTTCAGCTATCTCTGAATAAACAGTCTCAACTGAACCGCTCATCGCGTTTACAACCTTTAGATTACCCCTGTATCCAGGAGCAACAAACTTCATCTTCTCCCTTAACGAGCTTTCAGGGTCAGCGTATGAAACGTAAACGCATTTATCTTTCATAGAACAGGCTTTAAGCGCCAAAAATGTCTTGCCTATTCCCGGAGGACCTTCTATGAGCGAAACGTATCCAGATGTTGTTAGTATGTCAAGAACGCTTCTCATTTATATAAAAATAGCATCAACAGTATTTAAATTTTTTAAATTAAACCCGGATATGTAAAAATTATTTATCGTTTATGGCTTTATAAACGATATTTTTATTGAGTTAGGAACATAGCTTTTAAAGTCTCCAGCACACGATCTTTACAGGCTGATGTATAACTCCGAAAATATTACAGGGATCAGATAAAAGAGGTAAAACTTTTACAAAAGAATTTCTCAGAAAGCCAGAACGTATTAGCTCAAGACCTTAAATGGCAAGCTAGAAAACGTGGCGATGAACCGGGAAACTCTAACCGTAAGGTTAAGTACCCATGTGAGCTGCTTATTAATTTATCGGCAATGCTTTTTCTGCATGTTAGCGTTTCAATAGTAACTATTATGCTGTTTAGAAAGATGTCATTTAGCATTTTTAGTCATGGCTTATAGAGCGAGCTAGCGTATCTCTGCCATTTTACGAGGGATATATCACTTACCCATTCGGGGCAATCCCCAGTGTCAAAGCATCAGACCTTGTTAACGGGTCAGCCCGCAATTAGTTCATCGAGGCCTTACCC
>Ga0081529_124790_pt1 | contig 10645 bp, 10 predicted proteins | sample EchGeymetagenome_FD_71012 | JGI IMG/M metagenome (GOLD analysis project Ga0081529, IMG submission 71012) | Ferrous microbial mat and aquatic microbial communities from Echinus Geyser, Yellowstone National Park, USA - transect B T=78-80 C v2... ...
CTAGTTGTTAAAATAATTGTTGGGTGTGGGTTGTGGAATGGCCGCTTGGGTGGCTCATGACGTATCGAGGAGCCAATTGCCAACTATGGAGCTTCGTTCACAGTAAGTGCATGGGATCAAAACTATGCAGTGGAGCAGCTAAAATACTCATGAATGAGTTAAACAAGCACAGGTGTTTCAATTATGCACCGAATTAGGTGCATCACCGTGGGTGGGTTTAAAACCAATGGGCCGCCGAAAAACGGCAAAGGCCCGATGGAGAGCGAGGAATATCAGAAGATGAACAAGGGAGCCTCCCCGTCTCGTCCCACCCAGGCGGGGAGGATAGAAACATGTACCGAGCTAATAAGCAAGGCAATGAGGTGCTTAGAAAACAACGACAAACGATGCGTCATGAGGAAGATCGAGGAGTTAATAAAGGCAAACTGTTACAACGGCAACATGGTTGGTAATGAGATTGTAAGCAGTGTTAAGGACGTGGTTCATAAATTATGGTTAAGCAGTGGTGATGAGTTAAGGTGCGAGTTGTTAAGGATGCTTAGGAGCCTTGATACGTCGAAGAACTGGGTTAGGGATGCGTTGGGCATGAACACGAAAAGACTGAACAAATGGTTAGTTAGGTGCAACATTAATGGAGAGAGTAGGATGACGAGGAATAACATCATTGAAAACATCGAGGACCTACTGAGGGATGTGCTCGGTTGGGACGAGATTGTTATGTGCAACGAGCTATGGCGATTCATAGGTGTTGATACCGATGCATTCAGGAGACACGGGATAGAGCCATGCATATGGTTGATTGGACTCGAGGGATTGAGGAGTTTAAAACGGCCATACTGGCTCGGGCTAAGGGCCAGCGACCTAGCGGTGAGGAGACGTGAAAAAGGCGTTGAGTTGAAATTAAGGACAACGAACACCATAGACGCCGTATTCTTCCCAATGCTTCTGAACATAGTTAAGACACCCCGCCCAGAAATTGAGTGGGGAAGAATAATACCGGGGACGAGGCACGCGACCAAGTCAATTGCTTTGTCATTCTACGTAGACCTAGGCCCTAACGAGTGGCCATGGCCCATTAATCTCAACGCCGACGAATTCGAAAGGATACTTAATGGTTTTAATGATGAGGGGCTCGCCATGTTCGTGGCAGGCATGATCGATGGAGACGGATTAGTACGGTGTATCTTTAAAGATAACAATGCCTACGTCCATGTGGGAATCACAGCCTGTAAGAAATGCCATAAATCGTACATTCTCAACGTGTTGAGGAGGGTGATTGCCGAGAGGTTTGGCATCGCTGGAAGCATTGAATCGCAGAGAGCAGCTAACGTCTTAGTGTTCAGCGGCGAGGACGCCATTAGGTTGCTTAGGCGCGTCACTAAGTACATGCATCACCCGCTCAAGAGGTTGAGGGCTGAGCTAATCCTGGCGCTTTACGACGAGAGAATAAGCCTTGAAGTGTTCGGGAAGCTCTATGAACAAACAGAGTACGAGCGCAGAGCACCAGACGTCAAGAGGAGCCACGGCTTGGAAGCCCTCGCCCAAGCGGCCCCACAAACCCACACCCACGGGGCTAAAACAATTTTCCAAAACCCAAACCGAGAAATATAGAACAAAGTTCATGGTGGGCCCGCCGGGATTTGAACCCGGGACCTCCCGGTTATGAGCCTTACGCGGGGCTTTTGCCCCAGGGCGCTCTACCTGGCTAAGCTACGGGCCCACTTATGTTCCAATTTCCATGATTTTTAAGGTTTTTCTTTCACGTGTTCGTGCTCTGTTCCCGTGGGTGTGGGTTTGTGGGGCCGCTCGGGTGAGTGCGTCTACGGCGTGGTATCTCTTTGGGTCATTGTTGCTGTCTCCGTATTTTGTCAAGCCATAAAGTGTGGTGAATGCTTCACGGTCTATTTTGCCATCGCGAAGCATTAGGATTAATTCGGCTCGCAACCGCTTTATTGGGTGATGTAGGTACGGCACGATTAATCTAAGCAGCTCGATGGCGCTTTTTCCGTAAACCCTCAACTCGGCTCCATTTCTCGTCTTATATTCATAAATTCTGCTCTCTATCCCTAGTTTCCTCAATGCTTCCTGAATCGCGTTTAGAAGAGCTCTTTTTTCGCAAGCTTTGCACGCTGTAATCGATATAACCAGTGTTGATTTTTTAATGTTATAATAAATTGTGCCGTCTCCGTCGACGTACCCTGCGATCAGCTTCGGCACTTCTTCTGGCTTCAGCGCCTTTATGTACCTGACCAGCTCCTCTGTATCTAACCACTTCCACTTCTTCTTCCCTACATTGATGTAATACTCTATGGCTACAATGCCTGTACTTCCCCCCTGTTTCGGCTTGTCGTTGCTCCAGAAAAACACCACGCTTGGTTTTCCGAAGCCACTAAGAATCAATGGAAATATCACAGCGCTGATAGCCTCCGTTGTACTTAGTGAAACCTTCACATACTTATTGTTTCTAGCTTTGACAACGCGGTCAGCAATGTCGCTGGCTATTATGCCCACGAGGTAGCTAATGCTTGTTTCTGCCCTAAGCCATGCACACACGTCTATGCCGTGCCTTTCGAATTCATCAATGTCAATACCAATAAATCGCAATAAGTTCCTACACATTGACTCTTCAGTCCAACCGAGTTCCCTCTTCATCAAGTCTTCGATCTCCTCAATGAGTTTGTTTTTCGCTACACGTCCCTCTAACTTAAAGCCGCATTTTTCTGGTACTTTTCTAAGCCATCTTGAATCGTTTAAAGCAGTTCTTATCCATCTCCTCGAAATACCGAGATCCCTGAGTAACGATAGTATTTCGCATCGTGTTTTATTATCGCTGATGAGCCACAACTCGTGAAAGGCATCCCTAACACTGTTGGCAATCTTCTTGCCCACTGCATAGCCGTTGTGGCAGTCTGCCTTTATCAACTCCTCTATGAGCCTCGTAACGCAGTCCTTGTCGTTGTTTTCTAGGCATTTTGTTGCTTGTTTTATTAATTCTGTGCATGGCTTTATCCTCCCCGCCTGGGTGGGTTGAGGCAGGGAGGTTTCGTTGCTTGTATCTGAGATTTCCTTGCTGGTCATCGGGCCTTTGTCCTTTGTGGACGGCCCGTTGTTGGTTTTAAACCCACCCTTGGCTAGGCACTCACTTTGGTGCATAACCGAAGCACCTATGCTTCTCAAGTTCATCCGTGAGTATCTTGGCTAACTCGCTGCATAGTTCTGACTCCATGCACTTACTGTAAACGTAGCTCCATAGTTGGCAATCAACTCCTCGATACGTCATGAGCCACCCAAGCGGCCATTCCACAACCCACACCAACAATCACTTTAACAACTAGGCTTATAAGGAACCACGAACACGGGCACAAACAACAACCACACACGCAATAACAGCAACCACAACAAACACCTAATCCAAACAACACGTGCCGAGGAAAATAATGGAGAAACTACCAAAGGTAGTATTGGCGTGAGGAACGGCGAACCGCCTAAACAAACCCAAGGCACAACCACTTAAAACCAAACAACCCACCACGGGAGATCCCGAGTTCAAGCCCCGGCGGGCCCACCATCGAATTATCACTGTATTTAAGCGATCCTTACCTATCCCAGCGATGTATTAAAAGACGCACCTGACGTAACCGCCGTCTATCAGTATCATTGATCCATTTATGTACGCCGCCTTATCGCTAGCGAGGAAAGCAACAAGATAGCCTATTTCCTCGGGTTTCCCGTACCTGCGGACGGGGACTTCGGCGCTCCAGTTCTTAATCACCTCGTCGATGCTCACGCTCCTGTTCCTGGCTTCTTCCTGGGCTAGTTGTTTTATTCTCTCGGTCTCTATGTAGCCCTGCATTACACCATTTGCCGTGATGCCGTACTGCCCATACTCTATGGCTAGGGATTTCACGAGCCCTGCTAGGCTTAGTCTGACAGTATTTGACAGCACGAGGTTTGGTATCGGCTGCCTGAGGGTTAGTGATGTCACGTATATCAACCTTCCCCAACCCTTACTAACCATATGACCGACCACACGCCTAGTTAACCAAACAGCGCTTAACAACAGTAGTCGGGTTGCGTACTCCCAATCATCATCACTTAGTTGGGAGAACGTGCCGGGCTTAGGAGGGCCTGTGTTATAAACGAGTATGTCAATTGTGCCGAAGCTCCTCATTACCTCATTAACGAGTGTCTCGACATCGCCCTTCACCGTTAAGTCAGCCTTTATGGCGAGCACCTCGGCACCGCTCTCCTTAGTAATGATTTCCTTAGCCCTGGCCAACTCATCCTCACGCCTAGCGCTTATCACGACCTTGGCGCCCTCCTGGGCTAAGACCTTGGCTATGCCGAAGCCTATTCCTCGGCTGGATGCCGTTACTAGGGCGACCTTATTCCTCAGGCCCAAATCCATATCGGCATATCAAAGCTTACCTTCCTTTTTCAGCATTATCCCTGTTAATACCTAAATGCGTACACAACAAGGTTTAAATTCCACTGTATCTTCCACGTTAGTGTCAATGAGCTCTCTTGAAATTGATTTGAAGAATAGGGAGAGGTATGAGGATATTGTAAAGGCAATCAGTGAATTCGGCCGATCGGTAAAGGAGACAGTATTTGAAAACTTACCTGGCGAATTATCTATAACTTATCAAAGGATACGCGAAATATACATTCAAGAAACTAATAAGGGTAGGGTAGACCAAAGCCACCTAATTCAGTTATACGCGAATGTACCAAGGGCTGAGGAGCTGCTTAGGTACCTACTATTCATCACAGTATTGTTTACGGGCTTCAAAAACCTGAGAAATGAATTAATATATAAGGTGGTGGCTAGGAACTACGAGCGTATAAACCAACTGCTCAATAATCCCAAGTATTCCATGGCTAATGACATTAGCATGGCACTACTAAATGACTATTTAAGCGAGGGAGTTAAGGGTGAGGACATTAAGGAGGTCAATAACGCCGTCCACAGCTTTGTCTACGGACTCAGGAGATTAACTGGCGCATACGGAACAACACTACTGAGGTGGATACCCAAGTTCCGCGATCTTGACTCCTTCGAGAAATCCTTGACCATGTTCTACCCAATTAGGGCTAATGAAAGGAGGAGGAGGGCTATTAGGACATTCATCAGGTGGGTTTCCCACGAGACGAACTTACCTGTGGCCCTTGGACTACTATTTAGGGGTGTCTACAGGCGGTACACAATGATTGCTGACATCTACAGCACCATGGTTACTATCAGGAGTGGGGCATTTCTAATATCAACTAACGACAACACACTTAGGGTAATTAATAAGATAGTGGCAGGTAGGGATAGTGGCGTAACCATAAAGATTTACGAGGTTAAGGGTATCGTGAGGACTGTGGGTAGGTTAAGCAATGACCCGATAATCTACGAGAGGGGGGCATTCAGGATAGGTCATGACTACTGCTCAAAGCTTAAATGCAGCGAGTGCCCCATCAATAAGGTTTGCATGAAGTTAACATGGGTGGACATCAAATGAGCAGTATAGACCTACCTGAGGAATTAAGAAGGTTGATTGAGGAGGTAACCATGAATAAACTAAATGAGGTTAAGGGCAAGACCGAGACATTGATATTCGTCGACTCAGTAATAGATGAGGTGAAGAGGGGGGGTGTGGTGATGGATGACGACACAGAGGCTAAGGCAAGGCCCTACGTAGTGGATATACTATGGACACTACGTAAAAGGGGTGTGATAGCAATGGATGATGACCTACTACACTTTAGCCTAACAAGGAGCCAAGATACGTAGGACTTAATTATGCATCACCGAAAGCAATCAATAACCTCAATAAAATTACGCAAATAAGACCACCCTCTTCACAATAAACCACCCAATACTCATTTTTGAGGATTTTATTGGTACATGCCTAGTTACGTAGTCATAATTGCTCAAGGCATAACACGTACCCTCTATAAGCACGTTAATAAAAATTAAACAATACCAATAAATTAATGCCCAAAATTAACATAACGTCCCCTGCATGCACCCACGCCAAACCACCCGGAGGAAATTCCTCCGGGTGGTTTTTCATAACCTACCCAACTCAACTTTAATTGCCCCATACTCACTAATATGTACTATGGCATAACGGCCCTCATAAAAAGGCCCTGGATTCACCACCACCGTACCTCCAATATCATCAATACCTGGCGATTCGTGTACATGCCCTGTGAGCATCACCGACGGTTTAGCACGCTCAATAAACTCCCTAACGGCTTTACTACCAATGTGCCTACCACCCCAGGCCATATCTACCTTACAATCATAGGGCGGATAATGACTTAATACTATCAATTTACGTCCCAATCTCTCCACAGCCTTAATCTCGATTGGGTAACCAGCTAAATATAGGTCTTTACCTATGTCTATGATGCGCCCCTCAATGAGGTATTTAGATATCCTAACCCTAATGCCCAGTGGATCCATATTACCCAACACGGCATAGACAGGTTTACCAAGCTTGCTAAGTAGGTCTAAAATGCCGATGTCCTCAAAATCTCCACCTACGGTAATTATATCAATAGTGCCCATTAGGTTCTTTAGTTTATCTATTAAGTCTCGTTCTCCATGGGCATCACTTATATGTAGTATCTTCACCATACACTATAATTCATTTGTTCACAGACTAATTTATTTACCTTTAGAGGTATTATTTAAAAAACAGGCTACAGTAATTATTATCATGACGACCGAGACTACGGAGAGGGTAGCTACATGGAGAAAGGTTGTGGCTGGCGTGTTATTTGCAATACCGTGGATATTCTACCTATTACTAACGCTATATAACACTGCGCAACCTGGGCTTGGTGGCGTACCGTTCTTCTACTGGTTCCAAACGCTGTGGCTTGTTGTGTCGTCAATACTATTCATAATAGCCGTGTTCATACTATACCCGGGTAGGAGGTGATGGTAATGAGTCCCCTAGTCGGCCCACTAGGTTGGGGTATATTCCTGGGGTTCTTTGTGATATTTGTCTTCCTGGGCTTTTACGGTGCACGTTGGCGTAGAGGCGACCTAAGCCAGTTACATGAGTGGGCGTTGGCTGGTCGTAGGCTCGGCACCTTCTTGGTCTGGTTCCTGGTCGGTGCTGACTTGTATACGGCTTACACATTCATTGCCGTGCCTTCGGGGGTATTTGCCAGCGGCGCTCTGTACTTCTTCGCAGTACCTTACGTTGCCACGACATTCGCCGTCGCCTCAGTAACCATGCCCGTGCTTTGGAGGTGGAGTAGGTTGAGGAATTATGTGACGGCTGCCGACTTCGTTCAAGATAGGTTTAACAGTAAGCTACTGGCCGGCTTCATGGCGGCTACGGGTATTGTGGCTGAGTTCCCATACATAGCCCTTCAGATAGTTGGTATGCAGGCGGTATTGACGATAATGCTCCTCGGTATTGTGAAGAATATAAAGTTAGTCAGTGATTTAGCATTGACGATAGCCTTCATTATACTGGCTGCCTTCACGTACACCAGTGGCTTAAGGGGTGCCACGTTAACTGCGGTGTTTAAGGATGCACTGGTGTTTCTGGGCGTCATTGCAATACTTGCTGCAGCACCTTTTGCGATATCTGGTGCCTTCTCAACGGCATTTAAGGCAGCCACACTAGCTGCATCAACAACAAAGGGCTTACTAGCAAGTGGTGTTGATTTCTTAAAAACACCCTTTGCAGCAGCCTACACAACGCTTTGGGTAGGCAGTGCATTGGCACTATATTTGTATCCGCACGCTGTCAATGGCGCACTGAGTGCTGAGAGCGATAAGAAACTTGCCCTAAGTACGGCTTTACTGCCTATCTATGGAGTAGCATTAGCGTTATTAGCTATGTACGGCATATTGGTTTACGGCGACACCTCAGCCATGAAGATACTAAGCCTATTCCCACCGAGCGCCAGGGGTAGCTTAGTAATACCAACGTTGGCGGTTACGACCCTGCCCGAGTGGTTGGCGGCTTTGGCATTACTTGGGGTATTTGTCGGTGGTTTAGTTCCTGCGGCTATAATGGCGATGAGCCAGGCGAACCTGTTGGTCAGGAACCTTGTTAAGCCTCTATATCCAGGGATAACACCACAGGGTGAGACTAGGGTTGCCAAGTGGGCCTCCGTAATCTTTAAGTTCCTGGCGCTGGGTTTCGTGTTTATTGTACCAGCTACGTACGCAATATGGCTTCAGCTTCTCGGTGGTATAATAATCACACAGACCTTACCATCAGTATTCCTAGGCCTAGTGACGGATAGGCTTGATAAGTACTCGTTAATGGTTGGTTGGGCTGTCGGCCTTGGATTGGGGGTCTACCTATTCGTGACGCCACACATACCCGCAGCATTTAGCCCACTATACCCAATAGCTGGTCACCTGGTTTATATAGCGGTGATCGCCTTAGCCGTGAACCTGCTCATAGTTCTTGTGGGTACCGGCATCGCCATGGCGATAAGGCATACTAGGTGAGGGTTCTACTGCTTATGGTGTTGACCCAATTGATCGTGTATACTTTGATATTAAAACATTGACAGCTTTCATAACTTTTCGATAAAGAAGGCTTAAATTTTGGATAAAATAAGACTACACAGTCCTAGTGGGGTTGTCGCCCCACCAGGAGCCAGCCCCGTGGCAACCTGAACACTGATGCCCCAAGGATGGGAGCAAAGTCCCGACAAGGGATGAAAAGTGATTAGGGACGTGGCTCTACGCCAGTGTTACCCTCAGTAGTTTCTTCATTGTTTCTGGCTTTATGTGTCTCTGTATTTGGTTTTTGTTCGCATTGTAGTTGCTCCTTGTCAGTACTGCGTGTGTCGTTGGTGTCTCCCCATCCCCGATAGGCGCAATTCTACTGAGGTCGGTCATTATTGCATTGTCACGAATAATCCTAGTCCTAAATGGTAAGTTTTGTCGTGAGCGACTTTTATTTTTTGTTGCTACTCTTTCTTGTGAATGTTGCGCAGAGCCGTTGCTGTTGAGCTTGAGGTCGCTAAGGGGCTCAATAGGTTGCTTTACTCCGTTGAGTCTGTGTATCTCGGTATTGTTCGTGAGGTTGTCATGTATGCCGTTGAGCACAACGTTACGAGTGCAGTGAAACTCCAGAAGTTGTTTTACCGCAAGTATAGGCTGGAGTACCCAAGCCTTAACTCACAATTAGTTATCCAAGCAATTAGGCAGGCGTCTGAAATCGCGAGATCCTTCCTTAGAAGAAAAAGAAAGGGCTTGGCGTATAAGCCCTACCCGGAGGTTAGGAGAGTCTCGATTAGGTTTACGGAGATTGCTTGGAGTTATAATCAATTCGTTGGCTCCATAGCGCCGGTTAGGGTTTGGATTTCACCAATCAGCACCGGTAGGAGGGGTAGGGGTGGTAGAAGATTCGAAGTCTGGTTAAGACCACATAAGCGCCTCTGGCTTTATTGGTGGAAAGTATTGAGAGGAGAGGCGGAATTAGCGTCTACGTTGATTATTAAGAGAAAGGCAAACAAGTGGTATGCCATATTCGTCTTTGAGCTGAAGCCCAAGAAGGAAGAGCCAAAATCAATTGTTGCCTTCGACATCAATGAGAACAATGTTGCTGTTGGTAGGATTGATATTGAAACCACTGTGGGCAAAGTAGCGAAATGGAACAAGCAATACTTAACGCCACAGCTATACTTGATTAGGACGGACTTCGGCAGATTGGCGAGACGATATGAGAAGGTTAGGAGTGCGATTATCGAGAGGTTGAAGCCCGAGTTTGCCTTACCAAATGGCAAGTATGTGAATGTGACGAGCACTAGGGAGTTCAGGAAGCGTGTGAGGAAATTACGAGAAAGGGATAGGAAGTTAGGTAGGGTTAGGTATGTGGCTAGCGAACTAACAAAAACGCCAGCAATCATTGTAACCGAGAATCTTGGTGAGAAGCCGCAGGACGAGATGATTAATGGCGTGAGTAAGAGTGAGCTTAGGCATAGAATAAAGCAAACACCATTCAAGGCTGTGGAGAAAACCGTTGAGGATAAGGCCTTGGAGCGTGGCTCCAAGATATTTCGTGTTTCAGCCTATAGGAACAGTAGGGTTTGTCCAATTCATTTTACGAAGCTTGAGAGTACCAATGATTGGCACACTCTTTACTGCCCAAAGGGCCACTACGTAAATAGGGACTACGCATCTGTGGCTAATATGACGTGGAAAACAACGCCAGAGTCCTGGACCAAAGGCATTTGGTGGGATTTGAGGAAAAAGATGGAATGGGGAGAGCACGAAGGTAAATCAAACACAACCATACCATACTCCATCGTACAGTACCTACATGCAATGTTAAAGACTTTCATGGCCAGCCTAGAACAAAGCCCCGCGGTGCTGGCCCGGGGCGATCCCATGAACCCAGCCGGAGGAGCCAATGAAGGCAGGGCGAGGAAACCTCCCAAAAAGGGAGGAGGCCGCGATTTCTAAACGGTCCCCACAAGCCCACACCCACGGGGAACTAAATACAAACCAAAGAACGTGAAATAAAGTTTATGATGACGCCTATCGTAATGGAGGGCAAAATATCGTTGATTGAGGGGTATAGGGAGGCTTACATCAAGGTTCGGATTATCGAGAGCCTCCAGGGGCTTCAGTTAGCTGTAAGACTGCTTAGGGAGGGTTTCAGTAGGA
>Ga0081529_116298_pt1 | contig 10632 bp, 9 predicted proteins | sample EchGeymetagenome_FD_71012 | JGI IMG/M metagenome (GOLD analysis project Ga0081529, IMG submission 71012) | Ferrous microbial mat and aquatic microbial communities from Echinus Geyser, Yellowstone National Park, USA - transect B T=78-80 C v2... ...
ATTAAATAGCTTAATATTCATACCAACTCTTAAGCTATTTCGTAAAAAAGTAGTATTGTGGGCAGATGATTGGGGTTATAAAAAGCATTTTATCAGAAAAATTTTTGAACCTTTTATTCGTCTAATATATTTAATAGCTGACGGTATATTAGCACATGGTCCTAAGCATTATTTGTATTTTTTTAAAATAGGCGTTGATAAGAGAAAAATATTTTTCATAGGAAATGCCTCTACCGTATTTAAAGAATTTTCGTCTGAAGATGAGATTAAAAGAGTAAGAAGAATATTAAATACGAAGTATATTATTTTGTATGTAGGCGGCCTAATTAAGAGAAAAAATGTAGACAAAATTATTAAGGCTATTTATAATTTAAGACAAAAAAATTTTGATGTTGGTTTATTAATAGTAGGACAAGGGCCTGAATTCAAAAATTTATACAAGATGGTATTGGAGATGAATTTAACCAACTACGTAAAATTTTTAGGTTGGATACCTTATCATAAATTAGTCAACTATTATTTAACTGCTGACGTTTTTGTTTTTCCAGCAGAAAACGAGCCATGGGGCTTAGTAATAAATGAAGCCTTAGAAGCTGGCATACCTATAGTAGCAACTAAAAGTATAGGTGCAGAAGAATTAATCGCTAATAATATTAATGGTGTGCTAATAAATGAAATCAACGAGGAAAATATAACAGATAGTATTATTAAATGCTTAGCAAATAAAATAGACGTGAATAATCAAATTATATTGAAGATAAAAGAGAAATATAATTATAAAACAATGGCTAATTTATTTATAAATAGCCTTATAAAAATTTATTATTATAATTAGGAAAGTAATCTAAGTAAATATTACAATGCGTGCCTATCAAGATGTTCTATAAAATGGAACATTATTCTAGTGTATTACTTAATGATGTAATTAAGAAAATTAATTTTAAAATTCTTCGCTGTATTAATATAGAAAATCATATAAGTGAGAGTATGAATTTTGAACCAACTGTATCATTTGTTATTCCTACTAGAAATTCTGGAAGGACTTTGGAAGTATGTTTATCATCAATACATAATCAAGATTATGATAAAGATAAATTAGAAATTATAATAATTGATAGTTATTCAAAAGATAATACACTGGAAATTGCAAAGAAATTTGCTTCAAAAATAGTACTTCATAATGGATCGCTTGGTGAAATAAGAGATTTAGGTTTCAAAGTTGCTAGAGGCGATATAATTGCTATGTTTGATTCAGATGTGATAATCCCACATAAAGACTGGCTTAAAAATGCAATCAAATATTTTGGTTTGAACAAAAGAATAAGTACTGTGTGGTGCTATAGTTTACCTCCCAAATTATTACTCTCAAAAGTATATGTAAGCTTTGAGTGGTATTTTGCGCTTAATGAGTATTTAAAAGGAAGATACCCTGCAGGTGGAGGAAATTCTTTATTTAGGAAAACCATTGTTGAAGAGGTTAAAGGTATAGGAAAAAAAATTGATTTCGGAGAAGATTTCATTTTAGCAAGAAAAATGAAGGAGAGAGGTTATATAACTATTTTAAATCCTGATCCTATAATTCATTTTACTCATACAAGCCTTAAAGAAATAATAACAAAAGAAATTAGGAGAAATAAAAGTTTTCTAAAAAATAATTTAAAAGATTTAACGACTTATAGCTTTAATGAAATGGTTTTTTCACATTTTATATATATGATTAAAGCAATTGTTAATGGCACATTAAAGAATAAAGAAATGTTTTGGTTATTAACGCCTTTATTGTTATACATTAGAGCCCTGTGTTATCTTCTATCTTTACAAAGGAACGCTACCAAAAAAGCATAGCTTAAATTATACTTTGCGAATACTCACATTAACATATCCTATCACAAGCAATATCGGAGGATATTCAACTTTCTTATATAATCTTTCTAGTAAATTGAATAAAAAAGGAATATATTTCGAATTTATTTTTGAAAAGATATCTCCTCTTCAACGAGGATATTTGTTAAATAATTATCTAGAAATAAATTTACCGCCATTGCCTTTGATATATAGATTAAAACTTCTTCCCTTTAGATTAAGGAAAATTAAAGATTTTGATTTAATCTTCGCGATGGATCCTTGGATAATTCCAGGTTTAAAATTAAGAAATATTTATAAAACGCCTCTCATTGGTTATTTTTTCGATGTTTACAGTATAGAAATTTATTATATGCTAATGAAAAATAATTATAAACAATTTAGCACTTTGGTTAATTTTATATTTAAAGACAAAATTTTAAATTTGGAAGTTAAAGCTTGTAATCAGGCTACAAAAATAGCTGTTGCTTCCAAATCAACCTTATCCAAGTTGGTTTATTCGGGCGTAAATATTAAAAAAATAGAGATTTTACCACCAGGTATCGATACTCAAATTTTCAGACCTATAAATTCTGCAACTAAAACACTATATAATATTTATAATTTAACTGAAGATGAAAAAATCATTTTGTATGTAGGAGGTTTTGGATTTAGAAAAAGATTAGATCTATTAATTATTTCTTTTGCAAAGCTTTTAAATAAAATAACAGAGCAGAAATTAAGATTGCTAATAGTTGGTAATGGGCCTCAAAGAAAATATTATGAATCTTTGGTTAAAAAATTAAACATAGCTGATAGAGTAATTTTTACTGGTGAAATAGAAAACAAAAAATTACCCTTATACTATTCTTCAGCATATGTTTTAGTATATCCTTCATCTAATGAAGGTTTAGGTTTAGTGCCTCTAGAGTCTATGGCTTGTGGGACTCCAGTAATAGCATCAAAAACTTATGGATTGGTAGATATAATAAAGGATGAATATAACGGGTTGCTTTTTAGACCAGGTAACATTGAAGAATTAACGTCGAAAATGTATTATTTGATTAAAAATGAAGGATTAAGAGACTTATATGGTAAACATGGTAGAGAGTTTGTTTTAAAAAACTATAATCTTGAAACTCAATTAGAAAAATTTGAGGCCTTCTTTAAAACTAGTTATGACATATAATATTGTGATTATAGACGGTGGTGAAACCTAGAAGTAAGCAAATGCAGGTATATATTAGCTTCGAAACAACTTATATTTGAATCTTCAAATTGTCCAATAAAGAATAGAATAAGTTAAGCCATGAATCATGGATGACGACGCTTATGATAAAAATTAATTATGTTGGTCAAGGAATTAAGATTGATGAATAAATGTGATTTTAGAGGGAAATCACATGATGAAATCGCTATATTTACTAAAGCTTGCGATGTTTTTGCGCTCCCAGTTTATACTCATAATAAAGAAGGGACAGAGCCTTGGAGGCTAGTAATAAATGAAGCACTTAGTGATTCAAGGCCCGTGGTTGTCATAGATGCGGTAGGTTGCTCAGAAGATCTGGTTATAAACGGGTATAATGGATATGTTGTGAAAGAAAAAGATATAGACGGTCTAAAGAATGCAAAAAGAGATATCTTAATTAACAATGAAAAACTTTTTCACTTTAAATCAAACGCATATAATGTTATCGAAGAATACACATATGAAAATATGGCTAAAGATATGATAAATTCAATAAATGATATATTATAAGTTAGTACTGAATTTATGTCTTTATTTTATGATTATAGTACCTAACAGTTTGAGATTATATAAACATACATGAATAAAACGATTATAATTGGTTCTTTCTACTCTTATATACTTATTATTGCTTTTATTTTTGCATATAGATTAATGTTTTTATCAAATATACTTCCAATAGGAACAAGTTGGGCAGGCATGGAAGAAAGTCAATACTTACCCATTGTTCAATATGGACATTTTACAAGCTTAGACCAGCCTGCTTATTACATATTGTATGCTTTTATTGAAATAGTAGCAATTCATTCAAATAATTTGTTAGGTAAAATGAGTATGTATCCTTATCTAAATCCTTTAGGATTATTTTTTGTTATCCTTAATATAATATTGATAATGAGAAAAATTTTTAATAATAAAGTAAATAACTTATCATATTTATACATATCTATAATTGTTCTATATTCAATTTTTTATAATTATAGCTTCATATATAATAGTTATATGATAATTTATGATCCATGGTTTTTTATTAGATTAAGTATAGTTTTGTTATTAATGTATTTTCTTATTTTTAAGGAAGTAAAAAATTATAGATACTATATAGTAATTACATTCTTATTTTCATTAGTTTATTTAGGATATCATACTTACGCGTTTTATTCATTTTATATCATAACAGGCGTACTGATCTTACTTTTTTTTATAAACAGGCTTTCAAAGTATTTTCATTTACTGATCATCAATTCTATTATTTTCTTTGCAATAGCAATATTTTTATACGGTAGCTTGTTATTGCCATTTTACTTAATAAAGAATTACATATCTTCTTATCAAACTTTTACTGAAACTGTAAGTTTACCGACAGTTGGCTCTATTGAGAGTATATCATTCTATAGAGTTTTATCCATATTCAGCACTCTAATATATTTATTTATTTTATTATATACATTTATCATAATTCTTTACAGACATCTTACTAAAAAGAAATTGAGCACATTGGAGCTGTTTATACTATATTTCTATTTATTGGCTGGCGTTATAGCTTTACTGTTTCTTTTGACAAGTCCATTCTATTTAGTAGGTCGAGCCCTCCAACCCTTTGAATTAATTTACCCGTTTATATTCATTTATTTTTTCAAATCTTTTATTTATGGGAAGGGTAATAAAAATCTGAAACGCAACATCATGTTACTTCTTTTGGTATTCTGTATTTTTACTAATTTCTTTTTATCCGTAACCTATGAGCAACCTGGAGGTATAACATATTCAGAGTATTCTGGTATGACATTTGCTTATACGCATTTACAGAACGATTATAAAATTTTTTCTGATTTCACTCTTGGAACAATGATATTTTATTACTATTTTAATGGTTACAATGCATGTTGGCCGTTTCAAAATAGTAACGATCAAAGCAGTGAATTCATAACTGGCTTGTATAGCGGAAATGTCTCTTTAAATTACATTTCTAACATCTGTAACACAGATAACTGGTTATTCGCTTATGATATTAAATATCAAACTGCTCCATTCTTTTCAACACCTCTACAAGCCTTACAACCGCTTCCAAATGATACATTAGAAAAATTGTATAATTCAAATCTTTCCATAATATTTAATAATGGTATGATTATATTATTATTAAATAATGGTATGAAAATATAAAACTATCATAATATAATATGAGTACATGAATAATTTTATTAATGCTTTTGAACGTGACATCGCTTTAAAATTTCACTCTAATCGAAATATAACAGGATTAAAGAAACGTTTAGTAGCTGCTTAATGATATATTGATTCGTGAGATTCATCTCGTAGAATATATAAAATATTGAAAATTAATATCTTCAAAATATTTACTACAACGAAGTTTTGTCAACTACATAACGGTAAATTTCAATTTGATAGAAATTTGCCTTTATTTATGTATTTTTACCCTCTATGGGAGATAAAATTTTAATTATAGGTCACCATGCACCATATAATTTGGAATATTTTATTTCTGAGTCATTTAAACAAATAGGATTCTCGGTAAAATTTTTAGGTATAAAATTTAACAAATATATTTATACAATAAATCAATTAAGTAATAATAAATTAAATTTAAACAAAATATATAATAAGATTATAATAAAAGAAGTAAAATTTTTTGATCCTGATATAATATTAATATTTAAAGGATATTATATAGATGAAAATGTATTGAAAATCATAAAGTCTATAAATAATAGGAAACGAATTATTGTACATTATATGAATGATGAAAGCGATAATAATAATTTTGTTAATCATTCATTAAGACTTGCACCTTTTGTTGATTTCATTTTCACAACAGCATACAATTATTTACCTATATATTATCAATTTGGCTTTAAAGCGTATTATTTACCTTATGCTTGCTTTCCTCCTATCCATAACAAAATTTCAGATATGGAAATGAATAATTACAGTTATGATGTAATCTTTGTAGGCACATACAGACCAGATAGAGAAATTTTATTAAATGATCTATTATTGCGTTTATCTAAAATTGATGAGAAAATTAGAATAGGTATCTTTGGAGGAGGTTGGCAAAAAAGTAAATATACTATAGTTAAGAAAGTAGCTATACCTTATGAATTAATCGGAGGATCTTTAACAAAAGCTTACAATAACTCAAAAATTGTTTTAAATATTCATAAACCGTCCGATAAAATAGACGGTACGAAAGCGAATATGAGAGTTTTTGAAGCTACAGGATGTGGATCATTACTATTAACAGATTACTTACAAGGTATAGAGGAGTTTTACAATATAGGCAAAGAGTTATTGACATATAAAAACGTTGAAGACTTAATTTCTAACATCAATTTCTTACTAACTAATGAAAAAACGCGTGAAGAAATCGCATATAGAGGATTTGAGAGAGCTCATCGGGAGCATACTTACCTGAATAGAGTGAAATATATGATGAGTCTGATAAATTTTTAATATGACTCCTAAAATTATTAAAATTTAAGATAGTTAAAATAATATATGGAAGTAATTTATCAGGTTTGTAGTTTTATAGGTAAAGATCTTACTTGGGAAACTGCTATACACGCAGTTAATTATCTTCGAGACAAAGGAATTTTAAAAAAATTAATAAGCCTTAATACTTTTTACAATCTAAAACCTAATGATTTTAATATAGCAAATAAAGGAAGCTTAAATATATCTTATTTTTTTAGGCCGTTATATAGAAATAAAACAATAAACAATATATTGCTACCTACAATTTTTGATAAGATTTCTTCTGAATTTTTTGTTGAAGAATGCGATATTTTTCATGGTTGGGCCACACATAGTCTTTTTTCTATAAAAAAGGCTCAAAAGTTAGGTAGTAAGTCTGTCCTAGAAGTTGGCAGTGCACATATCATAGAGGAAATGAAAATATTAGTTAAAGAAACAAGAATGTGGGGATTAAAATATGATTACTCGATGTTCAACATAAAAAGGCTTATGAATGAGTATATAATAACAGATTACATATTGGTACCTTCAGAATACGTGAGGCAAAGTTTTTTAAAACAAGGTTTCTCAGCTGAGAAGATAAAAAAGCTTAATTTTGGTATTGATCTTAATGAATGTGTTCCGAATAATTATGATCATGAAAAATTTCGAATAATTTATACAGGGTCAGTAACATTGAGAAAAGGTATTCAATATTTACTATCTGCTTTACAGAATTTAAGCTTAAAAGATACTGAACTATTAGTAGTGGGTGGAATAGATGATTCAATGAAAAACTTAATTGCACAATTGTTAAGGCGCATTCGAATACCAGTTACATTTTTAGGAAGAGTGCCAAGGAAAATATTTTTAAACCGATTATCAAGCTCTTCTTTATATGTATTTCCTTCTTTAAGTGACGGATGGGCTATGACAGTTCCAGAAGCTATGGCTAGAGGCTTACCTGTAATAACCACTAAAAATGTTGGCAGTTCTGAATTAATAGAAAACGGTAAAGAAGGTTTTGTTATACCTATTAGAGATGTAAAATCTTTAAGAGAATATATATTGTATTTTTATGATAATCCAAGCGAAATTAAAAGAATGGGAAAAAATTCCTTTGAAAAAATATCCAAATTTACGTGGTCTGAATATGGTAAGAACCTTATTTGTCTTTATAATGAAATATTGCATAAATGATTAAATCATCTACATATATTCCATACTTTGCTAAACTTAGAAGCATCAAAGGTGATATTAAAAGTTTTAAATTATTTTTATTAGATATATTATATAACAATACTTTTACTAAAAATTTATTTAAAAATGATTTAATAAAAATAAAAGTCAATAATTTTGAGTTATTTTACCATAGAAAATATATAAGTAACATAATAGCAATGATTGGCAAATATGAATACTTTAATTTTATAGAAAAACATAGAGTTTATCATAATGTAGTAGATATCGGTGCTTACGCTGGTTTATTCTCAATTTTAATGAGTAATTTCTCAAAAAATGTTTTTGCTATTGAAGCAAATCCAATCAATTATAAAATTTTAACTATGAATATTTCTAAGAATAAGCTGCATAATATTATTCCTATTAACGCATATATTAGCGATCACAATGGGTTTAGCTACATATATATTAAACCGCATGAACCTTTGTCTGTAACGCTAAATGCTTCATTAACAGATACTCATTTTATAAGAAGAAAAGTGGAAGTTAAAACATTAGATAAATTAGCGGAAGAATTCAATCTAACTAAAATTGATTTGGTTAAAATTGACGTTGATGGTGAAGAAGTTTCGGTAATAAATGGTTCGAAAAAACTATTAATTAAGGGGGTAATAAATGAGATGATAATTGAGGTTCACAAATTGTAGTTTTTGCAAATTTTAATTAATCTTTTAGCTAAATATGGATATCACTATTCATTAAAAAGAAGCCCCTTTTCAAAGGATCTTTTATTTATGCATGCAATAAAAAGAAGTAAAAATCACCTATAAGAATCTTCTTAGATGTTTAAAAGATTAAAACATAAAATAAGTCATTTAAAGTTGAAGGAAATAGTTTTATTACAGTAAAGACTTAAATAATAATATTCCATTAATACTACTAAATATGACTTTAACTTCTTTACCATTAATATATATTTACCCAACTCCATATGGAATTTTGCTTAACTCTGCTATTCAAATAAAGGCTCATATGTTAGGAACATACGAATACCCCGCTTCAAAGATTCTACAAAAAGAGCTAAAAAATGCAAGATTATTTATTGACGTAGGTGCACATATAGGTTACTATACTTTACTTGCTTCTAAAATAGCTAAGGAAATTATAGCTTTGGAACCTGATCCTTTCAACTATAAATTGTTAGAAATCAATCTTAGGATAAATGGAATTTCGAATGTATATGCTTTAAATATTGCAGCTTCAAACTATACCGGTACTGGAATATTCGCTTCTTATATCAAAAGCATCGGTAAATTGCTTACACAGAAAAGTAATCTAGATAATAATATAAGTAGAATAAAAATCAAAGTTGTTAAATTAGATGATTTATTACCAAAAATTGGAAAACATCCAGATGTAATAAAAATAGATGTAGAGGGCTCTGAGATAGAGGTGCTTGAAGGTTTGCAGGAAACTTTAAGAAAAGGAGTTAAATGCTTAATGATTGAAGTCCATTCAGAATCAAATAAGGCTGAAGCTATTAGCTTCCTTAAAAGCTTGGGATATAAAATTATTTCATTAAAGTCATACATAACAGAGAGAAGAGAACTTTTCAATGAATTTCTTTTCTGTAAATTTAAAAATCAATATTCAACTTAACCTTTTTGTATTAGAGTTATCAAGTATTTTCATTAACACTTAATAAATCTTAGCATTCGTACAAAAATCTTGCTCTATAGAACTTTTTGACAAAGATAATGATCAATTTATGAAGTTATTACTGCTATTATCAAAAGTCTTGCATGCTTAAAGAATACTCATTGATGAATTTATTAAATTATTAGGAAAAAGTAACATTCATTTTGATACATTTCTTCCGTTAAGCAGGCGTTCAGCCAACAAAGAATGCATAAACGGTAATATTGTCCCAGTACAAGTAAAAAATTTAAAAGTCCTGATCAATAATTATAAAATAAATAAACATGCTATATTAAAACTTGATTGTGAAGGTTGTGAATATGAATTAATAAAATATAATATAGAATTAATATATAATATTTTCGACCAAATAATTTTTGAGTTTCATCTTAATAAAGATAAATTATATGAAATAATTAGACTATTAAAAAATAATGGATACAAAATAGATATTATTTACCCTAGCCTAATTCATTGCTATAGATGATACTGATTTTTTATGATTTATCACGAATCAGTCATAATGAGTTATTTATTGATACTTGATTTTTAAGTAAATTATAACTAAAAATAAATTTTCTTTTATAACTGCTATTGATGACCAGATGTATCCAACAATAATAGGGATTTATTATACGAGTAGTGAAGTTATGGTAGAGTTCTTGAGAATATAGGAAATAATTAATTAAATGGATGCGCATTGTGCCCAATGCATCAATAGCTATTTATATAAATTATGTTCAAATTAATGATAATAGGATAAAAATAATAAATGAATTTATTAAAAGGATTTATCAATAACCTATTAATAAGAAATATCGAAATTTATACACAGGTAAAATTGCTGAGGCCAGCTATCGGGGCGCTTTTTAAAGGTAATGTTAAACCTTTAATTGGATATTTTAGGTATTTGAACTTAGAAAGTAAGCTTAAAGAAAAAGATTTTGGAACTTTAAGTTTTGTGCTTCATCATTGCGGGTTCAATATTCAAAACCAAATCTTAAGTTATTTGAAGCAAGAAAAACCTATCATCATTGAATTTTATGATAATAGTAAGTTTTATGTAAGTCATCTTCTAGACTATCTACATGCTGGTTTATAAAATGAACCAAAATCTTTTAATTTTATTATGAAACAAATCAGAAATTGTAAAGTTTTTGTTGATGTTGGAGCAAATATTGGCGGTT
>Ga0081529_122419_pt1 | contig 10627 bp, 9 predicted proteins | sample EchGeymetagenome_FD_71012 | JGI IMG/M metagenome (GOLD analysis project Ga0081529, IMG submission 71012) | Ferrous microbial mat and aquatic microbial communities from Echinus Geyser, Yellowstone National Park, USA - transect B T=78-80 C v2... ...
TATTCTTCTATTATTCCTAAATATAAAGATTCTCCAAGATTTTACTTTGTGAGTTACTTCAAAATTTTATTAAAGCTAACATTAAACTTACTTTTAATCTAACATCTGATTTTGAATTTATGAAAATTCAATGAGCTTGGCATCTAGTAAGAAAATTGAGGAATTTCACAAAGCATCAAAGATTTATTTAGACATTAATAAGATTGGTAATTATTAAAATAAGTATATCTTACTATTATTTATTAATATATTTTCCTAAGAAGCATCTATGAATAGTAATCTGTATTATCTAGGCTCTAGTAAGATATTAATTGACAAGATAATTAAGTAAACCATAAAATACTGCTTATAAGTTTACTCATCTAAAATAGAATAGAATTAACCCTCTGCCAAGAATCATTAAGATAAAATCGACGATAAATTAGTAAAATCATGATTTTACTATGAAATATCTAATCTCTTTTATTAATTTATGTATCTTTATGTTAATTTTATAATATATCTAAATATATTAATATTTATATTAACCCTATTAATCATAAAATTCATTTTGAAGCTCTTGGTTATCCAATTAACCTTAAGTCTATCTCTATAGCAAAAATATACTATAACCAAGATGAATTATAGAAATTTAAATGGTTTAGTAAAGTATGGTTAGCAATTCTTAAATACTACTTCAAAAAATGGTAAATATGTGGTAAAGCTTAAAAGAAGAGACTTTATAGGATTAATAGCATCTGGCATAACTATAGGAAGTGTGGTAACTCTTCTAGAAAATAAAAGGTATAGTAATAAAGAAGTGAAAATAAGTAACATTAACAGTAATTTAAGTAGTTATTATGCAATAGTTTACGGTAATCCTAAATTAGGTTACAAAGCTATAGGCAATAACGGAGAAGTATTATTTAGTGGCCAATGTAATGAAGGCTCTGGGACTTGCGGAATATACGAGGCATTAAAATACGTTCAATCCAATTATAAATTTGGTAAAGTTATAATTTTAGGTACTTTTTACCCGATTAACTCTCCTACTATTTCATCTACTGAGGTAGAAATTGAGGGAAATGCCACTATATACGTTAATCCTAATAGCTTACCTTTTATATTATCCTTAAGGACAAGGAATATTAAAATCCTTTGGTATAAAAATATAGGTATAGTAAACAATATTTTAACAAGTAGAAAATCATTTTCTTTAAATCCATACGTGATATTTACTAATAATACTGAAGGACTCCTATTTGCAAATGGAGATCAAGCCATAGGAGAGCCGAATTCGTTTACTATATCCTTGTGGGTATATGGTAATCAGAATCCTTATGGCGGATATATTTTATCTTACGGCTCTTTAAAGAGCGGAAAAATTTGGGCTATTCAAAACACTCAGAACTCTATAACCTTTAGCGGCAGTTTAGGCGATATATCTGCTTCTCTTCCTTCATCATCTAATTTTAACATAATAGTAACTTGGAATAACGGTTATGCAGAGTTATATATTAATGGAAATAAGGTTAGTTCTGGTAAGGTCCAGATAGAATATAAGAGTCCAGCCTATATATGGATTAATAACTTTCCTATTCAATCCCAACAAGGTGGCCTTAATTTACCTTCTTGGTTTTCATATGTAGAGAATATACAAATATACAATTCAATTTTATCTCCTTCTCAAATATCAAAGTTAGCGTCTTCTCCAGTACAAGATCCCGTAGATCAGTCCATAGTTTTATGGGCTCTCTATAGGTATATAATGTACTTAGGGGATTTAATAACTGGTAAAGGTTTTCAAAGAATGGGCTCCTTATTATTTTCTGGTGTTATTTAAATGTTTCAAATAATGTTTTTAGATGATATAAGATATATCTTTTATCAATTAAATGTTCTATAATTTTATATATAATAATATATAATATTATTTTAGTTTAATATTGCAGTCTTCTTAAAAGATATATCAAATTAAGGCAACTCTTCTGTTAAATGCAAAATAATAGCACATGCCAAAATTTTCAAATGCACACTAGGTTTAAAAATAATGGGACTAAGTAGGAATTAGTAAGAGCGTGAATACAAAATTCATAGCTGCAATCTCAATAGCTGCAGCATTAGCGACGCTGTTAGTCTATCAAGCATTTGTAGTAGGTTTCGTAGTAAGTAATCAAACTAATGGATCAGTAGTTCAAATAACCTCTGAAAATGCCTTATTACAGATAGATCCAATAGAGTTTACTACAGTCTCTGGCAATGGAGGCCTTAGTATAACATTACCTCCGATAGCACCAGGTACTGCAGATTATGCTGCAGAAATAGATCCAGGTGCTTCCAATCCGTCAGTGATGTATTCAGCAGCCTATTTGTTTGCAATAGCTGAAGTACAATTCAATTATCCTGGTAACAACAATGCACAAGCAGCACTGTTCGCAAGCTTAGAAGATGTTCAAGCAAACAACTTGCCAATAACAATCCTAGTATTAGCAAATCCAAGCAATAACCTATTACAAAAATTAACAAACTTCCCTAATAACGAGATCCAAATTCAAGTAGTTAGTCCTGGTAAGGTTAATATTAATGGCCAACAATTTTGGGTATTAGCAACTTATGGTTTACCAAGTAATATTGCAAGCCAGATAGGAACTACATCAGTTACTATAGGATCTGAGGGTGCTGGTGCAAACATTTACTTCTTAATATTGCTAGGAAGCTCTGGCACATTACCACCTCAAGGCGTAACATTTAGCGCAGCTCTAAACCTATATGGCTATCAAAGCTAGTTAGGAGGTTAGGAGTCGTTAAGAAAAAAGGTATATAGGTGTTTTTTTAATGTCTTCATACTTTTTATATTATACTTCAGTTAAATATTTTAAAATATTAATAAATATATTATTGATATTATTAATTATTTTCTCCATAATAATAACTTCCTCGAATTTATTTGGAAGACCTACATTTCTTGCAATCACCTATGGATATAGTATGTTCCCCGTTCTTAAACCGGGAGATGTAATAATAACTATTCCAGAACCTTTAGCTGGGCCTATAACTAACGGAAGCATTATTGTATTTAAGGATCCAGATTATGGTAAAATACCTGGGTATCCGCCTTATATCATCCATCAAGTTATCAGTATATTACCTAATGGTACGTTTATTACAAAAGGCATTAACGATAATTTTATTGATCAGATATACATGTCCCCTATAACGCCTTCTGATGTATATGGGAAGGCAATTCTAATAAATGGAAGACCCCTTATATTTCCTTATTTAGGTCAAATTATTGTTTTCTTGAGATCTAATATTATTTTTACTATAATATTATTTTCTATATTAATTTTTGTAAATACTGGTATCTCGAAAAAAGGAAAGACCATTAAGTTCTCGAAAGTGGCATTTACAATTAGTCTAGGAGTCATCATTTTCTCCTTATTGCTAATACTTTCCACGTTTTTTACTACTTACACTACAATAGTTTATTCAGTATCTAATCGGCAAGGAATTTTAGTAGGAGGAGTTAATCAACCATCTGCAGTAAACTTAGGTGTGATTTTGTATAACCAATCTAAGCAGTACTCCTACACAGTTTCAGATAGGCTTTTATTTCCAGTAGTTGTTGCGATAAACGTACTAGGCGAAGGAAATTATACCATAAATAATAACTATTTTATACTTTATCCTAAGGAATCACACAATGTTACAATTATAATATTGGGAAATGGTTACAAGGGTTTACATCAATTAATTGTCAAGACTTATGTAATAGTAACTTTACTTCCTTTTTCTATAAATATGAATGATCCTTTATTATCATTACTAATATATACTTCTATCAACACATTAGCTTTATTATCTTTTATTATTATTATAGTTATGAATGGTGATAAAGTATGAGAATGTTATTATATGTTTCTATTATCGCTCTACTTCTTACTATTATATCCTTAAGTATGTTTACTCCAGCCTTCGATCTTTCGTTTTATACCTCGGATATATATATAACGAGTAATATCATTAATATTCAAAAACAGATCACCAGTAATATAACTCTTGTAAAAATAAATATTCAACCCAGTTACCTTAATGATTATGTTAAATGTGTTTATATAATTGTGTATGGAAGTAGTAATTATTATAATTTAACTGGAAATTATGCGGTAACAGCTAATGAACTTATAGAGGAAGGGAATCAGCCTTTTTTACAGTTTAGTGTAAGTAATTTAAATAATTTGAAAATATTGATAGTTATTCTCTATAATGGAGGGGGTGAGGGAATATTAAGCTATTACATATAAAAATATTAATAGCTATAATATTAATAAGTTCTGCAATATTTCTGATATACTCTGGAATAAAGTCCAACCATGAAATTACTTTATCGAAGTCAGTTCCTATTTCCTCATATTATACTAATATTTATTATATTACGCTATTTAATATAAATAAAACGATACTATTTGATAATAGGACTACAATAATCGGGAATTCAATGTTTTATATTTTAACTAAAAATTTCACAGTAACTGCTATAGTAAATAGCACTGCAAATTCCATTAATGGAACTTATACTGTTAACGAGAGTATTAAAACTGATTATTGGTCAAAGAGCTTAGGAAGTTCAGAGGGAGTATTAAAGAAAGAAATGACTATATTTATACCTAATTTTAATTATTATGAAAAATTGATAAATATTACTGATAAACAATTGCAAATTCAAACGGGGGGTTATACTATAATATTAAATATTAGTTTTAATGGTATCATGAGTTATCCTTATGGTAACATACCTTTTAATGCTAATAATTCAATTCTAATATATATAGGATATCCTAACATAACTGTTAATGTAGTTAATGATCCTAAGATATCAGGTAATTTCTATAAACAAGTATATGTTAATCTTGAAAGTGGATATAATTACGCCTATTTCTATTTTGGTGGATTTCTTTTACTTCTAGGTATTGCTGCAGTTTTTATCAGATTACCCAGTATTTACGATGTTATAAGGAGGCAATCAGTAAGAGGACCTTCACCACCATCTACAAACATGTTAATAGAGATAAACAATTTGGAAGATTTCCTCAGAGTAGTTAAGCAATATGGTAAAGTTCCAATAGCTTTTGACAACGGATTTTATATAATTGATAATGACGTTGTTTATGTGTATTATAATAAAAAATCTAATTAATATTTTAAATATTAAATAATTTTTCTAATAAATAAAGATATTATAGCTTTTAATCTAATATGATTATTATAATTCTTTAAAATATTTATTTTCTATTAATATTTTCTTAATTTAATCTTAAACTTTAATATTCTTTATGAATTTGGCCTAATATGTAAAGCCAACTTTAAATGTAGTCAGTAACCTATAATATAGTAAGTCAAAACGATCTTCAGACAAAATATAATAAGATGAAGGTTGAGCACATTGTGAATTGCGTTTAAACCGTTACACTGAAGTTAGCGGAAATATCTTGACTCATAATTTATATACATTTCAGTTAGTAGGAAATTGACTTTTGCATTCGAACGTATATAAACTTACAAGTTATACTATAAAAAAGGAATTCATGAGTAAAACATTTATACATTTCAATTTTTTAGAGCTCAAGATAAATCCTCAACGGGAAAATTTCTTTCTGGTTGTTAGGGGAAATAAGTGGTAACGCCTAACAGTTAATTTAAAACCATTAGAGGATTAACGTTACCTTCTACAAATGATCTAACAATTCTAACGTTAAGATAGTAACGCACTAATTAGCGAGTACAGTACATCCTAAAAATTAGCATTAAAAAGCTCAATATCACTCACTCTATTGAAAGAAAGGATAACATTTCAGACACAAATTAACACATTATTAAACTGGGAAAAAATGCATACAAGCCTTTCTAATCGTTTTTTCTTTTTTTTCTTCAATTCTATATAAATTCACTGAATATAAACTTTACTCTTTTCCGATACTTTTATACTAGCCTACTATTAGCTTGTATCAACCTGCTATACAATGGTAATATAGGAGCAGAAATCTATTTATAAAAATAAAGCGTTTTATACTATATGAGTCGAAAGAGAAATAGAATGGAGATAATAGCCAATATTTTAGAAGAATGTAAAGGAGGAATTAAGAAGACTAGATTAATGTATAAAACTAACTTAAGCTATAGACTATTCTGTAAATATACTAGATTACTAGGAAAAAAGGGTTTAATAACTTTTGTTGATAATGAATATAGGCTGACCGCTAAGGGATATGATTACCTAAATAGAGTAAAAGAATATATTAATCTCTTGAAAAAGCTTAAGGAGATGAGGGAATCTTTAGAGGATTTAAAGGATGAAAAACAATTAATTAAGAGATGATATATAGTAAAGAGGCTAAAAATTTTGTTTAATATATTACCTCTGACTACTTTTTTGCTTGCAATTATTTTTGGAATATTAACAGAGATAGCTATGAGAAAATATACAAAACAGATAGATAGAAAACAAAAGGAAATCAGCATGAAAAAGACTTTAGATTTTTTGATTTTCTTAACAGAGTTAGTAAGTGATAGCAACGTTACTGATTTACTCCAAGAAATAATGATATATATTACTAGTATGAAGGGAAAAGATTGGGATCAAATATATAATGCTACAATGAAAAAACTAAAACCAATTCAAGATCAATTGAATCAAATTTTAAATCAAATTGAAGAACTAATGAATATACAAAGAATAGCAAGAAAGATAAGATTTTACAATAGATTATTTAGAGAATTGCTTATCTTATTAATCTTAACTATTGCTATTTTAATACCCTTTTCAATAATTAGGAGCTTACTAAACTTCTATTTCTATGCAATATTATTAGCTATTGGTGAGTTCATAATTACATTAATAATATTTTTATTATTAATAATTAACTATAATAAATTAAATATAAATATAATTAAGGAAAATTCTAAGAAAAACACTACAATGGTATACAAGAACAACAGTAATAATATATCATATTTTATGAATTAAATTCATTTTTCATATTTAGAATCAACACTGGAGCATAGAGTAGGAAAATAAATTAATACGCCATTCCAACTTTCCTTATGCTTTCATTTTTCACGTAGTTATTCAGATAGAACCCTAATTAGTGTTACCTTCCAACTCTTTTACCTCTGTAACTATAATGAAATATATCTGGAGAAGATAAGGCAATCTTACGTACTAGGAATCTAACTCCTCGTTAATCTTCCAGAACGTTAGTTTAAAATGAGAATTTTACCTTAGGAAAATAGTAATACTACGAAATATCAATTATCGGAAATACAATTCCTTTTACTTCGTTTTTCTAGAACATAAAAGCTGACTTCCAATTTTAAGACTTTATAATCCTAATATTTCAGGAAAGTTATTAGACTTAACTAAACTCTTCATAGCCCTAGACACAGTTGTTATATAGAATCTGATCTAGGTGGAGTCCTTCAATTAATAATGATAATAAGGCTTAAGAAATTGCTGGAAATACTAACATAAATTATCTTAACACACACAAAAAACCTAACCGTTTACGAAAGGTAATACTAACCTTTTAGGATGGTATACGAATTAAAATTTATTGAATCAATTATTTCCATTTAACAGAGTAATGTCCAGTGCTAAACGGAAAGGATAGATTTAACTTAAGTGTATTATTGCTATTAAATGGACATTTTATTCTCGTATCTTCCCCATTTATTGAATAAAATATTCCGTAGTCTTTGGGATTAAAATGAAATTTAACATTAAGACTAAAATTGAATATATTCGGATATAGATTATATTTTATAAATTTCCAATTATTATCTGATTCAATCAAATGAAAATATTTACTTTTAACCGATACTGTATTCCACGATGGTAAATCGTGATCTAAGCTAAAATTTTTAGTATACTTAGAATAGTTTATAATAGATTCCTTAATTCTTATTTTCTCATATCCTATTACTCTTGCTAAGATCTCCTTCACTTCTACTAGATATAATTTAGTTGTTGTGGGTATTATATTTATTAAGATTTCAGATTGAGCCCCTTCATGATCATTGGTAATATTGGTTAGTATTGAAATGTTGTATACAAAGTACTTAGGAAAATCACCTAGAAGTAATAAACGATTTCTTCTTCTTTTAACTATCTCATTCCTCATCAAGAATTGAATAAATTTATGTATATTCTTAAGATTTTTTTCTTTAAGTTCAGAAATATCTAAATAGCCTCTCATTTTTAATTCTTCAATTGTTAGTGCACAATCATAGAGGTTCACCATAACTATATCTACTCTCGAAATATTATAAGCAATATAGTAAAACTGTCCAGAAATAGTTTATACCAAATCTCAAAATCATACATGTAATCTATTATTACATGATATAGCTTTCTATCTAGTAAAGCCAGAATATTATAAAGCAGTTATATATAGAATTTTTATTAATGAAATAAATAATTTTGGCTGTCATGCGTATACTATCTTAAAATGTAGTTAGCTTTTTCAGAAACATCTTAGCATTATTTTTAACACTGGTCCTTAGATATTATCTCCCATTTATTTATGATAATACAGGGCTTAACAATTTAGATTTTTATTACAAATTATATCTAGTTAATAAAAATAATTATAAGCAAAACGACGTTAATGTTCTTGTATAGTTCCATTAAACTACTGTTAAAAAGAGTAAATTCGAAATGAAACAAGAATTGGCTCTTCCTTTATTATTTTATCTAAATATATTAATGTAAAATTTTGTTATAAAATTATATATGAAACCAGAATTTAATTGATCTACAACTTGACAATTTGATAATCTTCACTTCATGAAATGTTTTTCCTTGCTTTTCTTCTATTATTTTGACATCAGGTGGATACTCTAGCCTAACTGATTTTATTACTCTTTTCTCGTTTTTAGTTAAGTAAGTTTTAGCACTATATGTCATAACATAATTTATAGATTCTGTGATAAAGTAATCCATAGGAGGAAAATACTTTAGATAGAACTCATATTCATAATTATAAGTTTCTCCTGGCTTAATCTCAATATCACTATCAAGGTAAAATATATAGTACTTATCTGAAATATTCTTAGTTAAATCTATTTCATAATTATTCCTGCCCTTAAATATAAACGGCATATCTAAAAGTACGTCTCCGAAAATTTTGACTATAATCCCTTTTAAAGGTAATATCGAGTTGTTATATAGCCTATTCTTGATTAAATGCTTCATTATTATATGATTATCAGTAATTTTAATTATTTTATTTATAACGCTATATTCTAAAGAAACTACAGTATTTTGTAATATTGTATAACCATTTTCTCCAAGACCCAAATCTTTACACTCAGCTATCAAACCAATTGTTTTCCCTTTTTCCAATAAGTTTGTAAGAGTTTGAGGATGAAACATTGTCTCCCTTCTTATTTGGGAAAAGGTCACACATAACGAACCATTACGATAAATTAATTTACTAATTACCTCAGCTACTTTCATCAGATTTGGCTCAACCTTTACGTAGCTCATAAATATTAATTTGTTAACTGACTATTTTTAATTTTTAGGTTATTAGGGTTTTTCTGATTGTTGATTAATCATTTTGCTATGTGACTTAATTTACCGTCTTTAAGATTGGCAACTATCTGTACAATAATCAATTTCTTGGTAATAAGAGTTAAGTTTTTATTATAAAAGTAATTTTCCAAAGATATATGATATTTCGAATTTTCTTAAAAGCAATAAATTAAACTTATTGGTAGTGTAATTATTACGCTATACATTTTGTTTTTATTTACAGGGTATATAGAAATCTTATTTTACACTTATATACTGAGAATTTATACAATAAATATATAGCTAAATGCTAAACGCTATCAAAATCAATAGTAAAATTCGCCTTATCTATACTTTTTATGGCCTACATGTTTCAGTTATAAAAATACGTACTATTATCGTTAAAGGTAATAACACGTTATTTAAAATCCTAGTTTATAACGACTTATGGTTGATTACTAACTGGTAGTACATAATATCTGAAGAATTAACGTTGCTATTCATTTTGATAAATTAATTGATATTAAGCTTTTTAGTGATAGTTCTAGAGATACTACGTACTAAGTAATTGTAGCACATTAATTTTTCCTTGAATTAGATATATATATTATTAAGTCAAAAGTATAATCTACCTGGTAACAATTACATGATGTACTTACTATCAAATCTTTAAGGCTTCATGCGAACGCCTCTAGCAAATGTGAGGATTTGTCACCGTAGGAGTAAGTCTAAACTTCCCTACATATTCTCGTCAATAATTCACCTAAATCGAGAGGAGATATTTTATTCTAATAGCTAACGGAATTGCGTATACACTCTTGACTAATAAAGTATAAATATTTAACTAAATCTATATCCTTTTACGCTAGATTATATATGCTTAAGAGAGTCTTTGAAATATATATTATAGGAGGAAACATGTAGGTAATAAGTGGTTAAGATCTCTATTAATCAAGCTATTGATTGCTTCTATCAATCTAGTAATAGAATCGTAATAATAGTGAGATCTGGTGAATTTCAAATGAGTTCTTAGGTAATGGTATTAGAATAGTACCTATTAGTTAATATTTGGTCTAA
>Ga0081529_121427_pt1 | contig 10546 bp, 13 predicted proteins | sample EchGeymetagenome_FD_71012 | JGI IMG/M metagenome (GOLD analysis project Ga0081529, IMG submission 71012) | Ferrous microbial mat and aquatic microbial communities from Echinus Geyser, Yellowstone National Park, USA - transect B T=78-80 C v2... ...
AGCAGAAAGTATTTAGTTTCTTGCATGTGAGCATTTATTAAGTAGTTGAAAGTAGGAACCAACGTATGAAGACAAACATGAATAGAAAGGGTATATCGAACGTAGTAGCGACAATAATACTGATAGCAGTGGCAATAGCACTAGCAGTGGCAGTCGCAGTGTGGGTCTTCGGCCTGGCAGGCTCAGCATCAAAGACAGCAACACTACAGGTACAGGCAGTGGGCTTGAGCGGTATCAGCAGTGGTAAGGCCAACCTGACACTGCTCGTTAGCAACCCATCGAGTAGTGGTATTGGGATTAACGGCTTCACCCTAGGAAGCCTATCATGCGTCTTCTCCTCACCATTCCAGGTACCAGCCGGCACACAGGGTGAACAAATCACAATAACACTACAAGTTACTAATAGTGGGTACTTTGCCACAAATGGTGTAAGTATCCCAGGTAGTAGTAGCATAACCGTTACGTGCAGTGGCAACCAAACGGCCGCGGTTGGCATTCAATACAGTGGCTACTTAACGACCGTGAGCGGCCAAACCTACCCATTCACAGTAACAGCAACCTCATAACACAAACAACCCCAGTAAAAACCGTTAAAAATTATTTTTCTTTCTCCATGGTTCTTTTTCGAACCATGGTGTCTCTACTTCGTCTAGTCTCCATCTTTGTTTTGTCACGGCCTCTGTTGAGTCTATTGTGATTCCTGCCCTATAGGCTAGGAGCCCTGTGAGGGCTATCATAGCTCCATTATCCCCGGCATATTCTGGTGGTACAACGCCTAGTTTTGCATTGAATTCCCTGGCTATGTAATCCATGACCCTCATTAACCTCTTACTCCTGGCGACGCCGCCGGCTAGCAGTAGTTCTTTCTTGCCTGTTAGGGCTAGTCCTCTTTCTATGATTTCGCCTAGCATTGCGTATGCTGTTTCGATTAGGCTTAGGCAGACGTCTGGTAGTGGTGTTCCCTTCTTGACAAGTCTTAGGGCTTCCTCTATCAGGCCTGAGAAGGATATGTCCTGTCCCTTGACTGTGTATGGTAGTGGTATGTACCTACTGCCTTTCTCGGCGCACTGCTCCAGGTGTGGCACGCCTGGGTTTGGTAGCCCTACCTCCCTGGCGAAGTAGTCCAGGGCGTTTCCAACGGCCATGTCTATCGTCTCGCCGAAGACTCCGTAGGACCTCCCCGAGTGGGCTATCACCATTGTGTGACCGCCGGAGATTAGGAGCACCAGTGGGTCTTTGAGCCTCGTTGACCACCTGGCTATCTCCACGTGAGCTACCCCGTGGTGTACTGGTACGAGTGGTTTGTTGAACTTTATGGCTAGTGCCCTGGCTAGGGTTGCCCCAACCCTTAGGGCTGGTCCTAGGCCTGGTCCCATGGAGAAGGCTATGGCGTCGATGTCCTTAATCGTTACGTTGGCTTTTTTCAGGGCTTCCCTCAGTAGTCTTGGTCCTATGGTGACGTGGTGGTCAGCTGCAATCCTTGGGTGTATGCCGACGCCCTGTGGTGGTGTGTATGTGTCGTTTATGTTGGTGAGTATGCCGTCCTCGGTGACTATGCCTACACCGAAGGTGTGGGCTGTTGATTCTATACCAAGCACGAGCGTCATTAATAAACACCCTCTAGCACGGACTCAATAACATCATCCAACTCCCCATCACTTAAGTCTCCATACTTACTGAGTACGAAGTCCACTGTTGACTTCACCTTACCCTCAAGCCAGCCGCATCCTGGATCGTAGTTGTTGTTTGTGAGGATTACGTGGTTGTCTGTTATCTTGAGCACGCCTAATCTTGTTAGTTCCTCGATGGTGTTTATAAACTCTGGGCTTGTTATTACCAGGTCTATCCTGTCCCAGTCCAGTGATTCAAAACCACCCAATTTATCGATGAGGAAGACTACCTTGGCGAGCCTATCCATGCTCACCCTACCCAATTTTTCGAGGGTCCTGTAAACCATGCACTCAATAAGCCCCATGATCCACAGCGCCTGATTAGTATGCATGATCCCTAATAAAACTAACTAGTTGATTGATTACTCACGTGCATCCCCCATACACATGTTAAAGGAGTCATTGTCGTATTTCTTGAATTACCTTAATTATTTTTGAGAACATCCCCCACACCTACGTTTATACTACCCTTCTCGATAATAGCCTTCACAACCCAGTAATAGGCTGGGATTTGATACGCGTACCACTTACCGACCCAGGGCTCCCTTGGTAGCTCGGATAGGTAAACAGTACCTGGTAGTCTCACATTGATTATCACGTTGCTCTCCAGCAAGCCGAAATATCCCATCACAGCGTCCGGGTGAGCTGTGTCGCTCAGTCCGAGATCCTTGGCATTACCTCTCGCCAGCTCAATCAATCTTTCTAGCACGTCAGTGGGCAGCTTTCCCTCCTGCTTCGCGGCATCAGTGAGGACTTGGATTACGTGGTCAATAACTCTGTCCTGAAGCCACCTCCTCACGTCCCAACCATACCTAATTACGAGATCCCCAAGCTCCCTCACGTTGCCGCCCAGGAGATTCCACAGCAATTCTGCATCAAAATTCTTAGCGCCGGTTAGTTCCGCAACTTCGTTTATTACGCCTTCGAACTCACGCCTAGGTAGGTTCCATAGTAGGAGCGGTGTTGTTAAGCCTTTACTCCCCAGTCTCGTAGTAATCTTTACAGCAGCTTGGTCGCTCAGGGCGAATAGTGTGTTTGCCTGCTTATCGCTGTACTGTGCCCATACGCCCTCACTTGGGTGTTCATGGGATTCCGCAAAGAATTCGAGTAAACCCGATAGGGCTGTGTAGTGTTCATCACCAACCTCCTCCTTAAGGTACTTATCGAAGTTATCAAAGATTATAAGTATTAAGCTGGCCCTGCCCACATTACGTGATTTTAGGGCATACTCCACGGCAACCTTTACGGCTTCGGCTATTGCGAAGCCGGTTTTAATAGTGTCTATATTACCGAGTTCTGAGCGTATTCTGGCTAGGGCTTCGTCACCATTAGGTAGTGCCTCTGAAAGTACTTTCGATAGTGTTTTGCCTTCAAAGTTCATGTACGCTATGAAGACTTCATCACCCATTGACTTAAGGATTTTGTAGATGCGTGATAGGAGTGTGGTCTTGCCTGCCCCGTATGGCCCGTAAAGAATTCTGAGGCCGGGTATGTTCAATCCTTCATTGAATAGCCTCTCAATCTCCCTCTCCCTATCCCTGAACCGTATCCTGTACCTACCGAAATCTGCGTACTCCCTGCCTACCTCAGCTATGACCTCGTTAGCATTAACCATTCAGGGACACTGGTGGTAATTGTTGAGATTCCTTATAAAGCTACACAACATTAAGGATTAGAGATTTACCGGGTGTAGGCTTAATGCTTAAAAGGGTGATTACCGATATTGGTTTCGTATGTTCAGTCCAGGTACTCTTAAGGAAATACTAAAACCGAGTAATTCCGTTCTCGTGGTTTGGGATGTGCATAGGGCATTATTTAATGGCATATTCAATAAGGATGAGTTCCAGAGGGCATTGAGCACAGCCATAAGTGCGGCTAGGAGGATTAACGTGCCTATAATATTCACGAAGATAACACCATTCCCAAGCGGTTTTGAGCCTGTTACGGTTAAGATAGCCCCATGGAGAGGTGGTTTTAGGCCTGAGGATATGGAGTTGATTGTACAACCACAGCCCAATGATATCGTTATTAATAAGAATACCTGGTCCCTCTTTGTCGGTACTAACGTCGAGCTACTCCTAAGGAATTCTGGCAGGTACACCGTGGTTTTCACGGGGATTGCCACGGATATTGGTGTTGAGACGAGCGCCAGGCATGCCTACGCGTTGGGTTTCATACCCGTGATAGTTAGTGACGCAGTCTCCTCCAGTGATAAGGATGCCCATGAGAGGTCGCTGGCTAACATGAGGAGGTTCTTCCCCGTGCTGACTGCTGATGAATTGGCTAAGTACTGGTCGTAGGGGATTTTCGTATTTATTTTTAAAATCAAAAATCACCTGTGCACTACTTCGCTGAGTAACTCGTTGAATGCGTTTATTAGGTCTTGGGCTTGTTCCTTGGTGTGTATCATTGATGGTAGGAGGTGCGGCATGTGCTCCGTCATGTAGAGTATGCCCTTCGTCCTCATGAACAGGTGCAATAATGTGTATAGTCCCTCATCAATCCTGCCCTCATAAGCCATCCTAACATTGATCGGCCTCTCCCTGGTGAAGTGCATTCCGACCATGCTACCAACACCCGTCACCCAACACAGCCTATCGTGGCTCTCGCAACCCTTATCCAACTCGATGCGTGCCCAATCCCATAGATTATTAAAGTCCTCATACAATGCCTTGTGTTGGGCTAAATAATTAATTAGCGTATAACCTGCGGTCAAGGTTATCCTATTCCCAGTGAATGTACCGCCATGGAAGCTCCTAGACCTTGCGTTAGGCCTCTTGACCTGGTTTAGTAATTCCATAATCTCTGACCTGGACGCTATTGCGCCAGCGCCTGGGTATCCACCACCTACTATCTTGCCCAGCGTTACTATGTCAGCCTTGACATTAAATAATTCCTGACCACCACCAAGAGCCAACCTAAAGCCAGTTATCACCTCATCAAGTATCAGGAGCGCACCATGCCTATCCGCAAGCTCCCTAACACCCTTTAGATAGCCCTGCCTAGGCTCTATACAGCCTCCCGACCCAGGTACTGGCTCCATGATTATGGCAGCGACATCAAAGTCCTTCAACGCCCTCTCCAGGGAATCCAGGTCATTGTATGGAACAACTATGGTGTACTTAATATGATCAATGGGTAGACCGAGACTTTCGGGACCCTCGAATGGTGGGTTAACACCAACATGCAGTGCGTCATAACCGCCATGCCAACCACCCTCCATCTTTATCACGTACCTACGCCCTGTATAAGCCCTAGCCAGCCTAACCGCGTACATGTTAGCCTCCGTACCACTGTTCGAGAACCTAACCATGTCCACGTTCGGTATGACTTTAGTCAGCAACTCCGCATACTCAACCTCCAACGTGTTTGGGTAACCCAGGTGAGTTCCTTCGTAAGCCGCATCGTTGACTGCCTTAACGACGAAATCCGGCGAGTGCCCCATTATGTGCGTGCCATGCCCCATCCAGTAATCCACGTACTCATTACCATCAACATCCCAAACCTTCACACCACCTGCCTTGGTTATGTAGATTGGGTATGGTGTGAAATACCTTATCTGGTACGTAGTACCGCCAGGCAGGACCTTTTTTGCCCTCTCGAAGAATTCCCTGGATCTTCCCGTCCTCTCCATGTATGCTTTCGCATACTTATCGATGAGTCCCTGAACTCTACCCTTAACACTCATTACCCACTGACTTGACTTACCAAGTTATTAAGTAATAGGTTCCTAAGTTACGGTACCCTAACTAGGAAATTATGGCTACGCATCAGGTGGAGTAGTGCATCCACGAACCTGGTTGTTTTATAACCGCACTTAACACACACGAGGTATTTACGCTTATGGAATGAATTTCTTGAGTATGGCTCGATCCTAACCCTCAACCAATCCCCATATTCCTTCGTCTTAAGTATGTGATCGTAAAGCCCACCGTGGTGTTGTATGAAGCCTAGCCTTACCTGGTCTGTTTGTGGTGTTATGTGTAGCTTGAATTCCTTATTGGTGAAGGGGCATTTAATTATGCCGCTCAGGTATAACCTACCGTCCCTCTTTGATGTGTAGACCGTTAGGTCCACGTACTTACCCTTGATCTCACCGCTCCTCCTTAAACCAAGCATTTCAAGGCTTGCGGACACGATGCCCATTGATGTTACAGGCTTTAAGCATTACTTCCATCCGCATCAACGCTGGTTACAAAATTCATTAAAAAGGCGTAATCATATGGTACCGTAACTCCTCATTACATTGAGTAATTTATTAGCGTAATCAACGACATGGCCCCTAACCCTAACCGCAACGTCTGAAATTGCTGTTCCCAGTTGTTCAGGGTTCTTTGTTTGTGATAGGATGAGTAATGATGATGGTGACCTTATGTCCGTCTTAACAACAACATCCTCACCAACCCTAACCTTGGTTACACCCGTAACCTTACCCTCCGTGTACGTAACCACCTCCACAATCCCACCCTCTATGGGCTCCGCAACCAGGTTCAGCGTTATGTTGTTTCCACTATAGATCACGTAAATCCTATCCTCCCCAACCAAAGCCTTACCAACCCTCCCAAGCTTAGCCGAGTTGAGGATCCTCCTCCAACCATCACCAACAATCCTGAGGTATCCATCCTGCACGCCCAGTCTCGCTAGGAGGTACCTAACCGCATCCTCAATCTCTACATGTTTAGTCATAACATTCACACCGACTTCACGACCAACCTCAACGAGTAAATTATCCAACAGGTCAAGGAGTTTCCGCAGGTAATCAATACTACCACTGATCAATACCGCAGCATCGCCACTACCAACCTCTAGCAATCTCTCCTCGTAAGTTCCGTCAGGGCCAATGCCCATGACGAACACGTATTTATCACTAATGGAAATCCTGGTATTGCTCAATTCCCTATCGTCAATCCTAACCGTACCCATGGGTACGATGAATTCCATAAAGACCCATATACAGATTCGATGAAGCCTTAAAAAGCAATTATTGTGAAGCTGGCACGTATGGGCAGGTTTGATGGCAAGGTCGTCATAGTCACAGGCGGAACGAGAGGTATTGGTAGGGCCATAGCGGAGGCCTTCCTCAGGGAGGGCGCTAAGGTAGCCATAACCTATGCCAGGAGTGATGAGAAGGCTAGGGAGCTCGAGAAGATGGGTGTATTGGCTATTAGGTGCGATGTCTCGAGGAGGGATGAGGTTAGAAAGGCTGTTGAGTTCGTTAGGGATAGGCTTGGTGATGCTAATGTGCTCGTTAATAACGCCGGTATAATGCACTTAATGCCGTTTGAGGAATACAATGAGGAGTTATTCAATAGGATGATTGATGTGAATGTGAAGGGTATAATATACACAACGCTTGAATTCCTACCGCAATTGAAGAGGACTAAGGGGGTTATCATAAACATAGCTTCCAATGCGGGCATAGGCACGGCATTTGAGGGCACGACGTATTACGCAATAACGAAGGCCGCGGTGATAATACTTACCAGGAGGATGGCATTTGAGCTTGGTAAGTACGGTATTAGGGTTAATGCAATAGCCCCTGGTTGGGTGGAGACCGACATGACCACAGCCAATAGGTCACCTGAGGAAGTTGAGAAGGTAAAGGCTTTGGTTAGGTCAAGAACCATGCTTAACATGACGGGTGTTCCAGAGGATATAGCTAACGTCGCATTATTCCTTGCCAGTGAGGATGCCAGATACATCACTGGGCAAACCCTGGTCGTAGACGGCGGTAGGATTGACTACCTAACACACAGCGTCTAGGAGCCCTTAACAACCTTAAAACACCTCACGAACGTTCACCACTCATTATCCATATCGATGCAGGCCGCAGCCCTACTATTTATGTGGCCTCCATGAACGTGACCCTCGAAGAGCCAAGTTTCCTAGACAGGTCTGCCTAGGATTTGGGTAGGCTTGTAAAGAGCGAGTACTTGCTCATGACCTTACTTATCAACGCTTTCGTGCCCCTTCGTAAATAACAACTTTAATAGTTGATAATTTAATAGTTGGCGCTTTGATGCTGTTTTCCCGTGCTTATCATTAACATGATATTCGCAGGCCGTTAAGGATTACTATTTAGCACATCTCTACGGAACCGACCGTCCCTGGTCCTTACCAACCCTTTCTTCTCCGCATAGTCAGATGCCCTACGCTTAACCATCATGAATACGTCCTCATCACCGCACAGTATTTTGCCGTCGAATATTGCGTCAAGTATTATCATGGAAGTCTCAAGCACATGGTCCAGCTTATCCAGTGGTAGCCATACCACCTGCCCAATACTCATTACCTCGACCTTGTACTCATCGGTAGGTACAATGGCCAGTAGGTCCCAATCACTCAACGGTGTGTTATCGCCCCTAGCCCTTGAACCAAAGAGAACGATGGCTACTGCCTTATGACATAGCTTATCAATTACGTGATTAGCCATCGACATCCTCTCGGCACTAACCTCACGTAACGCTTCCAACTACCTCTCGAACATAGTTCCACACCACCTCCATGCACCTGATGGCTTCCTCAGCCTCCCAACGCCTATAATCATTAATGCGGGCATCAGGGTACCTAGCCTGGATATAGTGCATCTCAAGGGTCTCGGCGCATCTCATAACATCGTTGGGTGGCTGCACATTGAGGGTCTTAGCCAGGTATTGCAGTAGTTCAGCTGTGGAGTGGATAATAGGTCGTGTTCCAGTCAACTTAATCAATAAACCCTTGAATAACATCTTGATTGTCTGTTGAGCAAAGAATGATGCTGAATCAAACCTGTTGTTTGCCAAATCCTCGTGCATACTCCCCAAACCTCAAACGCCACTAATGATTAATGCGTCGTACCCCTTAATAAATTGATTTTGCGTGAAGCTACGATTCAAGATTTGTGATAATGCGAGTAATGTTTTATAAGTTGATATCTAGATCGATATCGATTAATATGAAGATAATAACTGCACCAGGCCCTGTTTCATATCCACTGATAATAGCTGGTAGGGAGTTTAAGGACCTCGAGCTACAGTTCGGTAAGGAGAGCAGGGATGCAGATGCCATTGCTGATTCACTGGTTTCCCTGGCCCGACGTGGGCTTAGGCCTACGGTTATTACCGTCAGGAGGTTGATGGTTATTTATCCAGAGTTGAGGGGGCCTAATGTTGGTGTTTGGCGTAGGGGTAGTGCAGCCGATGTGCTTATCAGGGCGTTCATTGATAGAGCTGGTGTTGGCGATATAAATCTGGTCTATGCCGATGATTGGTACTCACTGTTGAATATGCTGAATTTGGGCCAGGTCCAGAGTGCCGTGCTTAATGTAGCCTTGGTTAATGATAGGAACGCGGTATTTCTCGAGGATGCGGTGGGTGTACCTGGTGCGTGTGGTATTTACATCAATGGTGAACCAGAACCTATAATTAATGTTTACGAGGCTGGTATAGAATTGGCTAGGGAGGATCCTGAGGGATCTGCCGAGTATGTGATTAAGAACCTGCCGATCAAACTGCCCAAGGAGTTTGTGGTTAATGTGCTGAGGAGGGTTGAGTATGGGGTGTTCAAACCGAGTGACCGTGATGTCGATAGGTTAATAAGCATCGTCAATACGTACGATGTGGTTACGAATGAATAAGGACCAATACAAGGGTCAATATTACACAGGATTGCTGCAGGCTGTGTCCGTGATACTACCGTTGACCATAGCAATTAGGGCGTCTAACAACATGTTAATAACCACAATACCGCTCCTGGCGAGATATGGATTTGGCTTCAGTAATACCTTGGTTGGTATTATCTCGGCTCTCGTATCGTTAATGACATTCGTGAGCAGCGGCATTATAAATTCGAGACTTCATGCAAGCATCAGGAGGCTCGTCTTCATAATCTCATCGATAATCTACGCCATAGTATTTCCATTCTTCGCCTTCTCAAGCGCCATAACCATATGGGTACTCTCGGCCGTTGCTGGTTTCGTGCTTGGTTTCCTAATGCCCAATGTGATAACCTCGGCGAGCCTATTACCCAATAGGGTTGATAGGGAGAGGCTACTCAACATATACACCCTATCCCTTAGCACCGCATTGATTGTAGGGCCGGCAATAGAGTCCTTGATACTTAAGTACTTTAGCCTTAGGGAGTCCTTCATATTCTTCACGGCGTTCCCAATAATGGGTGTCATAACGGCGTTCATGCTTAAATTCCCTGAGGAGGAGGTCAGGCATGGCGGCTCTAGTTTTAGATGGGTTATTGGCAACCCGGGTTTTATTGCTGCTGTGCTCAATATATTGACATATAACGTGGTGTTCTCGTTCCTGATGGCATTTGGCGGCATCTACGCTAGGGAGACCTTCGGCCTTAACTACTCAGATGTTGAGCTTCTTTTCTCGATATTCTTCGTAACCTCATTCCTAGGTAGACTATACTTATCGGTAAAACCAGCCAGAAGGCTTTGGCCCTACATGGCATCTTCAGTGGCCATAACCACTATGGGTGTTTTGGCCATAGCCCTGACTAACAGCCCGTTGATATACGCCATCGCATTGCTCGCATTAGGGCTACCGCATGGTATTACCTACCCACTATCCGTTGTGTCTATATCGAGGGCTTTCAAGCCCGAGCAGAGGAATACTGCCAATAGCCTATTCTTCTCGATGATGATGGTGATAGGCATCGTCACACCCACAATCACCGGGTACATAGCCGACTTAATAGGGATTAGACCCACATTCTTCGTCTTAATACCGCCGGTCTTGGTGGCCTTAGCCCTGCTCAAGAAGTACGTGACCCCAATCGACATACCGCGCGATTAAAATTTAATTAAGCACGGATCTTAAACAGTGATGTTCACGGACCTCGGCGATGGCAATGACAGCCTACGCATTGAGGAGGCCTGC
>Ga0081529_119411_pt1 | contig 10517 bp, 6 predicted proteins | sample EchGeymetagenome_FD_71012 | JGI IMG/M metagenome (GOLD analysis project Ga0081529, IMG submission 71012) | Ferrous microbial mat and aquatic microbial communities from Echinus Geyser, Yellowstone National Park, USA - transect B T=78-80 C v2... ...
AAAAACGTATTTATCTCGAAATAAAAGATTATGAGGAATTCAAAGACCGGTGGGACCTAATAACGAGCTAAAATTAGCCTCCCCTCCTCCTCTCTGATGTTTTTGGTATAACAAAGCGTGGGGTGTTTTAATCGAGGTTAAGTCTGACAGGTTTAAACGTTTGAATCGTGGCCCCTCGGGTTAGTCTGAGTTTTTTGAAGAGCGAAAAAACTGCATGGGAAAATTGAGCTGTTCATTTGGTAGTCACAGTCATTGCATTCCAGGCCAGGGTGAGTGGCCCACTCACCCACCCTCAGTCAGTGTCTGCGTCTTTTCGCGCTGCTAGAACCGCAGTGCAGTAAGGACATCCGTTCATGCTCACTCACCTACGAAGCCACCTCTATTATGTTGAGAGATCCAATGTAATTTGTGTTTGGAACCCGAATTACTAGAGTGATTGTCACCGAACCCCCAGGGCTTACGCTGTATGGTAAGTTTGGAGAGATTGAGAGCAGTGTGAAGCCTGGTGTGTCCAGAGCGATCTGGTTTATCGAGTGCGTGTGTAGAGGGTCGTAATTCGTGAGCCGAAGCGTATCGAAGATCGTGGATCCAGCGGTCGTGTTTAGCGAGTTACCGCCACTTTGACTTGATGGGCCGAAGTAGCCTGTGTAGTTGCCAGTGTACTCGATCTCTATGTTAACACCAGTTATTTGGACTATTGGCGTTGTTTGTTTGATGATTTGCTCCGCTATATTGGAGCCGGCGATGACTAGCACACCGGCGATAATAATGCCGAGAAGGACTTTGTATTCGGTCTTCATTTGCACTCACCTAATTCGTAGAGTTTTCGTACTCTTGTTTGAGAAGCTGGTAACTCCACTCCTGGCGCCACAGCTTAAACGCGTCGAGGCTCCAGTTCAACACGTGGTACAGGTCAGGGTGCTCCCAGAGCGCGTAAATCAGGAAGTGCTCATACCAGAGCGCCTTATTTAGTTTCTCCTGGATCCACTGATACAGGGGTAAACCCGATTTCTCAGCCTTCCCATAATACTCTTCGCCCAGTTCGCCTTGAAGCACGTCCCTGAGGACCAGGCCGAGCTGGTAGATATCGTTGACTTCCAGCTTCGCCTTCGCCTTTACTTTCGCGATCACCTCATTCAGGGCTGCGTTCCTCGCGGCTTTGTCGATCGCCTCAAGCTGCTTAGCGGCCTCCTCCTCGTCTATCTCCTCCAGGGGGGGCGCATTCTCGTCCTGGTCCTCCTGTGTGCCTGGGTTGGATTCCAGGGGTGAACGGTGGCCCACCTCGTCTTTCTCCATTTTTTTCTTAACTTTCGCGATTGTGTGCTCGCTTGCTCCTGTTTGCTTTTCTATCTCTTCGTACGTCTTGCCCTCTCTCAAGAGGGCGCGTATCTTCTGTTTGAGTTCCTCCTCCTCCTCCGTTCCTCTGCGGCCTCTCATGGGTAGTTATTATGCGTGAAGAAATATAAACACTTCTAAAAATGCAGTAAAAATGCAGGGTGAATTTGCTAAGTGCAGTAAAAATGCAGGGTGCATTTTCCTCACACACTGCATTTTTCCGCTCTTCATCAAAACGTAGAAAAACCTAGAGAAGACCGAAACAAAAATCCAGCTCTGGACCCAGCCCTGGATCCTCTGGCTCTGATCCAGTCGACGAGCTGGAGGAGAAGATCTGATTCGAGAACACCGCCACTCTGTTGATAATCAAACACAGCGCGACACTTTGCAAACACTCAGACCGGGGGTTGACACTACCAGACGCTTTTTTGACACTAACACGTTGATTGTTGACGTTAGACAAATCCCGCCTTGTCGCTCCTCCCGCTTCACTCCCCTTGTCAAAACTGTGTCCCAGGCTGTCCAAGCTATTTCCAACTTTTAATTTATATATACACTGTCCTTATCTGAATATTACTCATTTATGGAAGCGTACTAATAGTTGGATTTTGCCTGGACAGCGTGGGACAGCTTTCTTCATCTATCGCGTTTTTGACGGCTGTCCCACCCTCCGAGATCGTTAGCCTGGGACAGCGGGGAACCGTTGGAAATTTTTCGTGTGATTCATATGTATCTTTCCAGTATTTGATACATGTATGTCCCACCCTAAATTTGGAGGAGGGTGGGACAGCCTGGGACATTGACACATCATTGGGGTTTGTTTGACGTTTCTTGTTTTGCCGGGTTTTCGGGGGCTACTTTCCTCGCAACAACTTTTCAATTATTTTTTCTTGTAAAATTTTTCTATCGTTAGCGCTAGGAATGTTTTCTTTAAGCCACTTTTCAAGTGCTTCTAGCCTTTGGTTGTATTCTTTTGTGAATGTTTGTGTGATATGAACCATCTTTTGTGTATCGGAGGGAATTGGGACTTTTGTTTTACCTGTAAGAGCTGCCCAACGCAAATATTTTGCTTCCTCCATGCTCGAGCATTTTATCCTTTTCTCATCAATGTTCAACCAGGTGCCTTCAAGCGTGTTTTCTATTGTGACCTTTCTTCCCGAAGGAAGGTTCTTTGTTTCGGCAATCTCCAGGTCGTTTAAATAATCGTCGGGAAAGTTTGGTAAAGGTTTTAGATTGATTTCTTTAATAATGTCTTCCGCCAGCTGTTCTAAATTTATACCTTTTTTCTTTTCATTTCTTTTCACGCTTTTTGCCTTCTCTATTCTTGTCTTCACTAAATCTATCACTGCTCTATAAACCTCAAGCTGTTCTTCTTCGCTTAAACCCAAAATTTCGCCCATTACAATCTTATCTAGTTCTCTTCTATCAGGTTTTATTTTCTCCAAGGAAACTTCTTCTGGTGTGTTTGCGCCGATTTCTTCAAAAATTTTTTTTATTTCCCTTTTAGATAACTCGTCTAACGAATTTTCTAATCGTCTCTTTATGTCGTTTGGTAACTTTTTTACATTAATTATAGGAATTTTCTCGAGATCAACTTTTTCAAGTTTTAGTGTTCCTAGTCCTAGGGAAGTTCTACCAAATATTTCTCTATAAAGTATATATAATGTGGAATTCAAAATAGCGCATAAAGACTTTGCATCCTCATTATCTACAATTATCTCGTTATGATCATAAACATATGCACCAATATCATTTAACATCACAATATGACGATCAAAAGGTGTTCTTATAACAACGATTTGTGCTGGTTCTTTTGTTTTTAACTGCCACCAGTTCTTTTGACGCTTAAGCGATGGATACATTTCTTCAATACTTTTTATGTAATTTAGTAAATGCGTACCCTTTAATTCATTTAGAGATTTATTACATACCAATAGCTTTTCAAGAGAGTTATTACTCATATTGATATATCTTGCATTTTTTGCGATAGAAAATACAGGTTTCAGAAACTTATTTTCAATTTTGTAACTATTTATTGTTTTTTGATCTAGACAGAATGCTTTGTACGGGGTTTTCATATAACCTTTTCTAACTTGGTAAATCTGGCCTAAAGGTTGATATTGAATTTTATTTAAAGTCTTAAAGAATATATCTGGAGCCCTTATGTACTTCCCCCACTTAGAACCAACGTACTCTCTTGCTCCTTTTTCGTAACCCTCATCCCAAAGCTCCTTTTGAGTTTTTGCGAAGATTCTTATCCTGTCGTCCTCATAGTATTCGTTTGCGTTTTCAATAAGTTTTGTGAGTTCGTCAATTGCCTTCCATCTTTGGTTTTCGTTGGTTGTTGGTATGATATCTTCAAGTCGTTTTTTGAGTTGCACAAACTTAACAACATTGTTATTTCGTTCATCTTCATTGTTGCATTTTTCTGCTATTGTTATTACGGTGTTTATGTCAGCGTCTTCAAACCATCTTTCGACTTTGCTTTCTATCAATGCTATTATTTTCGTGTTTTTGAGTAGGAATTCCTGGAGGTATTTTCCGTAATCAACGTCTAGCCATGAATTGCTTGTGATGTATCCTATGCGGCCACCTTCTTTTAGGAATTTTATGCCGTGTAGCATAAAGTATACGTAGATACTGCTTCTTTTTCCCAAGCTGAAACCCCATTCAGATTCAATCTTTTGTACGAGTTTGTTTTTATATTCTGCAATATATTCTTCCATCTCCTCTTGTCTCGTATATGGCGGGTTTCCGACGAACGCATCAACCGGCGGAATAGAAATTTTCTTTTCCTTTTTCGCTAAGAGGCTTAATCTCTGGTTTATATCAACCCACTTTCCAATAGTATTTGAGTTTACACTCGGTTCAACATTAAAGAAATCTTCATTTATTATAATCGGATAGTTTTCTTTAACGCTCAAGTCTCTTATAGCCAAGTTTATCATTGAAAGTAGCGCTGGAAACTTTGCTATATCCACACCGAACAGCCTGCTTATTATTTCCTCGTGGCTCAAATAAGGGTTCAGATGTTTCATTCGGGCATAGGCTCTGATAAGAAACGTACCTGCACCAACAGCACCGTCGAGAACGATCGCGTCAGGAGATTTTACGGTGAAGCCTATGATCAAATCCACGACGTCAGACCAGTAAGTTCCGTCCGCATGCTTTTGACTTGTAAAGTATTGCCCAAGCTTGTGTCTTTCCTCAACAGGAATAAGTTTGTCGAATATTTTTCCCAAATCCGCATAGCCTATCCGTTTTAGGTCGTATTTCGAAAGGTTTTTGATGAATCTTTTTAATGGGTCAACGATTTCGTCCGGTATAGGAAATTTCTCGATGAAATTAATGCCAAATATCGTCTCGTAATCTCCGCTTAATCCTTCAGCTTTTTCGAAATATCGTTGAAGCGCTTTCTTTAAACTTTCGCCATCTTTTGTTTTGCCAACGCTGAGGTCGGGTAAATCAGGAACGTGGGTCTTGAGAACTAAATAGAACATCAGCTTGTTAGCCAAAAGATAAAGATACTGTCTTGCTGACCTATTAAAATCATCGTAATATCTTTCATTAAGTGGAGGCGTCCATCCCTGTTCAACAAACCAGTTCTGAAAACCTCTTTTGAAAACTGCGTCTGTGTTAAATGCTTTAATTATCGCATCAGTCAGAGGTGTTGAAAGAGAATCGACTAAAGTCCTCAGAGTGTATACAAAGAACTCGTCTACAGGTATTGTTGGTAATACCTGTTTACCGCTGTATATCTCCGTAAATTTCAAAAGGAAATTCCTTAAACCATTCTTCATCTCTTTTTTTACGTCTTCCCTTCTTAAGTCGCTAGGACGAGCTATCGAAGAAATTTTGTAAAAACCCTTCCTTCTATCCATTAAAGGAACATTTTCAGATGAAGAGAAGAGGACTATATTTTGCATGTTAGAAGTTGCAAAATAAGGTGCACCAAGTATCGCGGCGTAAAGAAAAGTCTTCTCTACTATTTCTTCATCAAGAGGATTATACATCGGCTGTTTAAGTTCGATTACAAGGGCGGCTTGTTGCAAAACACCACCTTTTTTCCATAAAACTATATCAGCAAAATTAGGAGACTTTTTCGGACCTTCTAATTTAACATCGGAATCAGCGCGCTCAAAAGGCAAATTTTCTTCTTTTATAATTTCGTTGATAATTTCGACGATAATTTGCCTTACCGAATTTTCGACATAGCCGAAAGACGACATTTTCATTATCATTATGAGTTTCCGATATTTAAATACTTAAGAGAGGTATGCTGTACAGTATTCCTACTAAACATAAGTTCGCGCACTCTTTTCCCGTTTTCATTTTCGCTTAACGTAGGCCATTCTTCCTTGATTTTGTCAAACTCAAAAGGCGGGTTCTCCCAACCGTTTATATTTGTCGTCGTCATCATCAAAATTCGATGGTTCCTGCTCCTGCCTGTCTTGGTCTTTCCAGCGTATCCCAACCCATATGTGTTGTCGTTCGCCATTTATTCGTACGCGTTTTGGTTCGGCTCGGAACAGGGTTTGTACGAGTTGGCTGAACTCGTTTTGTCGCTCTATTGTCGGTAGTCCTTGTTCCTCGCGCCATGCTATGTACTGGTTCCACAGGTTCTTCTTTATTATGATCCCTTTCGGGTCACGCTCCACGTATGTTGTGAGGAAGTCGTAGGCTGGATTTGTCTCCCGCATCCAGCGGTCCCTGATTTTCGCTGAGTCTCCCTCATCCGCTGTGAATTTTCCTGTTTTGAGCAGTCGTCTCAACCCCTCCAGCGCCCAGTTCAATATGCCTGACTTTTCCTCCTCTGTGGTGCACTCCGCCAGGATCTGCTTCCTTTTTGCCGGGTCATCCTCAAACTGGTAGGGGAACTCGATTATGACCCATCTTTTGAAGAAGGCGTCCACCTCATCCTCCCTGACGGGTGGAAGTTTGTTGGTAGAAAAGATGAGTTTCGCGTAGGGTTGAAAGCTGAAGCTGTCCCTGTGCTTTCTCTCGGCTTCGAGGCGGTCTCCACCTGTGAGTGCCCTGAAGACTTCGCTTTTCCCTAGAGGGGTTTGGGGCAGGTCGGCGAATATGTTGACGTGTTTGCCTAGGAGTCGCGCGACGCTGAACCGGTTGTATTCTAAGTCCTGAAGGTTTTTATTGGAGACGTTCTCCTCACCTATCCACTGTGTTAGTATATCTAATAATATTGATTTGCCGTTGTTGCCTTCCCCTATCAACATAAATGCGCGCCGCGCGTAGCTGCTCCGGTAGAGTGTGTATCCAAACAACTCCTGTATTGTTGGGTGTGCCTCAGGTGGGAGTATCTCGGAGAGGAATTTGAGGAAGTTGGGGCACTTGGCGTCCGGTTTGTATTCGATGTCTATCACCGATGTGAACCACAGCTGTGGGTTGTGTGGGTGGAGTTGGCCTGTCTCAATATTCAGTATACCATTTCTAAGATTAATCAGGTTAAGTGGTGGTTCCTGGAGTTGTTTTTCGGTAGTCCAGTTTTTGGCGCCAATGATCCTGATCACTTGGTCCAGGAGTGTGGATGATGGTTTTGTATCAGCTTGGTTGCTCAGCACCTCTATGAGGTCCCTCTCCACTACTTCCTCTGCGCCGAGCCTCCAGGCTGCTCCGTCAAACCACCAGAAGCTTGTAGCGCCTAGGGCGCTTATGTGTTGCACTTTGCGGTACACTCGTTTCTCCATGAGTTTTTGGGCTAGGGGCCAGGGATCCGATGTGTCGCCGCCATCCCCACTATCATCCTTATCCACGTCTCCCTCATTGCTGGTTGGTTCTCCATGTTTATCCCCGTCGGGGGCCACCCTACGCTGGAACACGTATTCGTGGGCTTTTCTGAGTGTGAGTTTGCGGTAGCTTTGGTCGCGTTCCTGCCATTTACCAACGGCGCATTGCTCCATGGCCTGGATTATCTCCTCGTCGCTTAGGCCTGCGCGCACCATGGCTGTGACGACGGCTTCCTCCGCTTCGCTGCGGCTTGGGTAACCGTAGCTTTCCCACGCCCCGTCGAAGTATAGGTCGGCGAATTTCCTGTCTTTTTGGGCTAGTTTCCCGAGTTTTTGGGCTAGGGGTTCTCCACCATTGTTCTGGGCACTCGGTGTGCCGCGGGCGGGCTCCCACCCCCTCTGTTTGGCCGCGTCTAGGAGCTGGGTGAGGGGGTTCCCCGGGAATGTTGCTATTACCTCTGTGCCGAGGACGGTGTACTCCCCGTAGCCCTCCCCAGGGCACCCCTCCTTTGGTTTTCCGTCGGCCTTCCTAGGGCACTTAGCGTGGTTTATCCGTGTGCCTGGGCCGCACACGTAGCCGCCTTCACCGAGGAAGTCGACTGGTCTATCCTTGAATATTTTGGTTGTGCGTCGGGGCACATGCTCACTGTACCCGTATACGTGTAGCCCTCCGTGGGGGGTTTTGACGACGCGTGTGTAGGCTGAGAGCTCGGCTAGGCCTCGAACGCCGAACAGTTCCACAGCGTCTTCGTAGCGCTCGAAGTCGTAGACCCAAAGCCCACCGCTCACGGGTCCGCAGGCTATCCCATAGTTGGTGTTACCCCGGGCGAACCACTGTTTGACCTGCGCCTCATCCGCTCTCCTCTGTAGTAGTGGGGCTAGCTCGGCCACGGCTGGAGCCTTTTCCTCGTCTCGGAGTGGGAACACGTTTAACCCGGCTTCATAATCCTTAAATGGGCGTGTAGTGATACTCATGGTGTAGCCTCCTCGCTGTGTGCCTAGGCCGCCCATGCCTCACCCTCCGAGATCGTCTCGCCTGGGTTGGTGGGCGCCTAGCCGTTTGGGGCGTCACCCACGGGTGACCTCCTTTCTTAACCGCTCGAGTCCCTCCTCAAGAATTTGAACGTAGGCTAGGATTGGATCACCCTTCCGCTTCCTCCGCTTTACTCTTCTTCTCTGTTCCATGGTAGCCTCCTCCTGCAACTCGGGCACTCACGCGGCCTCGCAACGAAGGGAGTCCATGTGTACCCGCAGTAGGGGCATTCGACAACGGCAACAGTTTTATACCAGGTCCGAACCCTTTTCTTCTCCATTTCGGTCACATCACTAAGGTTATAAGCGTCGAAAAAATATGGGGATTTGTGTCACCAGTATCTTTGCGTGTGTCAAGGGCGTTGAGGGCGGTGGCCAGCCACGCTTCACGGTTGCGCGCAGAGCTCGAGCGCTTAGACCGCGGTGCGCCTGAAGAGCCCGACCTCCTCGAAAGGGGGCTTATACGCGCGCTCCTGGCGGACGCTGAATTCAGGCTGAAGGCTGCAGGAGTAGGGGGGCGAAGGGAGGAGGGTGGGACTCGCGGGGCCGACGACGATGGGGTGGAAGGGGAGGCTGCTCATGACCCTCCCGAGGCGCCTCCCGATCCAGAACCCGGCGCCGGATCCCCCCCTTTCATGGCCTCCGCGTTCCCGGAAGCCTACCTAGATGTGGGGAGGCGGGGAAAAAAGGCGGCGTTCCCGAGCACCCACCTCTTCCCTGTGGAGGACAGGCGGACGCGCTCAGAGGAGTTACGCAGGCTAACAGCCTCCGAGGCCTCACCGCTGAGGAAAGTTTATGGTGAGGTGAGAAGAAGGGGAAAGCGGGGTCGACCCAGGTCGGGGTCCCCTGGGAAGAGACCGGGGAGGCCTCCCGACTACTACGCATTCGACTACTCGCGTGGGTTCGAGAACCCTTTTGAAGAGCTTGAAACACTCGGGTTCACGAGGAGGGATAGGCTTGCACTCTCAAGGGAGCTTGTGAGGAGGGGTCACGCGGAGTACGTGTTTGAGTGCGTCAGGCTTCTCATGCTCAGGGCGCTCACACTCGGCGCGGTCGCGGTCGGGGTGGAGCTCACACGCCTGGGCGAACGCGCCCTGAAGGAGGCCAAAGAACGGTGGGAAGCCCTGAGCTGGCCCACAGTCGAGCCCGAGTTTCTTGAGCTCTTCAGGTCTGAAAGGTGGACTGGGGAAACAGTTGAGGATCCTGCGCTAACCGGGCTGGAGACTCTGGCCGCTATGTGCGTCACCCGGCTCGCGGTTTCATGGATCCGCTTCGAAGAAGAGGAGGGGGGAGGGGAAGGGGAAACAGACACACAGCGGACGGGAAGGGAAATCAGTTCTTCACCAACATTTTCGATGAAGGGGAACAGGAAATAATATATTTTTAGGGGGGGAGGGGGTGTGTTGTTGGTGTGTTGCGTAGCGTAACCCGGTGGGGGACTCCAAGTTGAGGTTTGGCATAATAAGAAGAGGTATGTTTTCCTTATAATGTGAAATTCATATCTCTCGTACTAAAAAGGGCTAATGAGTGGATTTTCCGTATAATTTATGATACTATTCTACGCACTAAATTAGCGGTAAACGTTAAGTATCGACAAACTTTATAATTTCGATGGTACCTTCAAAGGAGGAAGAAGAACATAAGAATAAACAGATCACTGGAAATGCAGGATTATTCTATGTCGCATACAAACTTTCTACGATGGGTTGGAATGTTTTGCTTACCTCAAGGAATGCAAAAGGCATCGATATTGTTGCATACAGCGAAGATTTTAAAGTCATAAAAAAAATTCAGGTAAAATCATTCAGCAAAATACAGGCAGTAAGTTTCGGCAAGAATAAGGAGACATTGCTAGCCGATTTTTACGTCATGGTCTCGTATGTTTATACTAAACCAGAAGCTTATATTCTAACTGCAGAAGATGTCAGCGGTTTGTTAACTCAAGACAAATCTGGCTACTGGCTAGAGATTAAAGGTTCAAGCAAAGAACCGGAAAAGGGGTTCAAAAAAGATAAATTTTTAGAGAGATGGAATATAATAGGATATGGCTGGGCTAATTATACAGATAAAAGAAGCTAGGGGTTAATAATGTCAAATTTGCATAGTCTAAAGGTATGGACACGACCCCTTGAGCTTGGTTGTGTTGGTTGTGGGTGCCCGGTGCGACCGGCGAATAGGCTGTGGGGCGTGGAGATCAGGCTTATTTAACAACGTCAAGCGCGGGAGCGGTGGAACACTACTATGTCAAGCGGAATAGGGCTGGATTTCGAACCGATATCGATTGGAATCCGGCCTGACCCACCTTGTATAAAATTATAAATGTTTTAATACTTCATCAACATGACCTTCAACATTTACTTTTCTAAAAATCTTTTTTATCTTACCTTGTTCATCAATGATGAAAGA
>Ga0081529_122172_pt1 | contig 10500 bp, 6 predicted proteins | sample EchGeymetagenome_FD_71012 | JGI IMG/M metagenome (GOLD analysis project Ga0081529, IMG submission 71012) | Ferrous microbial mat and aquatic microbial communities from Echinus Geyser, Yellowstone National Park, USA - transect B T=78-80 C v2... ...
ATGATGAAGCTTCCACCTTCTTTTAGGGTTCTAAAAACCTCTTTGTAAAGCTCAAAAGCGTATTCAAGCGGAAGATGCTCCAATACATGTATAAGAGATATCACATCGTAGGTGTTTGAGTCTTGGGCTTTGAGAAACAAAATAGCATCATATAGCTCCACATTAAGACCCTTAGAAGAAGCGTAAGAGACCATACTTTTATTTGTATCTATACCAAAAGCCTCAAAACCAAGCTCTTCATAAAGGCTTAGCATCTCACCTCTACCACAACCTATATCAAGGGCTTTTGGCTTAGAAGATGGGTAAGCCTCGGAGTAGGCTTTTAAAAGAGGCATGTAAAATGTAAGCCTTCGTTTTATCTCCTCTTCTTCACCTCTAAACTCATCTTCAAAAGCTTTGTAAAACTCATCGTTCATATAATGTACATTATACCATATTTAGCATATAACCAAAAAGCATAACCTCTGCGCCTTGTTTGTAGTAAAATAGATCTTATGGATATACAACCTCACGATTCATTTTTTAAGCAGATATTTTCTAATCCTAAGAGGGTAAAATTGCTTCTTGATATCTTTGCTAAAGATGTAGCTAAAAGTATAAACTCTATAAGCTTAGTAAATACAGAAAAGTTTTCTTCAAAATCTCAAAAGTTTATGCTTGATTTACTTTTTAGCTGCAAGGTAAAAGATCAAGATGCTTATATACGGATAGTACTTGAACATAAATCTTATCTTGATAAAGAACTACCTATTCAGCTTCTATACTACAACGCCGCTATCTGGGAAGAGGCTATAAAAGAAAAAGATTATTACCCTCCTATTATCAATATCGTTTTTTATCATGGAAAAGGAGAGTGGAACATACCCACATCCTTACCAATATTAGAAGACCAAAACTTAGAAAAATATGTATCTAAGCTAAACTATATACTTATAGATCTAAATAAAGTATCTGATGAAGATATTATAAGTGAGGCATACCAAGATCTTTGCACACAATGGGCTATGCTTGCAATGAAGCATATATTCGATAGCATAGAAAGCTTTATGAGAGTATTTGAGCTTATAGCTTATTATATAAAAAGTCAAGAGCATATAGAAAAATCTCATTGCATATTTTTAACGCTTGATTATATTGTATCTGTGAAAGACAACGCTGAAGAGGTTGAGATTATTTTAAAAGAGCTAACAGGAGGTGATGAGAAGGTTATGACGCTAACAGAAAAGTGGATTATGGAAGGATTAGAAAAAGGTAAACAAGAAGGATTGCAAGAAGGATTACAAAAAGGATTAATTAAGGCTAAAAAAGATGACATCAAGAGTGCCATTCTTATCAAGTTTGGAGTACTACCAAAAGAGCTTGAAGAGAAGATAGAAACCACAGATGATATACAAACTTTAGATGAGATGTTTAAAAAGGTTATACTGGCTGGCAAGATCGAAGAGATTTTGTAATAGATCAACCTCCCTCTACAAGTATGCCACGCTAAATTATTTTTATCTCCTCTTCCGTTAATCCGTAAAGCTTGTAAACTATCTTATCTATCTCATGCTCAAGCCTTTTTACCTGTTCTTGTTTTGTTTGGTTTGTATCGTAATCTTTGGATTGGGTAAGGGTTAGGATTTGTTCTACTTTTTGGATTATTTGGTCTGCTATGGGTTGGTTTTCTTTTGTGATTGGGGGAAGGGGGAGCTGTTCAATATATACTGAAAATCCTCTTGTAGTTTTCGCTGACAAAACTTGAGCAGTATTCTGATAATAAAACATAATTAGCTTGGAGTTCAAAAGTCCAAGTAAATATAGTAAAATTCTTTCTCTATCCTTTATATTTTTGTAAGGTATTATAAAATAGGTCGTATTAAGCCCAATAATTCCATTCTGTATAAGAGCGAATCTTAACCCTATATCAGAATAACCTATTTTATCCATTAAAAGCAAATTTATTTTTTCTTTACTTGGTGGTGATTGTAGTTCATACCATTCTTGATTCCCAGCCCTTTTTTCTAAGGTTTCTTTATATTTTTTTAAGTAATTTAAAAGGCAAGGAGTTATCGTATGTTTTGTAGATAGAATTATCCACAATCCAGCCCACTTATACCTATACTTCTCAATATCTCTACCTCTTAAAACTGGTTTTATAATTTCCTCTGTTCTTTTTCTCTCTTTTTCAGTTTTACAATTTCTTAAAATCTCATCTCTCTTCTCACTATCAATAATAAAAGCCTCATTGAATCCTGTTATAACTCCTCTGTAAATCTTTACATCCCAATCTTTTAAAGGTTTTCCTGCTTTTTCAATCTTATCTTTTAAACTCAAAACAATTTCATCTCCCAAAGTCCAGGCGTTATCAGAAAGCTTATTTTGATACATCGTTTGCCATGTTCTAAGTTCTTGCCATTTATCTACCTGAGACCAACTATATAAATGCTCAACTTTTTTCTCAGTAGTTTGCTCAATCAACTTGGATTTGCCTTTTCTTAAATACTCTTCAATATCTTCAATATCACCTTTAACCTCTAAAAATCTAAAAATATGCTCTTTCCTTGGTTTCTGCTTTCTAAAGATCAAAATATTGGTATCTACTGTTTGCTCAAAAACTTTATAACCACTAAAATCAATTATCTCTAAAATAGCTGTCTTTTCTTTTAAAAACTTTCTTAACTTCTCTCCGTACTTTGCCCTCATCCATTTGTTGCTTGTTATATATGCCAAGATCCCTTGATCTTTTAAAAGCTGATAGCCTTTTTCATAAAAATACACATAAAGGTCTGCCGTTGATGTGAAAACTTCGTAGTTTTGTTTTTCAAGGATCGGTTTAATAGCTTTTATTTTTTCCTGTCTTACATACGGCGGGTTTCCAATCACAATGTCAAAACCATCTGTTACTCCAAACATCCACTCTGGGTCAAACCAATCTGCGGAGGCGTCTGGATCGAAGATATCAAAATGAGCTATTTTATCGGCTGTTTCAGCAGGAAAACCATTTTTGATCAAAACCTCTTTTATTCGCTCTCTTATCTTTTTGTCTTCTTCTTGTAGTTGTATTTTCTCTTCTTTTGTTCCAATTCTAAAATACCTATGCCTTAGCTTTTTAAGGGATTCTTCCAATTCGTTTGTATTTATGCTTCCAACTCGTTTTTGAGGTTTACCTTCTGGCCTTACTGGAATATTTAATCCTATCAAAGCATTTGCAGAGATAAACTTTGTTTCAAGGTTTGGTAAAGGTAAAATACCAAAGTTTGGTTTAGTTTTATCTGCTTTTTGATCCAATATCAAAGAAATAAAAAATCTCAATTTACTGATCTGAATAGCTATAGGTTGTATGTCTACCCCGTATATGCAGTTTTCTATCAAATACAGCTTTCTTGCATAGTCTGGGTAATTTATGCTTTCGTTAAAATGCTCTTTTACCTCATTTAAAAGTTCTTTCAGAGCGTTTTCATCTTTTGCCATTTCTAATACTTCTTTACTTTCTTTGTTGATCCTATCTACTTGTATTTCATACCAGACTTTGTTGGCCGGATCAAGCTTTTGAAGAAGATAAACAAGTTTATGCAATATCCCCATAGGAAAAGCACCAGATCCGCAGGCTGGGTCTATTATCTTTATCTGGTCTATTGCATAGATTAGCTCTTTTTTTAAATCTTGTGGTAAATCTATGTTTTCATTAGAGTAAGAAAATAAATTATCAAGTATTTCTTCAGCTTGTGGTACTTTTGTCTTTAGATACTCTCTTAAACTCTCTTCTACCATGTAATCTACTATTTCTCTTGGTGTGTAGTAACTACCCGTAGCTTTTCTTGCAGTGGTATTAGTCTCTGGATTGTAGCTTGCTAATAGATTTTCAAATACCTTGCCAAGAAGCTCAGGGTCAAGGGCTATTTCTTGGTCTATCGGTGTTGCCTCATCTGTGGTAAAGTTGTAGGACTTAAGAATATCTATGAGCCCTCTAACTTTTGCGTTTGCACTCAATTCATATTTAGATAAATCAACTGTTTTCTCTTTACTGCTAAAAAACAAATCATCATCGATTTTAGCCTGCTTCTTTTCATTTCTTGAAAATCCATCTATATAAATACTATCTTTATCTAAACAGTCAAAAAGCCCGCCATTTATAAATGGAATGTCTTCAAACAGCTTTAAAACCTCTTCTTTACTTATCAAAAACTTATTTTCATATCTATATTTGCTTTTTACTCCAAAGTCTTTTTTGTTAGCCGGAAAACCTTTATCTTCTGCCCAGCCTCTTTCTTTAATAGGTCTATTCAGTGTTGCAAAAAATAGATTTTGTAAAATTGCATTGTAATAGTTGTTGCTATTACCAAAATCTTTTACGATGTTTCTTAGCTTTTGTTCATCAAACAAATCATTTGGTACCAATCCTTTTTCTTTTAAAAACCATATAAAAATCAATCTTGTAAGAAGTCTAATTAAACTTTGAGCATTCCTAATCTCTTTATCTTTTTCTAAATATTCAGAATATTTATAATCATCCGGAAACTTGACTTTATCCATCGCATAGAAATACCAATTTTGAAGCTCGTTGTAAAATTCTTTGGTTACTGGTTCCACACTAAAGGCGTCTTTTATATATTCTAAATTTTTAAAATTGCAGTCTTTAAGCTGATTTATGAAGGTTTTGTTTGGAAGTTTTGGATCTACATAAAACGTAAACCTTTTGTAATAACTGTATTGGTATTTTGTGCCATAGGTATTTTTAAATACAAATGAAAGTCTAAACGATCTATCAGAGTAAAATAAAAACAACCCGTAATATTTATTTACTTTGTTCAAAAGCTCTTTTGCAATATCAAACTGTTTTTTCTTACTAGTTCTTTCAGTAAGATTTTTGACCTTAACAGCGAAGACTACCAAATCAGCTTCCCGGTCTTCTAATTTTATATGCCCTAAATATGTTATTTCCTCTATTAACTCTTCATGATTTTCATAATCGTATACTTGTCTTGGAGAAACGGTAAAACCATTATGATAAAGATAATTTTGAAAATCTTCCAAAGAAAACGCTTTTGTGAGGTTTTCTAAAGTGTGCTTTAGCATTTCTCTGAGCTCTTGAGTGGCTGTGTCTGTTCTTTAGATCCGAAATGCGTCTTTGCCGCTCTAGTGTGCCAAAGGCCGTTCTGAGAGCTTTGGAGTGGCTGTGCCTGATCATTAGCGTCGAAATGCGATTGTATCGCTCTATCTACCATTTTTAAGCACCCAAATTTATGTTTCCACCATGTAAAACATGCTTGTCAGCACTCTGATAAACTCTTTATTACCGATATTATGCTTACTCTTAAGCTTATTCACGATGTAAAACATGCTTGTCAGCACTCTCTTGATTCTCTACACTTATTATAACATCTTCGTTGGATAGATTTAAAAATTTTAGCTGATCTTCTATTTTTCTTAAAAAATCTTCTCCTATTTCGTTTTGTATCTCCTCTAATTTAGAACATACATTTTTGATATCTTTTAGATCTTTTTCTATTTCCACAATTTTTCTTAATACATAATCCGAAAGACTTCCATAATATTCTATATCTTTTTTAAGATCGATAATAAAAGCTCTAAAAGGTTTTAGATATTCATCTTGTATATTCAACAAACTTTGTAAAAGGTTTAGAGCTTTTGATTCCAAAGAGCTTGAGTTTGATCTTCTTCTTATATAAGCATCTTTGGCTAACACTATTTCATAATTCTTCCAAAATTTATCTGACAATCTTAAAGATTTTTCACCCTTGTTTGCTTTTATTTTCTCGTAAGCTTCTTCAAAGCTTATGGATTTTGGCTGTCTTTCTTGATAATCTTTGTAGCCCACAAACATATCTTTTCCTTTTCTAATGAAAACAAAAAGTTCATCTTTTTGCCCTTTTTTGGCGGTTTTAACCCTTTTTGGCATATCTTCAATTTGACTTAGTATATCTGGATAAGAATTTTTTATATTTTCAAACTCATCCCTTAGCTTTGTAAAAAAGCTTTCTTCTTCACCCTCTTGATAGGTGTTTAACCTTTTGTATAGCTTTGACTCGGTGGGCTCTTCAGATTCATCAAAGATTTTGGCATCTTCTCCAAGGATATTGTGAATCATAAACATTTTGTTTTGGGCTATCTCCCTTGATTTTACTATATCAGATCCTTTTTCAGTGGGAAAGAAATTGACTATGTAAATCTCATCGTAAACCTTTTTACCCATTCTATTTATACGCCCCACCCTTTGTATAACCCTAACAGGATTCCAAGGTATATCGTAATTTATCACCACACCAGCTCTGTTGAGGTTATAACCTTCAGATAGTTTATCAGTGGCAAGAAGTATGCTGTACTTATCTTCTTGTTCTTTGTTTTGGGCGTCAAAATTTTTGGCTATCTCCTCAAATTTGGTTTTCCCTATGTTGCCATAAGCACTAAGCAATATATTTCCAAATTTAGCTTTTAATATACTATCTAAGTGTTTTGCCGTATCTATGTATTCGGTAAATATAACCACTTTTCTATTTTCTTTTATAAAAGCCTCGATACCAGATACAAGCCTATCTGCTTTAGGATCATTTTCTGTAAGGTTTAGCTCTTTTATCTTTCTTATAAAATCATCAAAAAGATCAATATCACTTTGTATATCTTCTATAAATTTATCTTTTAGTTTAAACGTAGATAAATCATAAACTTTGTAATAGTTGCTGTTTAGTTTTCCGTTTTTTAAACGATCTTCATAATCTGCACGCTCTTTTAAAATATCATCTGGATCTGCTGTAACGATATCTTCCATGAGTTTTCTATCAAGTATAAACTTACCTGATTTCTCAATAAACTTTAAAGCTGTTTCATTTATACGTTTAAAGCTTTTAATACTCTCATAAAAAGATCCAAAGCTACTTTCAAATCTTTTCACAAGAAGCCTTCTCATGAAATCGTATAAATTTTTCTGATAAACAAATATAAACCTATCATCTTCAGAAAGTTTGCTATCTTCATTTGTTATACCTTTCTCGTATTTAATAGGGATATATATAGCACCCTTGAAATATCCGCCCTTACTATCATCGTCAAAAGCTCTTATCACCTCATCGTAAAATCTTGATTGCTCTTGTGTTAATTCATAAAACCACTCTATTGGATCTCTTACAATAGGAAGATCTATCTTTTCCTTATAATGCTTTAAATCAAGTCTATTTCTTCTTATCAAAACAGGCTCTACGATGGCTTTTATACGCCTTGCCAACATCTTAGACTTATCCCTTACTTTTTCAATATTTATAGTATCTTCTCCAAAGATCTCTTTGTAATATTTTTTGGCTTTTTTTCGTCTTTCAGCGTTTGATGAGTTGTAGTGTTTCTTGATATAAGAGAGCTCATTAAACAGATCCTCATATTCATCAAATTTTGCCTTTAGATTTTCATCAAGGAGTATCGTAGATTTTTTTGGTATCGTAAAAAGCTTAAGTAGTGTTTCTTGATATAAGAGAGCTCATTAAACAGATCCTCATATTCATCAAATTTTGCCTTTAGATTTTCATCAAGGAGTATCGTAGATTTTTTTGGTATCGTAAAAAGCTTAAGAAGTGAAAATATATCAGATGGTTTGTTGTTAAAAGGTGTAGCGGTAAGAAGCATAACAGTTCTACCTCTACATATCTCTTTTAGCTGATTATAACTAGCGGTGTCTTCGTTTCTAAACCTATGGGCTTCGTCTATAACAACGATATCTATGTTGTCTGAGTTTTTTACAAACTGAAGCGCCTCATCGAGCTTTCCAATAGACCACACTTCCCATCCGTAAAGCTCAAAATCTTCCAAATATTTTTTCCATCCTATCGTTTTAGCATCATCCCCTATCAAATGAGGAGGCGATAAAACAATACCCCTTTTACCCATCGCCTTACCTACCATACAAGCAACGATTGACTTTCCAAGTCCCACCACATCGGCAAGGATAACCCCTCCATGCGCTTCACAGCTGGCTATTGCTTGAGATACAGCCTCAATTTGATAAGAGTAAGGCCTATATCCCTTTTTTTCCATAAGGCTTATAAGCTCTTTACCTATATATTTAGCTTGGTAAGTGTCAAGATAGTTTTTAATAAGATAAACATATGCCACAAAAGGATCTATGTATCTTAAAAATGTATTTCTTCTTATGGCGTTTACAACGTCTTCAGCCGATAACTCTATAGCCCTTTCCCAATGAGCGTCAAAGTACTCTTCTGCATCTTTAAAACCATAATCTTTTATCTCGACGTTAAACTCGTTTTGGCTTTCGATACCAGCAAGCGTTAAGTTGCTACTTCCTGTTATAAAAAGCTCAGGAGCCCCAGTTTCAGTGGTTTTAAACAAATAAAGCTTTGCATGGTTTGGATCTTTAGTTTTTCTTATTACAAGCTTTCTTTTTTCTAAAAGTTCCACAAAAAACTCAGCTTGTTCATAAATCTCTTTCTTATCGAGTTTTTCATTTGTAAATGCAATTTTTATAGATTCTATAAAATCTCTTATGGTTTCTTCTTTGTTTTCTATGCTTTTAGAAGCCTCATATAAACCAAAATTTCCCTTATCTACCTTTAGACCTACAAGTATCTTAATATGTTCATCTTGAAGCTTTCCATTTTCATACAGCTCTTTTAAAGTCTCGTAGAGCTCTTTTATACCAGAAAAATAGAAAAATCCCACAAGAAACTTTAGCTCTTTGCTTATACCAACAAGCTCTTTTAGCCTACTTTGTAAACTTTTATTACCGCTGTTTGTTATAAAATTTTGAGGAGAGTGCTTTAGCATTTTTCACATCTCTTGAGTGGCTTTGTCTGTTCCTCAGAGTTGAAATGCGCTGATATCGCTCTAGAGTGCTTTAGCATTTTTATGTTCTCCTGAGTGGCATTGTCTGTTCATTAAACCGTGGCATACTTGTAAACCGTGGCATACTTGTAGCTTTGAAATGCGATGGTATCGCTCTATCCATTAAATTATTATAGCTTAAAAGCTAAATATATAGAATATATAGAAATTCTGAGGTGTTGTAGGGGCTTCTTCTTTGTAAACCCCTCTTCCCGTAAGAAAATCATAATAAGTTTCCATATCATTTTATATTTACATACTAAAAGCTTAAAAATAATTAAAAGCTGTTTAAACCGCTGTTTTGAGTGTTTTGTACGCTTTGGGTTATCATGTTGTTCATGAAATTGTAAAGGGCTGATTCAAAAGAGTTTATACCTGTGGTAGCTTGCTGGTTTTCTTGTTTGGATTTTTCAGCAGGTGATACCGGTTCTCCCATAAAAAGCCCAAAAGGTAAAACGCCATCTACCATACACGCTTTCTGGGCTTTTGGCTGAGGTTGTACGTTGTTTTGCAAAACGCTTAAGTTAAAAATAGCGTTTGATATATTCATATTAAAACCTCCTGTTAATACGATAAGTATTTGGCTTTTAAGAGCTATGATATTTCTCATTGTATAAATTAAATTGAGATTTCATATTAAAATCTATGAGGTTAGTTGAAGCTACACAAGATAAAGAGCTAAAGATAAAGGGATACGTCGTAAAAGGTCGCAACGAAAATCCAGGCTGGAAGAGAAAGCTCATAAGCATGGGTATAGTACCTGGAGTAAGCGTAAAAATCCTTAGAAAAGACGACAGAAATATGATACTAAAAGTCTACAATTCAAGGATATCTATATGTAACTGCCTTGCGGATAAAGTTGAAGTAGAATGAAAAAAATAGAGGTGGCTTTTGTTGGCAATCCGAATGTTGGAAAATCCACTATAATAAACAACATAGCAAAAACCTCATTAAAAGTTGGCAATTGGCCGGGCGTCACCATAAGAAAAACAGAAGCTACCTTGGTGTACAAAGATTATGAATTTCATATAATAGATTTACCAGGCACTTACTCTTTGGATTATACATCGGAAGATGTGGCTGTCACCACAGATTTTTTGATAAACAACCCTCCTGATATAATAGTAAATATCATAGAAGCTACAAACTTGGAACGTTCTCTAATATTGACTGCTGAGTTGATAGAGCTAAAAATACCTATGGTAATAGTGCTAAATATGTGGGATGAAGCGTTAAAACTTGGGATAGATGTAAATATAAAAAAGCTCTCAGAACTCATAGGCGTTGATGTGATAAGTGCCATAGGTACTAAGGAGGATTTAAAAGATAGACTTTTAGAAAGTATAGTATCTACTTATGAGAAGAAGAAAACACCAAAAGACCTAAGATACTCAGATATCACAGAAAAAGCCATAAACGATATCTTATCTTTCTGTGCCGTACCACCCAATAAAAATATACCACCTAGATTTTTTGCCATGAAGATGCTTGAGCGTATAATCCCATGCGATTGTTGCAACGAAATCATATTAAAACTTGAAAACGATTTGAAGGAAAATATCTACGATATACTTAAAAAAGATATATACGGTGTTGCTCACTTTATAAGTTCAAACGTTGTAAAAAGAAGCTTTAAAGACGAGATAGAATTAACGGAAATCCTTGATAAGTTTG
>Ga0081529_107577_pt1 | contig 10487 bp, 19 predicted proteins | sample EchGeymetagenome_FD_71012 | JGI IMG/M metagenome (GOLD analysis project Ga0081529, IMG submission 71012) | Ferrous microbial mat and aquatic microbial communities from Echinus Geyser, Yellowstone National Park, USA - transect B T=78-80 C v2... ...
CCTTTTGTTCTTTTTAGTGTATATTCTATCGGATATTTAATTATATTTGCTATAACTGATAATGTTTTAGGAATGGTGTTTATAGCAATGTTTTCAGTTTTTAGTTTAGTTGTGAATGAACGATTGAATGATATTGAGGATTTGTTGAGAAGGTATAGAGGTGATTAAAGTGGAAAACAAAAAGGAAAACTCTAATGAAAATAAAGGTATGACATTAAAGCAATTCGTTGAGAATTGGGAATATTTAATCAAAGATAAAGAACAATATAAACAGTATGAATTTATGGATATAGGTTTAGATTGCATTACTGTTGTTTGTAATAATGGGATTATTATAAAAGCGGATGATTATAGCCGTGATTATTTGTTCGGTAGTGAATTTATAGCCTTATACAGAAAAAATGAAAAAATTGCCGTAGTAAAATTATCTTCAATTAATTTTATGTTCTAAAAAATAAAAAATTAAATAAAAAATTTATTTCTTTTTCTTTTTAGTTTTCTTTTTCGATTTTTTAGGCTTTAATGCATAAGGTCTTGGCTTTGTGTGAGGGCTTTTTCCTTCCCATCCCCAAGAGTAATATTTTTTCCTTCTTGCCATTACTCTTGCTTTATGAGACATTTTTTTCCATTTTTCAACAGCCCTTAAAGCATTTTGCCTTAATTTTAATCTTGTTGTCCAAGATATTTTCCTTTTTGCCATTTTATCACCTCTTTTTAAATGAAATGTCCTATAATTATTCCAATTATACTGCCTAATATTAAGGTTAGCGTTGGAATAATCATAGAATAGAATTTAAGAATAGTCTCTAATTTAGTTAATCGAATATCAATAGAATTTAGTTTTAAAGTTAATTCTTTATATTCATTATCGTTCATTTTTATCTCCTCGCATATTTGATAACTGCTATAATGATTGCTATGATAATGATTATCATTATTATCTCTAAATAAGATATTTGAACTTGTGGAATTGCTGTTGCATTTTGAACACATTTATTGTTATCTATTAGTGTATATCCTTTTGGGCATGTTCCATTAGTTGCCTCAATTATAGGCTGTAAAGTAATTGTTATATATCCTCCACTTGAGAATGTTGTTGATGTTGTTCCTTGACCTGAACTCCAATTTGGATATTGATTATCATAGTTAGCATAAGCAATGAATTGGCAATATGCTTGGGCATTGGTAATTGTGTAATTTCCATTAGCATCAGTCTCTCCATATAGCCAATAATCATTAGATAAACCGCCAAGAGCATTACAACTGACTACGTGGACTTTAACAGGTATATTTTCAATTGGGATATTTTTAGGGTTAATTACATGAACAACTACATTTACCATTTTATCACCTCATAGTATGATAGTATGATTAGCAGATAAGTATTTATAAATAAAGTAAAATAGTATTATTCCTATTATTGCGAATATTATATATGCAATATATTTTAAACTATCATTTTCAATTTTTAATTCAGTCATTTTCTCCCTCCTTTTCATTATTTTTATTATCATTAACAATAACACAGTCTAATATTTCTTTTTCTTGCTTATCGGGAATATATAGATTATAGTTGTATTCTAAATCTATATTATCAATTTTTATTATTAATTTTATAGGGATTATCATATTAATCATATCATTAAATAACCTGTTAGATAAATTGTTCCTGCAGAACCTGATATATTAGATGCATATATTGTAGTGCCAATTGCTGGGTCATAGTAATTTGACCAGTAATATGATGTAGAGACATTGTAAGTATTATTTGCTGTTCCGATATATATTAAAGCGTTGGCATAATAATTAGTTCCATTATAAGTTCCTATACAATATTTTCCTGTTGATGTTCCTTTTATTTGTGATAAATTATAATATTCATATCCACTGCCTGAAGCACTATTTGAACCGTCTGTTGTTCCTGCTGATATAGAAGTTGATGAAAAAGATATTTTAACTGTTGCGTTAGATTTAAAGTTATAACCTGCTATCATTATTCCTGTTCCTGATAAATTTAAAGGAAATGAAGGGAATGAGGATATAGCACCTGTTGGCAATAAGTTAGGTTGGTTCCAATATAAAATCCCATTAACTGTTAAAGTTCCTGCGGTTGAGCCTGTTGTAAAACTACCTGAAATATTTATATTTACAGTTGAGTTAGAAGGTATAGTTATTCCATATCCAGCATTTGCCCATTCTCCATATATTTCAATAATATTAACACTTAATGAAATAGATGCACCTTGTGTTAAAATATATCCCGAATTTATTGTTAATATTCCACTACCTCCAATATTGGAAATTGAAAATGTTGAATTAGCATTTAATGATAAATTATAATTTGATGCTATATATAATGTTCCTCCTCCACTAACATTGGATACTGATAAAGTAGTATTTGCTTGTAATGTTAGAGTTATTCCTCCATTAATATATAATGTTCCACCACCGGTTATTTCAGTTATATTGCTTGGTAATGTGGTATTAATATCAATTGTTAAAGTAATTCCAGATGCAATATTTATAATTGTTGTCTTATTTAATATTTCAATTGGTATATTTGAATAATTTATATTTGAATTAATATTTAATTGAAAATTAATAGATGAAGGAATATAAATATTTTGCAAACCTTGTATAAAAGGAATGTTATTCATAAGACCGCCTCATCAACAAACACGCTTACGGTTGCAGAACTTGAAAAATGAATATTTAATGTGTCTCCAGATATCATAGGAATAGTAAAAGTATAACCAGCATTTGCATTAATAGGATTACCACTATTTAAAGCCATAGTAATACCATTAAACACAACATTAACAACACATGATGTATTAGATACAATAGTAATATAAAAATATCCATTTATAGAAGAGGTTAAATTTGAGGAAAATACGTTAGTATTTGCGGATGCTGAATAATTAGTTATACTACCCAATCTTGATTTTGTTAATGCTGAAATCCCTACATTACCTATATTATTCGACCCAGCAGGTAATGAAGGTAAAGATATAACACCAACATTGCCTATTGTGTTAGAACCAGATGGTAATGAAGGTAAAGATATAACACCAACATTGCCTATTGTATTTGTTCCACTCGGTAATGGAGATTGAATACTTGTTTTTACATTGCCATTTGTATCTAATGGAGATGTTATACCTACATTACCTATTGTATTAGAACCTGAAGGCAAAGAAGGTAATGAAGTAATATTTGCATTAACTGAACCTATATTATTAGTTCCTGCTGGTAATGGAGGTAAAGATATAACACCAACATTACCTATTGTATTAGTTCCTGCAGGCAATGGAGATTCTATGCTTGTTTTTACATTACCATTTGTGTCTAATGGAGATACAATTCCAATATTTCCAATGGTATTAGAACCTGAAGGCAATGAAGTTTGTATATCCACAGGTAAATTTCCTTTAGCATCAAGAGGGCTTGTTATTATTACATCTCCAATGGGCACTAATTGATATTCAAAATCTGATAACAATTTATCTAATTGTTCTTGATTTTGTGGTAATATTTCTTGAACCCAACCTGATACTATATAATTATATTCATCATTCCATGTTATTTTACTGAAATCACTATTTTTAACTGTAAGGCTAACCGATTGAGTAATATTAATACTACTTGATAAATTGCCATTGATATCATAGAATTGAAGAGTTAAATTCATTTTTGGATTATAAAATAAGAGTGAAAAAGAGACTAATGTTAGAGGATTTTTTTGGGCTAATATTAATTCTCCATTTTGTGATGATAAAGAAATTAATTTTGGAGTTTGAAAAATTGAACGGAGGGAGGTCATTTAAACCTCACCTCCTATAAAATATCAAAAGCAATATAATTATTGCAATTACAATAACAATTATATTTTTATAAGTATATAGATAATTTGTTAATGTTGAAAACATATTAGAACTTGAACTATTGCTTGTTGTTGAACTTGTTGTTGAACTTGAATTAGAACCTGAATTATTGTTTGAACTTGAACTATTTGACATAAGGCTTACTACTGTGAAAACAGCATCCGCATTATAACTAACACTTACAAAAGTATGCCCATTTCCGTCTGTTGATTGGTCGGGAGAAATATTAATATAATAAATTCCCGTTGATGCATCCTGATACATTGTTATATTTGAGTATGTTCCTGTTGCTGTTCCGTTAAGAACATGAAAATTTCCCGTTGCTACTGCATTACCACTTAATATATTGCTTGCATAAGGAGAACTACCTTTATATTGAAAATTAATTTTTTGCCCCGGAATTAATACCATTTACACCACCTTACTGAATTCTTGAAAACAATGTTATCTGTTCTGATGTTGCAAGGTTAACTATTGCTTTTGCTTGACTATTGCTACCAGTGTTAATAACTACTCCAGTTTCTATTGGTAATCTAAACAATCCTGAAATATGAGTATATTGAGGTTCTTCATCTTCATATTCAATTAGGTCAAAAGGATACATAAAGAATAAAGTAGTCTTGCCTATTTCAAATTTATAGTAGTTAAGGTTATTATCTACACCTACATCAGCATATAATTCATAAATAGGTTTAGCATTTCCTAAATAACTTCCAAGATTTACATCAGTTGCTGATGCAAGGGCAGTAGGTGTTTCATCAATATCCCATACTTCACTATTTCCTTTTTCAGTTGCCGAGTATAAGAATGCTATTCCCATGCTTGCTGTTCCTGAACTAACAGACCCTCCTGAAATAAACTGATTATATCCATTGAATTGGATTTTAACTACAACTTGTTCTCCTAACATAATCTTGAATGGTAAAGTAAATTCTAAACTTGCACTATCTACCGCATTTGCTGTTGTTGGAATAGAAACATCATTTAAAACCTTACCAGTCTTTATATGATAGAAATCTTGCAATTGCCTCATATTAGTAATTTTTAATAGTGTTCTAACACCTTGCTTTATTTCAATCAATCCAATAGCACTACCTACTGTTCCTCCCGATATTGCTGTTGCACCATTGACTACACTAACATTTATCAAAAACCTTATTCCCTTGATTGCCGATAGCATTGCTGTTGGAGTTATCTGAATTGCGGGGGATAATCCTGTTGCCAATAAGTTAACTTGCGTTGGGGCGACTTGTTCAGAACTTGTTATTCCCGCAAGTTTTACAAAAGAACTCATTTTTTAATCCCTCCTTTACTGTTTATATGCTTTATATACTAAGTAAAGCACAAACACAAAAGTCAATATTTCCAAATATTCTGTTATTTTTTCAATACTCATATTTTATACACCTCCTTAATTAAATTTGTCTCCTTACTCTTATATTATGAAGAGCAATACCTACAAAAGATAAAGCACCTGTTATCATTGATAAAGGCAATACCATTGTTGTTGTTAAAAAACTGCCGGGCATATATGATACTGCTGATGCGATTATATCTGTTGCAACGGATATTAATCCGCCTGCAACTACACCCTCAATAATATCGAGGGCTTCACTTTCTCCAAATTGAATTGGCATATTTATATCTCCATAATTATACGTTATATAAGAAATTTATTTTATAATTTTAATAAAAATTCACCTATATATTCACTACTCAACAGATTGAAAACATGAAATGAATGCGAATTAGACCATTCAAGATTATTAAAATTCAATCCCGTTATATTCGATAAGTAATTCTTATCATTGACATTATTAATTTTGAAAATATAAACAAATTTGCTATTGCCTAATATTGACTTATTTAGAAATCCTATTCTCCTCACTGAAAATAATCCTCCTTGATTGTAATTTCTACCTTCCTCAAGATAAATTTTAGTATATCTCATTAAATGATTTGTATTAGTATATCGGTCTATCTCATCAATTATAAGAAAATAAGGTCTATTAGGTAGTTTTTTTCTTAAATATCTAATTAATCCCTCTAATTGTATTTCACTATGAATTTTCACAATTGAATAGTTATGATATTTGCCTATTATTCCTGAGTAATCAATATCAAAATGAGAATTTATTAAATTAGAAAAATAATTAACTGTATCTATGATAAATCCATTTTTATAGTTAGAATGGTCTATAATATATTTCATTAATGTAGTTTTTCCTGAACCACTCATTCCTATTATTGTTGCTTTATCAGGCTGTTGTGGTATTGGAATTATTGTTATCACCTTCATTTTTGTTATTATTTTCTTTATTTTCCTCTTTTTTGTTTTCTTTATTTTCTTCTTTTAATTCTTTTTTAATTTGTTTTTCCTTATCTTTTTTCTCTTTATATGCTGTATATACCCTTAAAGAATAACCTATAACAAAAATTGCAAGTGGTAAATAAGGTAAATACTTAATCCATTCTCCAATTCTATCTTCAAATGGTGATAAAGCATTCTTTAAATCCTCTTTATCTTCATCAGTTAACTCAATTTCAGGAATTTTAAATTTTCTCGAAGCGATTTTTGAAAAACTTGCAAGAGCATTAACTAATAATCTACTATCAAATTTTATATTTTGATTTTCTTGTTCATTTTCATTGATTGCATCAGGATTATCTATAATATTATCTATGTCATCATTATTTTCTTCTAATTCATTTAGTTTTTCAAGCGTTTTATTTAAATCATCTTCATTAATTTCATTATTAATTATATTATCACTCATACAATCCCTCGATTAACTTTAAAAATTCTTGATTTTTTTCTGTATTCAGTTCAGGATAATCATTTAATTCTAAAATCAATCTATCTTTTAATTGTTTAAGCATCTTTTTAACCATATTTTTAACAGATTGCCTAATTAAAGCATTATATCTATAACTTAAAAGGTTTTTAATTGCTAAATTATAAGAATTCTCATCATAGTCTTTTTTATACTTATGTAAAAATCTAATTATTTTTTCCCGTTCCTCTATTTTTAAAGATTTTATAAAATATTCAGTAATTAACTCTTTATTAGAATTTATCATTTCTAAATCGCTATCAGTTATCTTATCTTTATCATCTAACTTGTCTTTATTTTGTTTTACCATTTCAAGAAATTGTATTCCTTCTTGCGAGTTTGGAGCAATTAATAAAAACAAAGCCTTACTTAAATCTACCATTTATTCGTTCACCTCTTGATTTTTATTATCTTTTTTAAAAAACCACTTATAAACTATTAATCCCACAATTAAAGATAATATAAAAATTCCTATTATTGCCTCTTGTGTCAATGACCAAAATCCAATTTTAATTTTATCGCTTGTTTTAAGTTCACTATCAGAATTTGCCTCAATAACTTTTAAATCTTTATTTTCTTGTTCTTGTTTTTCCTTTAACTTTTTCAATCTTTTTGCCTTAATTTCTTCTTTATGTCTTTGGTAATATCTTTTATAATATGGAATTTTCTCATCTTTCTCAATTTTCTCATTAGAATTCTCATTTTTCTCATTAGAATTTTGTGAAATTTTCTCAATTTTCTCATTAGAATTTTCTAATTTCTCATTAGAAATTTCTATTTTCTCATTAGAATTTTCTATTTTTTCATTAGAATTTTCATTTTTATTATTAGAATTTTTCATACATTATTATACGTTATATAAGAATTATATTCTGCGTTTATTATTTTTTAATATTTTTTCTAATTTTTTTATATCTTTTGTATTATAAATTATCAATGTAAAAATATCGCCAAGTTGATTTTTATCACCTTTCCTTTTGTTAGGATGTTTTTTATAATACCATTTATTATATTGATTGTGATAATTTTTTAAATAATCTCTATTTTTCTCATAATATTCTCGATAATATTTTCTCAATCTCTCTTTATTCTTTTGATAATATTCTCTATTCATTCTTATCCTCTTTGCAATGATTTATAAATTCTTCTAAACTATATCCCTCATTGATTTTGTAAGGATATTTAGCATCTTTTAAATAAAAGAATTTTATAATTGCTTTACGATTAACAACAAATTTGATTGCAATATAAACACTTTTACCCTGTTTTATAAATTCCATTAACCTTTCAAATTGTTTAGGATTTTTTCTATACCATATAGGTTTATGTGATGTTTTACATTCTATTAATCTTGCTTTGCCATCAATAACTACTAAATCAGCAGTCTCATTAAATCCTAAATTCAATGTAAAAATACCGTTATCATTTAAGATTTTCTTTAATTGCATTTCAAATTTTACTCCATTCTTTTGATTATCCATTTTATTCATTCACCTCCATTTTAATCATCCAATTATATTTATCTAAATCTAAAATATCTACATTAAATTGTAATCTGTGAAATTCGTTAATAGGAATATCAACTAATTTTTCAGCAAATCCGGGATTATTTGATATCCATACATCATAAGGACTGAATGTTTTAATTTGCTGTGAAAAATCATTAATTTCTTTAAATTTTCTTTGAATTATTCCCTCAATCATGCGGATAGGCTTTTCAGACTTATACTCAATTTTATAAACATTTTTAAATAAATCTTCTACTTTCATTTGTTCATAACCTCTTTTTTTAAGAACATATCTATCTTTATTCTTTAATAAATATATCCCATTCCCATACTGTGTAATGCTATCATACTCTTCATAAGATAAATCTCCAAGCCTATCGCTTATTTTATCCTGAATATTATTAATAAATTTATCATCTTTAAGCATAACTAAACCATCAGTTGATATAGAAATTACTTTATCTTCATAACCTTTTATAAGTTTTAGTATATAATTTCTTGTATATGCTGTTATATAACTTGCATAAATAAAATTTGAAAATTTTGTAAAAGAAGGAACTGATTGTGCGAATACACCATATCCTGAATTTATAAAAATCTTAACATTCAAATACTCAACTGAATTTTTGCCATATTTCTTTTTTATTTCATTTTTTATATTATACCAATGATTTATATCTATTGGCAATTTCTTTTTTTGAGTTTTAATTCCTATTATTTCTTTTATTTCATAAGGATAATGATATAAATCTAATATCTCTTTATCATATTCAGTTATATAAAAATTCATTTTATGTTTAGATTTTCCATAAAATAATTTATTTTTTATTTTTAAAGGAAAATATTCTTGCGGATAAGCCTCAATTTTATAAAATGTGTAATCAGAAGGTTCATTCACAATTTTAGAACCTACAATACTATATAATTGAGAAATCACAAAAGGATAAGCACTATTAATGTCAATGTCAATAACATCATTATAATGCCCTACCTTTTTAGTCAAGAATATCCCTCCTCTGTAAGCATTATAGAAATAAGAAAATTCCCTTATCGATTGATAATAAATAGCCCACGACTTTTCTAAATCCCAAAATGAATTTATATAGTTCTTGAAAATTGATGCTTCACTATAAGGTTTGTCGGGAAATGATAAACCTATATTTTCATAACCCTTTATCGTTCGTTCAAATAATCTTTTTGTCAATTCAGCATCTTTTATACAATATTTTATTATCTTATCCCTATTTTTCTCATAATAACCTTCTTCACTACCTATTTTTGCCCTATTAATGCTTAACTCTTCATCACTTTTCTTATCGTTTAAGAACATTTCTGATGCTTTATTTAAAGATAAATGACCATAACCTGACTTATAAAAATTGCTTGCATCCCAAAAATATCGAGTTGTTTTTCTTTTTCTCAATTCAAACATTTTATCACTTAAATATCGAATATGATAATCCTCTATATCAAAAATATATCCTAATTCAGCATCTTCTTGACCTATTCGCTTTATTTTCATATCTTCATAAAGTTTTTTTCTTATATTTTCAGCATTATCAACAATATACTGTTTTAAAATACTACCTAAATCATAATTTATATTGTAAAAAACATTGTATTGATTATCTCCATTCTCATAAAGAAAATCTAATAATTCAAGAGTATTAGAACTCTCTATGTATTTACCCTCTGAATTCGCTAATAACTTAACATATCCTTTATAAGTCTCTGTATCCCAACCTACAACATTTAAATTATTCATGGAGACACCCAAGCCTGAATAAATGAATTCCACTTTACCAATTTTTTATATTTTTCCTCAAACCTTTTTTTATTGCCCGGATTTATTAATCCGTTGTTTAATCCTCCAATTAACACTTTTTTAAGAAAATTATCTTGTAATTCTTGCTTTTTTTGATGATATTCCTCCCATGTCATCCAGGGGTCTCCTTTTTTCTCTCTCTTTTTTCTATGTAAAGCCTCATCATAAAATTCATTTATCCTATCTAAATAATTATTTTGATTTTTATAAATGCCTCTCTTATTTTTTAATTTTCCTCTTAAATACTCTCTTATTGCTTGTCGTGGTATATTTACATTAGCCCTTTTCAATGTTTGATATATGTCATCTTTTGAATATCCATAAAAATATAAATGTCTAATAATATATTTATCTGTTTTACTCAACTTATACATATCTTTTTCACCTCCATGTAATTAAAAATAATATAATTGCAAATATAAATATAAAAATTACG
>Ga0081529_119894_pt1 | contig 10463 bp, 13 predicted proteins | sample EchGeymetagenome_FD_71012 | JGI IMG/M metagenome (GOLD analysis project Ga0081529, IMG submission 71012) | Ferrous microbial mat and aquatic microbial communities from Echinus Geyser, Yellowstone National Park, USA - transect B T=78-80 C v2... ...
AGTCCCTTAAGAGATACTAGATGCTCCTCCCACAGTCCCATTAAGCCCTCAATCGAGCTGGGGAGGAGCATCATTAACATCACTAAAAGAATTTCAGAAAAAAGGATTATTTAAATATAAGGGGGCTATCCATCACCGCTAGGGAGGCTTTCCTCCCCCTTAACCTCCTTTTTCTGTAAAAATTTTCCCATATGAACATATTATCTGAAATACCAGTTAAAAGAGAAGTCAAAACTTGTGGGTTTGCGATACCAGATCTTACTCCTAACATCAGCGTCATCCCTCCCAATAGCCCATTTCAAATACTGTATTCCTTTAGTGGCATTAGTGGGATCAACAGGAAACCACACATCGTTAACCTTAATCTCAACCCATGCGTGAGCTTCCTTAGTAGAATATGGAATTAAACCCACAACGTATCTAGCAGGAATTCCCAATGCTCTTAGAATTCCTAGTGTAACGTGGCTATAGTTTACACAAACTCCAGAACCCATAATTAAGGAGCCAAATGCCGATTTAACGCTACTATTGTTTTTATCGTACTTAATACTACCCCTAATAAAACTCGTAATTTTATTTAGGAGGTCATCAAGTGAGGAATATGGTATGTTAAACCTCCTAAACTTATCAATATTGACATATTTGCTTGAAGAGAGAAAAACATTCTCCTCATTCTCAAATTTTGAGAAAGAATAAATTTCGACCTCATAATTGATACTAATTGAAAAATAGCCAGAGGGATTACAGTCAAAGGATAAATACTCATTTCTAAATCTATCTTGATTTACACTAACCTTGCAAAATGAGGGATAATCGATATCAAAATAAAGGACCTTTTGCCCATTGTCCTTATAAGGAATCATATAAAGCTTGCCCATTACTTCACTAGGCCTAGAAAAGGAAACTTCAGCGGATAGCTTATATCTAGTCATTGTCGTTGCAAATAAGAAAGAAAAAAGAAAAACTTTACCCCATCTGAAATGATAAAGTCCAAGATGGGAATGCCAGCCAGCAGGATACGATAAGGAAGCTCTACCGAAATCAGTTATTTCTAAATATTCCATATTTCCCTTAACAGTCCTTTTAGTTAATCCAGGTTACAGCAAAGCGCTGATTACTAAATCGAAGGCACAGCCATATAGTGGTAGAGTCTTCTTTAATTTATCTATACTTTTCCTACCTTTTGATAACTCATTTAATGCATGATATCCACATCCTAAACATTTTTATCATTGATATTGAATTCGATATCAGAATCTTTAAACTTTACTCTCAATCAAAAACCCCGTAATAAATGGGGGAATGAGAGACAATTTTAAACTTGCAGTGCAACAACTATTAGATTAGCATTTTGCGTAAATTCCTAGGGTTAGATACTTTTTAAAAGAACTGTGTTTACGCTTATAATATTTTATATTAAAATTGTTAAATCTTATTATTTGTCTTAAAGTGATAGCAAATGTTACGTTAAGTATTCACAGTAATTATACCCCTAAAAGGATCGTATGGGAAGGCTTCTCGGATAGCATTATTTTGTTTATCTCTTCAATATCACAATGGGGATAATGAATATCAGATAGCACCAGTATCTTACCACTCCATTCAATGGAAATCTCTCTCAAACTTTTTATCCCTATGATATGATTATAATTTGTGGTAAAAAATGAAGGTGTACTTCGAGGATATACGCGTCTCTACAACAAGACAGTTTGAATTAGTTGACATTACTGACCAAGTTGAGGAAATTGTAGAGAAGAGCGGTGTAAAGAATGGAATCTGTCTAATTTTTGTAGCACATTCAACTGCAGCTATAGTCGCTAATGAACACGAAAGAGGACTAATGGAAGACATTTTAACTAAGATAAAGGAGTTCACTGAACCTTCACGAGGCTGGAAACATAATCTAATTGATGATAACGCACACGCCCATCTAGGGGCGACCTTTCTAGGGGCGGAAAGAGTGTTCCCAGTTAGAGATGGTAAATTAGTTAGAGGAACGTGGCAAAACATATTCCTAGTTGAGTTAGATGGACCTAGGAGCGAGAGACATATCACAGTTGAGATCTTAGGAGAGTAGCCATATTCGCCATGAATACAAATAGTAACCCATTATTGCAGTACCGTGATTATCACTGAACTCCATGCCAACTTGTATGGCATCTAAATAGTACGTATTCGGATTATATACATTCATCCCTGCGTTCTCAATAAATTGGCCCATGTTTTTCAATATATAAGCTATAGGCACTCCACATTCCACTTCGCGTTCTTTTAAGGGTGACAAAAAGTAAACTCCAGTCCAACCGTTGGCCGAACCAGTTCTAGGCAATACGTATACTTCCCAACTCAAGTTCTCGATCTTACCATTTATAAGTGTTGGGATTGTCATGTTGCCGACATATATGAAATATGGAACATGGGACAAGTTTTCGCTCCAATACATCCAAATCATCACTTCAAAATCGCCATATTGTAAAGAGGTTACGTTGGGATTTTGGGAAAGCCAAATATCATAGGAGAAATCGTCAATACTTCCATTAATGAGGTAAACGGAGTAATTAAGAATTGAGTAGAAGTTTGGTAACTGTGAAACAACCATAGGCAAGGATAGGGACTTAAGTTGAGCTGTCCTATACTCGAATGGCCACCACAATTCTTGACCGTACATTAAACTTGGATAACCATCCACCACGTTTAAGGAAATCTTGTTTATTTGAGATAGATTTATCGCTACGTGTAAATAATTATTAAACGTCATGTTAACGTTTCCTAAAGCATATCCTATATTCCATAAAAAGGGTGAAGCCATCAGAGTAGCATTTGTAGACGAGTTCACTATTACTAAAGCATCTGCATAATTACCGGAATAGTTCGCAACTATATTGAAAGAGTGATTACGACCAGGGAACAAGGCGTAAATACTAGTGCTTTTAGTTAAACTAGTATTTTGTTGGAACTTGCCAAATTCTAGAAACGTAATTATACCAAGTATGATTATTACCACGATTAATATGGGAATTAGCTTATTCATAGATATTACTTACTTTGGCAATTTTAAAAAATTAGTAGGTTAATGCTATTTACGCTCCTAAAAAGTAGGATAGCCCATGTTAAGAATTATAAGTTAGATTATAAGTAACTTATATTATGGGAGCGGTCTTTTCGAATATATTCTAAAAGACAAGGGGATTGGAATAAACGACTGCGTAGAACCTTCCGAAATGGGTCCGATAGCTGAGAAGAGAGGGCTGAAAGTGAAAAGATGTTACGCAGAGGAATTACCAATTAAACAAACCGTTAATGAATTGTTTGACACCTATTGAAAGCCCCTTGCCTAATAGTATGAAAAATACGCTACCTATAGTAACCCTAACTGCACTAACTATCATCGGTGAGGAGTAAACTGTAATAAGTTTAGTTAGAAGGGTATGAAAGCCCAAAACTATAGCAACTGGAATCAATCCATTTTATAAAGAGATATGGTGTACTGGATAACATGGGGAGAAGTTAGATAGTTAAGTAAAAAGTTTAACTTTTAACCACTAAACTACTTATCCGAAAGAAAAAAGGGTCATTTCAGTAACTCCTTAAGGTCGAATCCCTCATCTGCCAGAGAGTTCTTCTTATTTGAAACATCTTTACCTTCTTTAATCAGCTTATTTAGAACCTCTAATTCGCCATAATCCCTATTTATCGCAACATACCCCTTAACTATACCACCTTTCAAATATATCACATTAAAATTAGGATTATCAGAATTGAATCTTCCTCTTATTACGTATTCGTCATAATTCCTCGTCTCACCAGCCGATTCTATGTGAATATCGAATATATCCGACCATATGGATGATATGAAATTGTAGGCTTCTCCATTACCAGCCATGTTCCTAGCTGCCAATTTTCCAGTGTACTCAGCGTTGTTCCAGTGCTCAATCCTCTTCCTCCTACCCTCCCTAGGATCAAATATATTTGCAATATCCCCAGCCGCATAAATGTCCTTAGCACTTGTCTCCAAGTATTCATTCACAATTATACCATTATCAACTTGTATACCACTCTTTTGCGCTACCTCAACATTTGGTACAATTCCCACAGCGATCAGAAACATATCCGCTTCCAATCTCTTACCACCAGACGTTATCGCGGCTTTTCCTTGAATCTCCCTTACTGACTCGTTCAATATGAAGCTTATCCCCTTACCCTCCAAGTATTGCCGTATAACCATAGATACCTTTTCATCCACAAAAGTGTTCCATATGTACGGCATTACTTCCACTACTGTAGTCCTCACACCAAGCGTTGTTAGACTTGATGCCACCTCAACACCTATGAAACCAGCACCAATTATTAACGCATTCCTACTCCTACTCGCAACCTCCCTTATTCCATCACAATCATCCAATGTCCTCAAATATAGTGCATTCTCACCTCCCGGAACACTCAACCTCCTAGGCCTACCACCACTAGCTATCAAAGCCCTATCAAAGGATATCACACTACCATCATTCAGCACTGCCTCCTTAGAATCAGTATCAATCCTCTCAACACTCCTATTCAAGACAACATCCAAATTACCCCTCTTATAAAAATCCTCAGACTCAAAGAATAGTTTCTCACGTGCCATTTCTCCTCTAAGATAATCCTTTGATAGTGGTGGTCTATCATATGGGTAATATTTGTCTGATGAGACCATGATTATTTTTGAGTTTGGCTTTAGTTCTAGTAGTTCCTTTAATGCATTATATCCCGCAATACCACTCCCAATTATCAAGTAGTCACAAGATTTTTCGCGCATAATAATAAACTTGTTGAGGATTATTATAAACCTTAAATTCAAGATGGTTTATATTTTTCCTTATAATTACGCTTTCTTAACTCTAATTCCGTTTTATAGGAAACTAGTTTATATATTGTGCTTTGTGAATTCTTCAATTTTCTTAGGTGTCAAGCTCGTTAAATTTTATTAAATTCAAAATCAAGCGTTAGATTAAAAATAAGTTTAGCGTTACTTTGATAAAAATTGAAGCCAATCCGCAAATCACATATATTGAAATTATAAGTTGATTATTAACATAAGTACATTAAGGAAGTTGAAAGTATTTTGGGAAAGTTTTATAATTTACTGATACTTCCTTATTTTATGCAAGATCCCGTTTGTAAAATGGAAGTTGAGAACACTACGCCTTATAGGATAAACTATAGGGGTATAACCTATTACTTCTGTTCTAAAGGATGTCTAGATGAGTTTAAGAAGAATCTAACTAAATACGTCTCACCAGCTGATCTGAATAAGAAAATTGACGTTAAGATCGTTTACTGCAGGCCTTGCAAATATATGGATAGGGCGTTAAATCTGGCAAGAGATATTCTATCCTATTTTGAGGAGGTCAATGTTGAACTAGTTCAAGGTGATAGGGGGATACTAGATATATATGTTAATGATGAGCTAGTATTTTCTAGATATATAGAAAAAAGGTTCCCAGAAAGTGAGGAGATTCTAAAAAGTATAGGCCAAAAATTACAACTTGCCAGACAATCTTAAGATATCCTCTATAATATTGTCAATATCTTTAACATTACTATAATTCTTTTTTATATCTTCTATTGTTATCTTCTTTTCTGTAAGATGTTTAACCAGAACATCAGTGGCTATTTTAGTTAAGATCTCAACATCTATCTTGTATTTATCTTCTAATTGTCTTACTACATCATCTACTGTACACATTTTAACGTCAGTAGGAGCTGATAACCCCTTAAGGTCTTTTAATTTCCAACTCATTATAGGGGATATTGTTTACACAAGTTAAAATCCTTTTCCTTCAGTGTGCTTTGGTAATATGTTCAATTAATTTCATAAAAATAATATAATATAAAATGAATTTCTCAGAATTAATATATTAATTTCAAATTTTTCAAACTCATGCTCTAATACAAGGAGATTTGCTGGATAAAACCTCATTCTCCATCATACCGATACTTGAACCAGTGAGAATCAATAAAATTTTACTATCCTTTAATTTCTCAATCCCAAACTCTCTGAATTAGCGAGGTGACTCTCTCACTTTCAATTAAATACTGAACTTAGTCTATTGATAAAACAACCTCTCTATAATCTCATCGACAAAGTACATCAAAAGTTCGTCTAGGCTGACATTTAGTGGCTTAAAATAAGCCTTTCCGGTAAATGACACTAATTCTTCTTTAAGCCTATTAACGTTACTTGTCAAACCGTCAGAAGTACACAAATGTTAAATCGCTTTTTCCCATTAATAAACTGTTTAATGATCTCGGTCTTTCCAATCTTCCTCCCGTAAATTATTATTAATTGAGCCTTATTCTCTATACCTATCCTCTAAAAATTTAAACTCTTTTCCAGCTCAATAAAAAGCGGTACCCTAATTATAGTCTAGATACCACTTATTAAGCTATCATAAAATGGGAGAAAAATATTATGGTAAAAGGAAAAGAATGAAAACCATGTTCATTAAATCGTATTGAATGGAAAATAAGCCGTTTTTGGAGTGTAATACATATAATAATTTTGTTAATTAGTAAATCATATAAAGTATCAGTCCATTTAATTTATGAAAAGATTTATCCATAGAGAGAAAAATGTACAATTTTTCCGGAAATTTTCTATATATTAACATATTTAAAGGAATTTTAAAGATTTAAACTAAATTTCAATATTGAACTATTATCTACATTTGGGAGATCAGAAATAAGGAGTATCTCACTGATAAGACAGAAAATCGTCCTATGATTTATACAAGGTTGATAAATGATATTAAATATCATGAAATTATATGAAGTTAGCTACTTGGAATCTGGAATAAAGGAAACCGTTGCACTAATCGAGGTTAAGCGGGCATGAACTTAATAAGTTAAGTTACCACACTTTTTTATGGTAAGCAGAGTTGATGACTGGCTTAGACAAGCTGAGAGAAATCTTAGATCGGCGGAGATTAATTATCAGAATGAGCTCTACGAGGAAGCTTGTTATGAGTCTCAACAGACTGCCGAGAAAGCAGTTAAAGCGTTACTAAGTTATTTTCATAAAGAACTAAGGGGACATTCGATTACCTTTCTTTTACAATCCTCTTCTATCCAAATTCCCAGTGAGATATTGAAATGCGCTCAAGAGCTCGATAAGCATTATATCCCTTCTCGCTATCCCGATGCGTATGACCAAGGTGCTCCTGCTGATTATTATAACAAGGATGATGCAGATAGATGTTTAAATTGCGGTAAGAGGATTTTATCATGGGTAGAGGGAATTGTTAGAGGAACTGTGTAAGATTTATTCTAAGTTTAATCCAAAACTGGTCATATTATTTGGCTCCTATGCCAGAGGAGATTACACTAGTGAGAGTGATATAGACGTTCTAGTAGTTTCCGATATATTCTCTAGAGATCCGAGAGAAAGCTTTGGTATGGCCTATAATTTAAAATTTCCTCAAGTAATGCCTGTGGCAATGAATACTCAGGTTTTTTTGAAGAAACTGGATGAAGGTTCAACTTTTATTCTGGAGATTATAGAAGATGGAAAAATACTGTGCGGAGAGAAGGAATTTGAAAGAGAAGTATTGGAGAGGTATAAGAAAATTAGGAAGAGGTTTAGGAGAAAGGGTAGACTGTGGGAATGGTGATTTGCAAATAATGGTCTAAATAGCTAAAAGGTATACGTAAGGAAATATTGTATCCCTTAACGCTGGTAATATGTATCGTTGCTGAGGTTTTTATTCGCACGATATTTTGTTGGGACATTTTTAAAAAGTTTTCAAGCCTCCCTCAAACTACAAGGATTTTCCGATACCGGTAGACCCCAAAATCATTTTACAAAAATTATCTCAGTGAATTATTTACATAATAATAGAAAATTTAGAAACTAATAGGAAAAATTTAAGGTTGGGAGAGCGGGTATTACTAGTGGGAGATACAACTTGGTAACACCAACCTCTCCCAACCAAGTAGATATTCACCAAGTCAAAAATAAGTTGTCTTCTATCTTGGACTTCCAAGGAAGAAAAAGCGGAACAAATGAAACAAGTACTAGTCTCAGCAGCAATAACAAGAGACTCAGTAGAAAATAAGGCAAAACAGTACTGCATCTCACCACAAACAGTAAGAAACTACGTAGAACAAACAGTAATAGACAAGATAATGGAGAGAATAAAGAAGCCCTCAATAAAAAAATCTTATTAAAAAACACAGACCAATAAGAATTTCAATAGAGTGGACTTCAATAGAATACGATGGTAAACCAGTAGAAGGATCAAGAGGATCAGAACACGGTTACGCTTAGAACTACGCTACAACATAAGTTAATGGGAAAATCCTTGTACTAGTGTTAACACGTAAGTATGGGAATCTCTTTTTTAGCGTAAAAAATGAGATGGAAAAATTCAGAAGAAAATTCTGGTTTATGTTAATTTTTTGTAGAAAAGTTTGTATAAGCGAGGGCGGACCTAATTATATGCCACAAACTAAAGGTGTTAAGCAAGCTAATAGGGACTTCGTTAGGTCCGCCCTCAAGAGAGTGTCCCAAACGCAAATAATTCAATAAATATAGTATGATAGAAAAACAATCTTATAATTAATTAAGAATAAAATACAATTATATCTTTCAGTATAACGAGAGATTAAGCTTATATTGTAATGGAAAATAATCACGTATAGAGAAAAACGGAATTTCCAACATAGTCCACACTACCTCGATCAACTCACGCGCTACAAGTTAGTGGGCGAGTTGGCTCTCGGGAACCCGCGAGAGCACTGAGGTATAGATGGAGCAGTTATAGATCAACGCAACAACGTAGACGAAGAGTTCTACCATATCCTTTTCAGTAGCGTAAGGCCTCCAATATCTACTCAAGAAGATCCCGAAGAACTCCACGTACCTCCTAAAACTCGGAAAACCTATCAACCAAGTCGACGCTTTCCCCACGAACCCCCTATCCACTACCTTATAACCGCCATGGGAAAAGCCCACCTTGTTATCGGGAAAATTAGCCAGTTCCACTTGAATCGCGTGGATTAACATTGTGAGTGACATGAGAATGAAGACCTTGAAGCCAAAGTAACTTCTATTTCTCTTCTTGGTGAACTCTCCCTTGAACCTTCTTCTAGCCTTGCACTGCATGTATTGGTAGAGTAGCTTTGCTGCCTCCTTGTACTTTCCCTGCCTTAAGCTCAATTGGAACTTCTTCCACAATTGTTTCTTTTACCGAAGGGTACCTCTATCAAGAAGTCTACAGCCCACAGTTTCCAGACCTTGCCGAACAACGCACTACTTGGTAAGTAGTCCGCAAACTTACTCAACTTCCGCTCCAGTTCTCGTTAAAAACTGATTTGATGTTTGCACTAAACTTCTTGGCCCTTCTGTGGATTTCGGACTTGCATTCCCCTAGGAACCATCTTACTACCACGTCGGTTCGGTAGAAGCTCCAAACGTCTCTGTAAGAACACGTCCACACGATCATTACTATTAAAGCCCTTAATATGAAGAGGTCATCTAGACGCGATAATACTTCTGACGTGATTAGTACGTAGTTCATTTTCACAAGTGTTTTATGCTTTGATGATAATTCTTCATAGGGAACTGGACCGTTGTAGTGCACGATCCAGGGTTCCATAAGCATCGGTACTACATGGTCCCGGTTCCCTCTAAGTATTACTCTACTTTTAGCTTCAAGAGAAAATTCAAAATTTCTCAATAACTTATCTCTATTTTTGAATAATTATCTATAAACTTGTACATAGATTTATTCAATTATTTGCACTTGGGATGCTCTCTTGAAGAGAATCAATAACGTAAGAATTGTCTTTACTGTAGTTATGGTATACTCTTCTAGCTATAGAATAATCTTATCCGCAAATTATTTAAATCGTTCTCCCTTCTTTATTAGTATGGAAGATCCTAAGATCATTGAGGAAATATTCAAAAATGCTGATCATGTTTTCAGATATGTAGGAGCTAAAGTGCTTCTCCTAGAGCAAGGTAGAGCAGTAGTTGAAATACCTTTTAAGGAAGAATTAACTAGAAGGGGCAACGTATTACACGGAGGAATAATAATGACTGCGATTGACTTCACTGGAGGTCTTGCAGCGTTTACTGTTAATGATGGTGTAGATCAAGTTACACAAGAACTTAAGGTTAACTTTCTGGAGCCTATGTATAAGGGGCCGTTTAGAGTTGAGGGTAAGGTTCTTAGGAAAGGCAGTACAGTAATAGTTGTTGAGATAGAGTTTAGAGATGCTGAAGGCAATTTAGGGGCTAAGGCATTAGGCTCATGGTATATTTTAAGAAAGAAAGTCCAAGGTGCTTTGTGAGCTATTTCACATTATACAAAAATTTATAAATAATTATACCGAGTATTACCCATGGGAAAGAGTAAGTACAAGAGGGATTGGCACAAGTACGACGAGAACGTTATAACGAGATATACCCTAATGTTCCCCTT
>Ga0081529_118965_pt1 | contig 10399 bp, 8 predicted proteins | sample EchGeymetagenome_FD_71012 | JGI IMG/M metagenome (GOLD analysis project Ga0081529, IMG submission 71012) | Ferrous microbial mat and aquatic microbial communities from Echinus Geyser, Yellowstone National Park, USA - transect B T=78-80 C v2... ...
TTATAGCAAAATTACCACATCCAACAACCTATTTAGAAATTTCATAGCAAACCAAACAAATAACCCAACAGACAATAAAATTAATGATCCATTCTTCACATTCGGAACAGATCCAAGGCCATACTTAAGCACAAGCGGATATTGGAGTTGGCAAGATTATCCATATAGTGTACCACACATAACACCACAACCAATCAGAATTTTCACTAACGTAGCATCGAATGATATTACAAAATCAAATTATCCTCCAATTATTACATCCAAAATAGTTAACCTACCATCAGGCACATACTCTAAAATATTATTAAGAGTTGATGTAGAATTAAAGAGCGCAATACCTGGAAGATTAGCATCAAATTATGATAGAGCCCTATGGATCTTCATAGATGGAGTACCATTACTCATAGGAACAACAGCACAAAGATATAATTACGCAGTAATAACTGACGTAACATATTTATACCCACTATTATTAGGTAAACACAACATTACATTCATACTCCCAAACTACGTAATACCAAGCCTTGGACTCACAGGTTATTTCATAGCAAACGTAACACTCCTTTATTACCCAGGACAACCATCAAACCCACCAACAGATATAATACCATTATGGACTAACAACAGATACCCAGGATTAGCATGGGCTGTACTCATATCATCAAAGAATATAGCAACACAAAACATAACCATACCAGGAAACATCACAAGAGCATACCTACTACTCTACACAGAAGGCGCATCATTCGACGAATTCTGGTGGTCAAATATACCAACAGATAGAGAAGTATTAATCTACAGCGATAATAAACTAATAGCAGTAACACAACCATTCCCATACATATATACAGGCGGAATAAACCCATTCATGTGGAGACCAATACCAGAAATAAACACATACGCATTCGAACCACTAATAATAGATATAACACCATACATCCCATTCATAATAGGCACCCACACACTAAAAATCACAATAACAAACAACCAAAACTACTGGCTAACAGGAGGAGCACTATTACTCACCAAAACAAACAAACCAGTATATTACAACTTCCTCGGAGACAACCCACAACTAATAACAAACCAAACAACAAAATCATTACCAAACAAAACACTCTTCAACAACACAATGTCATTCACAAACACAGCAACACTTAACATAACCATAGACACACAAACTTATACATATAAGACAGAATACAAACTCACCACAAACGCACTACAATCATACAATGATATATGGTGGAACACAACACTAACACAATCATGGTACTATAAAAGCAACTGGCAAAACAACACAGAAATATCACAAGCAAACTCATCACTATACATAAATTACGGCGAAATCATACAAACACAAGGAGACATCAGCAAAGCATCAATATCAAACCCAGTACCCGCAACATTCAGCCTCATAGCAAACCTAAAACACACCTACACAACACAAAAAACAACAACACATAACACAATAACAACACACTCAGAAAAAATCACATCAAACTCAATACTAGCAGGCACACTAATATTCATAAGCCCAACAGGAGCAATAATCACAGGAATATCAACAATAAATTCCATAACAACAAAATCACTACAAACAAAAGAAACAGAAAACAACACACAATCAATAACCTTCACCAGATACACAGCAGGAGGAAACTACTACCCACCACTCACATACATGATACTCACAGACATAATAACAGTAAAATGGTAAAATAACATAATTACTTTATTTTTTATACATACAACACCAACACAAATTAACAATAAACCTATTTAGAATGAACATTAAGAAAATCCTCAACCTCATCCCTTTTAGGAAACCTCTTATACGAATTACTTATAAAAAGCGCCGCAACAGCATTAGCAAACCTTCCAGCATACTCCATACTAAAACCATTAAGAAAAGAATAAACAAAACCAGCATCCCACACATCACCAGCACCAGTCACATTCACAACCTTAACATTAAAAGCCTTAACATTCACAACCCCTAACTCATTAGCAATCAAACAACCCCTCCCACCAAGCTTCAAACCAACAACTCTCACACCCATCCCCATCAAAAATTTAACACCGCCCATTAAATCAACATCACCAGACAAGAACTTTAACTCACTAACATTCAACATCACTATATCAACATTCTTTAACACATCATAAAGCACAAAACGCTCAATAGAACTAACAAGCTGACCAGGATCAAAAGATACCAACACACCATTCCTCTTAGCCAACCTAATACATTTCATAACAGCATCCCTCTGAGTACCTTTAATCAACGAATAACCAGAAACATGCAAAAGCTCAACACCCTTAACACACCCCTCATCAATCTCATCAGGCCTCAACCTAACATTAGCACCCCTATAAGATAACATAGTCCTCTCACCATTCGAATCAACAATAATAAAAACAACGCCAGTCCTCACTTTCCTATCAAACTTCACATACCTCACATCAACACCAGACTCTTTAAGCTTCAAAACTAAAAACCTACCAAACCAATCACTCCCCACCTTCCCAATAACACTCACATCCACACCCAAACCCGCAATAGCACTTGCAAAATTCGCAGCAGAACCACCTTGATCAATCAAAAAATCACTAACCTCATAATCTTCACCAGCCTTCGGATAAACATGAGAAAAAATAACAATATCAGCACTAATATCACCAACACTAACCACTCTAAACATCCATCTCACCTAACCATCAAAATAAAACCACACCCTTATTTTTAACACCACAAACACACATAAAAATACATAAACAACACAACCTAAAACCATCAAAAAATGTGCACTCACTTGAATACAAAATCTAAATCATCTCCATGACAATTCCAGACACCTTGCCATGACAAATCTTACTAAGCTCAGCTAACCTTTTATGAATAGGATTAGCAGGAGTAAATTAGGTATTGGGAAGCATAAAGGATATTCGTATCTTTATCATTAAATAGGCTTTCTAGGTTAAAGAGACTTCATAGCTTTATTAACTCAAGTTACACATGTAACTCCTAGTTTTCACATTATGTAAATAAGCCCCTCCTAATTGAAAATGCAAGATTGTTATGTTTGAGGCGGACCTGAACCTTATGGCATGATAAATTAACATCACATAATCATTTTGCATCCGTAAAAGATACAGCCGTAAGGCTTACATTTTGATACCAAAAGCGAATAAAAAATTACTAATTTAACAATATCTCGTCTTCATTTAGAAGGATCAGCCTTGTCTCAACATCCCCTTTCACGCTTTTTACCAATTCCTTCCATCTTGGGCTTAGATTCTCAAAATATCTCTTTGTTTTAAGTATGCTGTCAATTTCTGGGTTCCCAGTCTTCCAAGGAATTTGTTTGACATTTTTAGGTAAAACTACGATTAAGATGATGAATTTGGGTTTCTTTTTTAAGTTTTTTATGACGAAGGGGAGCTTATCTTTAAATGTTAACCATTTGAAATTAACATCCCTTGTGGAGAAGCATTCATGCGCTTCATCAAAAGTTATGCATTCAACAAAACCTAAGAATTCATTGAACTTTCCAAAGACGGCAACGTCAACTTTAATGTGATGTCTCTTCCTCTTGTCACTTATACCAAATTCTGAAGGATCTAAAGGTTTTGAGAGGCATAATTTAAATTCAGGGATACATATTAACCCCAATTTTTGCCCCGCATATATAACAGACCACTGAAGCCAACTATGAACATTCTGCTCACACATTTTTAAATAATTGGTGATGTTCTGTTCATCGATAATGCCATTCACCCTCAAACTTTTTAAGTTCTTAATAATAGATTCTGCAAAATCATCCAGTTGCAAAGTGATCATTCTGCTCATTTAATCCTAAAGTATGTGTTGTTTATAAGGCTTTCTTGATAATGGAAGACAAAGAACGTTCTTTATTCAGTTATCAATTAATAACTGAAGGAGGACATTACGTAATGCCTCCCTCCATTTGCCAAAAATGTGGAGCATTGAGGAGAGCTGTGATCGGTTCATGTTAGAAATACATGATACGGGGAATATATTACATCAGTAAGTATTGCAGGTAATGTGTTCTATTCGTCATTAAAACCATGTTGAGTTTTTCCGTCAAAGCTTTTATAGCTGATAGTTAGTTTGTCTATGAAGCATTATTGTAACGTTTGTTTATCTATTACACATAAGACGATGTTGGTTCCAATACTGTTATAAATGACAATGTATTTTTTGCTGGAATTTTTATACTTAGTTTCCTCATGTAATCTAAGTATGATAGGATTACATTAATAATCGTTTTATTGTTTTCTCTTTTCATATTTTTGAGCTTTCTCAAGCTGTTCAGCCATGAAGAAAATACTTTAAGCATTAATATCTAGATGTAATGAATCATGATTACAACTAATTAAAGAAGGCTCAGTAATCGATCCCTTAGCTTTATTTTGCATTTTAAGAACTTAAGGCTCAGTTGACCTGTTAAACCTCTACTCAAATAACTATGTTCAAACCTTTCCCGCGTTCTTTCGGCAACCGATTTTACCATCGTGTATATAAATGAATCATCATCTATATCAAGGAAGAACATTTCTTTCTTTAGTTTTTCTCGTATAGCTCTCCACGTATTAAGAATCCATTTATCCATTCGCTCCTCGGTAATTATATCAGAATATCTCGGAAGAAAATCTTGCATCAAGCTCTCAACAGCACTATGCACATCCTTTGGCTCTGAAGTTGCTACATTCGCCTTCTTTACAAGCCTTATTCCCAATCCTTCACAAAAGATTTCCGCTGGTATATAGGGTGTCCTAGTTCCGAAACCGCTGATGTTCACAAGATAAGCCACTTCTACTTCGTCTCCTATGTTGTAAATGCCTGTCAGTCTATCACTTGACAAGAATATTGGATAGCCGGCCACGCGGAAGATAAAGTCGAAATCCGGAGGTTTTCTATGAAGCTTTTGCACCATTTGAACTTTACCTCTAAGAATATTGAAAGAGTTTAAATGAGAGAATTCTGGCCGTTCTTGAAGTATGGAATTATCACTTCCCTCAAATTGAACAATCGACTTATCATCAATTATTAGCATCACACTTTGGTTAGAGTCCCATTTGGGATCCCACCATATTCTGACACCTTTCTCAAGAAAATCCTTAAGAACCCATATATTTTCTTGAATATTTCCTTCGTGCCTTTCCGTCATATCCAATGAACCAAATGGAAGAAAAACATTAACCTCGACTCCAGCATTTCTTGCTCTCAAAATAAAGTCTCTGTATTCAAGTAACTTGCTTATTTTTGGAAAGAAAGCATCCAGTTTTCTCTCGGGTAAAAGCATAGAGATATCGTCATATTTAAAATTTATTCGAGAATTTAAATATAACCCTCGGTATGCCACTTACTATTGCTATCACATTAGAAGATGAAAGTTAGAATAGACCCATTAGCGTCAATGCCTCCAAAGTTAGGACTAAGCATAATGTAAATATTTCATTTTTGTTCGCGACTGTTTAGCTTCAAAGATTACTTTATGGTTTTCACTAAGGTTTCAGAGCCGCAGTTTATCCTAATAACTAAGTAATCAAAAGGATAAAATATTCATCATTAGTACAGTAATTCTTATAAGCTTTAAACGTCTAAAAATAGAATGGAGGGAAGATACATGAGCTACAAATGCGAAATATGCGGAAAAGAATTCAAAACAAAAAGAGGACTAGCAGTCCATAAAAGAGTCCACGCCAAAAAACAATAAAACAATTAAACATACCAATTTTTTCCCTTATTCTATACTAATCGCTTTTTAGACCAATACAAGAATGATTACGAACAACATAATTTTCATTTACTCACTTATTTATGAGTCTTAGTTTTCTACATTCTCGTTTAACAAATGAATATAAAATTTGTTGTTCACACGAAAAAGAATTCAACAACTATCGAGCAAAATCGCATGAAATTAGCATTCTTCTTTCGTGTGTAGCTTTATATGATTAATCGTGTATTATTGATTGATGGATATTACCAATATTGAGGGAATTTCAAAATTAGAAAGCAGGGTTGAAGAATTATTAAAGAGAATTGATGATCTGAGAAATGATGTGAACCATAGATTCGAAGAGTTAAGAGATGATATGAATCACAAGTTCGAAGATATAAATCACATGATTGCTATTGTTCAGTAGGAGGTTAGGGGTTGGTTCTTAGTATAATGGCATTAATAACAATCCTAAAACCGTGAGTTACTCTATCAAATGAATAATAAGCATGTTCATAGAATTTTAAGTTGTCCTATTCTTTCTTTTGGTGATATCTTAAAATGAGATATTTATGGTATATGATTAGAGGTGGTTATGAAGGTGTATTTGTACAATATTTTTATGGTGTTGGTCTTAAGTAGTACTAGAAAAATATTTAGTAATGGAAGTGCACATCAGAGAAGCATGTAACACAGCACGAAATAGATTTAAGTTTATATTTAGTTTTATTTCTTTTATCTTGATGTTTAAATGGATAATTCATGTGACTATCTTATCATAGGTAGCGGAGTAGCTGGATATAATGCGCTAAAAGAGTTAGTTAATTTAAGCGTTAATAATAAAATTATAATGATAACTTCTGACAATTATTATCCATATGATAGACCACCATTATCTAAGGAATATCTAAGAGCAGAATTAGACAGAGATACATTATTTTTTGAAGCAGAAGATTTCTATAAAAGAAGCAATTTAAGTGTCATATTGAAAAAGAAAGTTGAGAAGATTGATACTAAAGAGAAGGTAGCTATTCTTGAAGATGGCGATAGTATATCGTTTAATAAGGCATTAATTGCAACTGGTGGAAGTCCGAGAAAACTCGGAATTAATGGAGAGAATTTAAGGGGTGTTCATTACTTAAGAACGTTGAATGACGCTGATGAGATTAAGAGTGAAATTAGTAAAGGTAAAAATGCAGTAATTGTAGGCGGAGGGTTTATTGGTATTGAAGTTGCTTCAAGTTTAACTATGTTAGGTGTGAAGACCACTGTAATCGAGGTTATGCCTTATATTTGGAGTACTTTTGTTGATGAAAAAATATCTAATTTTATACAGAAATATTTTGAAAATAGGGGTGTTCAATTCATTTTAAACGAGAGCGTTGAGGAAATAGAGGGAGATGAAAAAGTTAAGACCGTAGTATTAAATAGTGGTAAGAAGTTGGATGCAGATTTCGTACTAATAGCTATAGGAATTAAGCCTAATGTAGAAATAGCGCAGCAAAGCGGTATTAACGTTAATAACGGAATAATTGTGAATGAGCATTTACAAACAAATCATCCAGATATTTACGCTGCAGGAGATGTAGCCAACATATTAGATCCAGTTTCCGGGAAAAGAAGACGTATTGAACATTGGAATAATGCTGAATATACTGGAAAATTAGCTGCTAGAAATATGCTAGGTAAGAATGAATCCTATAATTTTATCTCCTCAATATGGTCTGATATATTTGATTTACATATAGAATCAGCAGGAGATACTAGGGACTATGATGAATATGTTATTAGAGGAAAATTTCAATTAGAAAAACCCAAATTTAGTATAATATATATTAAAAAAGGTGCAGTTAAGGGTTATTTAGCTATAAACAGAAAAGTCAAGGAATTAGCTTCACTTAATAAACTCATACAAAAGAATGTTGATGTATCTAATAAGAGAGATGCGTTAGCTGATGAAAAATTTGATCTTCGAAAACTACTAACATAATTTAAATATTTTGGAAACTAATTCATCAAACAAGTTTTAAGAATGTCTTTAATTGATAAAAGAATACCTTAATGTGCCACACTGTATGATTATTTTTCTGAATATGCGCTTTTCTATTATTAAAAGCCAATTATACCTCCACATGAATATAAGAAGACTTAAAACTAAAAATACTACACACTCAAACCATGCAATACAACAAACATTCTCAACAAACTTAAGAAGTATTCTAAAAGTAGTTTATTGATTATCTCAAGCTCCAGCCGTAGTAGATATCCTATATCCATCATCCGTATATAGCGTAATTATGTACGTTCTATATTGTTGAAGCGTATTTGCTGGAATAGAGATACTAAAAGATGTAACACCTCTTGATGGTAAAGTTACATCGATTTTAAGTGTATATACTATAATGTTAGATTGCGCATCCATAATCTCTAGCTTTACAAAATGATAAGGTCGATAATCATAGTTGTTTAGTGATAGATCTATTTTTGATAAATAAAACAATATGTTCGCATGAAAATCAACGTTTATTTGTGTAGGAGTTGCTGTAGTTATGATAATTGTTTTACCTGTGCTAATTACTTCAGTAGTATGCGCGTAAAAAAGAAATGCGAATAATGCAGAGAAAGCAATAATCGCTAATAGCGCTACGACAATAATCAATATAATATATATTACAATATTTGATCCATTGCTTTTAAACATTTTATTGTTCACCCTAATTATAAAAGTAAAAATATATTAAGATTTTGCTTAATTTTCAAACTTCATTCAGACATTATAACATTGATACTAATCTTATCCTAGATCTCTTTAACTTTTCTGAACTATACCTCTTTACCAAAATATAGCACGATATTTAGATGAATAGCTTATAAGTTAATAAGTTACCTAAGTAATTAGTTACAGTAGTGTAACTTAGTTACAGGGGTGTAAATAATGTTATTCGATCCGAGACCCAAGGAATCTCGTAGTGAATTGTTCAATAGGGAAAGAGAGCTCAGCTCGTTAGAATTAAGAGAAGCAGCTAAAAACTGACACTCTAGCTTCTTAGGAACTAGAAATACTGACCCACTGATATCTGTATTCAATTATGTGAGAGTCCTTCTAATAATAATCTTGGAGGTTCCTTATGAATTAGATTTAATTTTACTAGAGCTCATAGTATCGTCATATATAGGGAAAGTCTTATTGCTTAATGTAATAAAACTACTTAGTCAGAGAAAAATAAATCATATACAACATTATTTGGGATTAATTTCTCTTATATACACTAACACTATGGAACAATTCAAAAATTTTTGAAAATGAAAAAGGGCAAAGAGAGAAAAAGATTCTCAAGGAAGCTTTTTTTTTCGATCAAGCTCCATAAGACACGCTTTTAAATGAAGTATATCATTTTCAGCAATTCTATCCACTAAAAACATAAAATCTTCTGATGCGAGATCTTTCCACTTTCTAATTTCATTCGTATATCGCTCATAACATGTTATAAACATGAAAGAGTTTGTAGCATACTAAGGATTTAAAACATGTAGAAACTGAAGTCATGCGTATACTCAATTGAAAATAAAAAAACTAGAAGAACTACTAAACAAAATAATAAACTACTTGAAAACATATGCAAAAGAATTAAAAGAAACCTTCACATCAGCCGAAATGGAGTAGAAGAGCGTTTTCCTATGATTTTTATTCTCCACGAATAATTTTTCTTTACCTGATTATATATTATACTCATAAAATAAACATCACGGTCTAAAAAACTTCAAAATCATTATCTCAGCAATCAGCATTAGGAACCAAAACCTAAGCTCCCACCGAAAAACATTAATCCTATGATCAAACTTTCTCATAAAATCATCAAACTCATTATTAATATTCATAATCACCTTATCCCTTTCATCAATCTTCCTTAACATTCTTTATCACTCATAATATCAATATATACAAACAACCATATAACTTTCACGTTTGCTCAAAATCATATTCACCTCAATGCATTAATATGAGAAGGCTTGAACTAAAAACCTTACACCACACGCTCAGATCATGCAACGCAGCAAAAGATTACAAAAACTTAAAAATCCTATAACTTTTTTTCTTTAACATTCATCCTGATTCTCTAGGGTTAAAATGTGTTTTTCAAGTGCAGGTTTTGTTTTAAAAATTAGCCTCTTTATATGAGAAAAAAAGTATCTTGGTTAGATACAGAGTTTTAGTAGGTGCCTGTTAGTAATTGGAAGAGGCTTACATATCTTATAACTGATATTTTTTCATAATCTGTAGTGATGTCTGTTGTTACCTGAGTTTTTTCAACAGTTCTGTATTCTGTGACTGTTTCTTGATAGTTCCACGTGGCAGTTATTTGTGGAACTTTATTAGTGAACCATGAATAACCATTATCGAGGACAAAATAATAATAGTCTGAATGATCTGGGACAAAACTAAAACTATAGGATGTAATTCTCCCAGAATCTACATAAGGTTGTGAGGAATAACCATTCTTCCACGCATTAAAACCCTTCTGATCAAACACGTAGAATCTTATATCATAACCAGCAGTCTCAACAACACTCCCACTCACAACATTTCCCGACTTACCAGAAACATCAATATATACTTGATAATAAAGATACTTACCAGCTGGGACCGTTGG
>Ga0081529_122230_pt1 | contig 10388 bp, 5 predicted proteins | sample EchGeymetagenome_FD_71012 | JGI IMG/M metagenome (GOLD analysis project Ga0081529, IMG submission 71012) | Ferrous microbial mat and aquatic microbial communities from Echinus Geyser, Yellowstone National Park, USA - transect B T=78-80 C v2... ...
TAGCGGTAAACTTTCAATTCCTCATTAAAGGATACATTTTGATAAAAAATGTCCGAAAATGTCCCCTTAAATGACTTTCAATTCCTCATTAAAGGATACCGGGTAAGACAGTGAAAATAAAAGCGAAAGGTATTTTCATCTTTCAATTCCTCATTAAAGGATACCCTCGTGTAATCACAGCAACAAAATCGAGCTTGTTCTTTCAATTCCTCATTAAAGGATACCTATGCTTGTTCGATTCGACGAGGCGCTAGACGACAGGCTTTCAATTCCTCATTAAAGGATACTAGATGTATCGGTTCAAGGTGATAAGTTAATTTTAAGTATACTTTCAATTCCTCATTAAAGGATACTATACAGGCGAAGCACAAGTGGTATATATTAGCACGCTTTCAATTCCTCATTAAAGGATACGAGGTGAGTCATTACGTTGTTGGACTTTACCGCTTTAGCTCTTTCAATTCCTCATTAAAGGATACTTGTCAAAGATGTTTACAACACAATCGGGTTAGGCCTTTCAATTCCTCATTAAAGGATACATTAGACGAGAAATGGATTTTTCTTGGTGTTATGCCATTCTTTCAATTCCTCATTAAAGGATACCCTAATCCAACAGAAGAGCAACAAAATATCTTTGAATTCTTTCAATTCCTCATTAAAGGATACCCAAAAATTGGTGAAGCAATCGAGAGACCCATACTAAACTTTCAATTCCTCATTAAAGGATACCAACCTCAACCAAGGTTTCATTAGTGCCGTGGGTCACTTTCAATTCCTCATTAAAGGATACCTACTTTCGACGACACACATGCCGAATACGCATATGCTATCTTTCAATTCCTCATTAAAGGATACCATACCACCTTTCGGGCGTGTTGCCAAAATAAACTATACCTTTCAATTCCTCATTAAAGGATACCAAGAGCTGTTTGCCAAATACGTCAAAGGACTTATAACTTTCAATTCCTCATTAAAGGATACCGATTATTTTGAATATCTCTAAATGCCCTTGTGAATCGACTTTCAATTCCTCATTAAAGGATACACAATGCGGTCGAAGAGTTCTTGCAGGTGCAAACTGTCTTTCAATTCCTCATTAAAGGATACATGACAACCCTGTCATACCAGCCCTTCACGGCTTTTAGCTTTCAATTCCTCATTAAAGGATACATGTCATACCTTTAGGGTCAGAAAGGCGGATAATCTTTCAATTCCTCATTAAAGGATACCTGCTTATCCTTACACGTTTTCTTCGGGTTGGTCGACCTTTCAATTCCTCATTAAAGGATACCTATAAACAAGGCTAATGCCAAACTAAAAGCTATGACCCTTTCAATTCCTCATTAAAGGATACCATTCGGCAGGTTTTCGGCGCCGAACAAATCGCTACTTTCAATTCCTCATTAAAGGATACTGAAATAGAAGCAGTTGCCGTTGTTGAGGACCCCAACTTTCAATTCCTCATTAAAGGATACCAAGGTCCAAGAAAATCTGTGGGTTCAGTAGGTGATCACTTTCAATTCCTCATTAAAGGATACTCCATGAACGGATAGACTCTTCTTCCTCCTCGAGTTATCTTTCAATTCCTCATTAAAGGATACCTAGTGTGCGGCTTCAGGCGCCTCACCGCTTGTAAGCTTTCAATTCCTCATTAAAGGATACACAAACTTTACTGAATATTCACGTCTTCACATTTTTGACTTTCAATTCCTCATTAAAGGATACAGGTGAAAAGTGGTGAGCCAAAATCGAGGGTTGGTGTAAACTTTCAATTCCTCATTAAAGGATACGGTTTACACGTGTCCTACTCCGTCTTGCCCTGGTTTTGCTTTCAATTCCTCATTAAAGGATACTGAATGATGATGAGCTAACACCAGCTGAACATCTCGCTTTCAATTCCTCATTAAAGGATACAATAATAGTCGGTGCTTCCTGTTTTGTGTTTCTTGAAAACTTTCAATTCCTCATTAAAGGATACTACCAGCTGTACTTACTAACGTGTCAAGTATTTCGACTTTCAATTCCTCATTAAAGGATACCAAAGAAATCAGCGAAAAACTTGACAAGCTGATTAACTCTTTCAATTCCTCATTAAAGGATACAGGCGAAAACCGACTAGAGTTAATAGTGAATAAAAAGCCCTTTCAATTCCTCATTAAAGGATACTTAGAAAGGAGGAGAAAAAGATGACTGGCATTCGTGTGCACTTTCAATTCCTCATTAAAGGATACCCGCTACTCACGTAATCAGCGAACGCTGTTAACAGCGCTTTCAATTCCTCATTAAAGGATACATGTTCGTACCACCTTTACAGCTGTTTCAAAAGCCCTACTTTCAATTCCTCATTAAAGGATACTCACCATTTTGGTTGTCATTACACCTTGCACAAGCACTACTTTCAATTCCTCATTAAAGGATACCCGTGAGCACGCGTATAGAGGTACCGCTCGAGAACGACTTCTTTCAATTCCTCATTAAAGGATACTGCACTCGCAGGAACGCAAGTAGGTGGTACGGCTAACTTTCAATTCCTCATTAAAGGATACAACACCACCAATCGGCACTGGATACTTTGCGTTGGCCTTTCAATTCCTCATTAAAGGATACCGTGCTACCAGCAACTGTTGTTTCCGCAAGGGTTTTGACTTTCAATTCCTCATTAAAGGATACTCTACTTTGGAACACCAACTTCAGACTCGATTCCATTCTTTCAATTCCTCATTAAAGGATACGTTTGGTTTTAAAAGATTGGGGATGTTCCCCAAACCTTTCAATTCCTCATTAAAGGATACGTCGTGTTCACCCCGTTAACGAACACGTAGAAGATCCTTTCAATTCCTCATTAAAGGATACACAACCCTTACGACGTTAGAGGTGCGGGTATAGTTGCTTTCAATTCCTCATTAAAGGATACCTGTTACCAACCATTGCCCGAGCGGAGTGCTAAGAACTTTCAATTCCTCATTAAAGGATACCAAACTGGTAAAGTAGTCTCGCCAATGCCCGCAATCATCTTTCAATTCCTCATTAAAGGATACTGTTTGACCGCATTGTTGAGCTCTTTTCGGTGGATACTTTCAATTCCTCATTAAAGGATACCGCAACACTTGATAATTTTTATCCAGGGATACTTTTTACCTTTCAATTCCTCATTAAAGGATACTAGGCAGGTAAACTGTTGGGGTTTTGACCCCAAGCTTTCAATTCCTCATTAAAGGATACAAAAGGTTTGTCGGATTAACATATTTGTCTGTCATAGCTGGCTTTCAATTCCTCATTAAAGGATACTAATGCTTAGTGTTCCAGCCGCGGGCGCAATTCCCCAAAACTTTCAATTCCTCATTAAAGGATACTTCTACTAATAGCGAACTCGCCCGGTTTTCCAAGTCTTTCAATTCCTCATTAAAGGATACTATTAGCGAAAGCAAAATTCTTCTCACAAATCTCGGTCTTTCAATTCCTCATTAAAGGATACTTCGAAAAGTTATCCGTTGCTTTTTGAACGCCTGCGCCGCTTTCAATTCCTCATTAAAGGATACGCAATAAGGACAAGCCATGCTCACTCACCTATTTTTCCTTTCAATTCCTCATTAAAGGATACAAACTTCTTGACGTGGAAGCTTTGGTGAAATACTTCTTTCAATTCCTCATTAAAGGATACTTACCAAAACCGGAGCCGAGCGTGAGCATACCAATACAAGCCTTTCAATTCCTCATTAAAGGATACGTGTAAAAAGGGGAACAAGAAAAAGTAACTCCTGAGTTCTTTCAATTCCTCATTAAAGGATACTGACGTGTCATTTAACAGCGGAATATACACTTTAAGCTTTCAATTCCTCATTAAAGGATACCACCACTACTTCACCAATGTGCTCTATCCCTGCTACAATCTTTCAATTCCTCATTAAAGGATACCGGGAAAGTGTTAACAAAAGCGGACTCCGAATACTTAGCCTTTCAATTCCTCATTAAAGGATACCGGATTCTTTGCTCTCTGAGGCTACCACAGCAATGGAGGCCTTTCAATTCCTCATTAAAGGATACACGAACTCAGGAACAAGCTCAGCCAACCTCACAGCCTCGCTTTCAATTCCTCATTAAAGGATACTCTTCTGTAAGGGTCAAACGGCGACTCAGGTTGATACTTTCAATTCCTCATTAAAGGATACCAGGTGTGCCGCGCGCTACTTTGTGAGAATGGCTACTTTCAATTCCTCATTAAAGGATACAGGTGAGTAGCATGAGCAAGAGAAGTGAGATAATTTTTAACTTTCAATTCCTCATTAAAGGATACTGGTTGACGCACCAGAAAAGAACCCCTTTCAACCAAACTTTCAATTCCTCATTAAAGGATACACGAGGAATACCAAAGTCCTAAGCTCAACATCATCAACTTTCAATTCCTCATTAAAGGATACAACACAATTGTGTATTCACCATTCGAAGGTGTATAGCCTTTCAATTCCTCATTAAAGGATACTGTGTTAAGCACATAGAACTTAGACGTGTCGACGTCAACTTTCAATTCCTCATTAAAGGATACTGAATACGGTAACCTCTTAGACGGTTTGAACTACTTTACCTTTCAATTCCTCATTAAAGGATACACAACTACGTGGCTTGGGGCCCGATTGCGGACTATGGCTTTCAATTCCTCATTAAAGGATACAGGAGTGAACGTCAAAAGATGTTCAGTTCCTGGACCCTCTTTCAATTCCTCATTAAAGGATACAAGGTGAGGGGTACGCCGAATTTCCAGTTATATACCCTTTCAATTCCTCATTAAAGGATACTCTGGTTCAGACGTACACTTCCTTTCCGACGTATCCTTTCAATTCCTCATTAAAGGATACCGATAAAGTGGTTTATGTGCGAGTACGTGTAAAGGAAACTTTCAATTCCTCATTAAAGGATACGAATCCCGTCATGATAAAATGGTTCTTGTGTTACCTCTTTCAATTCCTCATTAAAGGATACAATAGTGCTTACAGATTTAGCCGTTGATGATAAAGCGGTCTTTCAATTCCTCATTAAAGGATACGGAATTTGTAAGAAAGATAATAATTCCTTCAAGAACTTTCAATTCCTCATTAAAGGATACCATACTTCCACCCCATATCCACCCAGATTAGGATAATACTTTCAATTCCTCATTAAAGGATACACGTCTCCTTGTTAGCCACAAAGAATGCGGCTGGGACTTTCAATTCCTCATTAAAGGATACTTACTGGTATGACCCACACGAGCGGAAGGTGTTTCTGGACTTTCAATTCCTCATTAAAGGATACCGAAGTGAAAGGAAAGTACTACCGCTTTTCTTGCTTCAAACTTTCAATTCCTCATTAAAGGATACGCTACTATTTTCGCCACTTTGTTTGTCGCTAGAATCCCTTTCAATTCCTCATTAAAGGATACTCATTTCGTCATTTGAATCACTTTCTTCACTTAAACTTTCAATTCCTCATTAAAGGATACAACAAAGCGAACAGCCTAGCCAATCGAGTGATTCAGACTTTCAATTCCTCATTAAAGGATACACAAGCGATCCACGTGATATTGTAATTCCTGAGGAGGGGCTTTCAATTCCTCATTAAAGGATACCTAAGTGGTACGTCGTGTCTGTTTCAACGCAAGGAGGCTTTCAATTCCTCATTAAAGGATACGGGGCGAGGTACTTGAAGTTTTGGGTGTCGAACAATGCTTTCAATTCCTCATTAAAGGATACGTGGACGTCGTGACTAGGCATATACATACATATTCAGACTTTCAATTCCTCATTAAAGGATACTTACACCCTGACAAGCCGAACCCGTTCAGGCAGTTCCTCTTTCAATTCCTCATTAAAGGATACTCAAGCTCAAGCTCGTCAAGCTGTGTCTAAAGAGTCTTTCAATTCCTCATTAAAGGATACTCGTGTTTAAGGCCTTTCACGCCCTCTGAAGCTTTCACACTTTCAATTCCTCATTAAAGGATACCGCAAATGAAAACAGTTTTAACGACATCGGTGGGGCTACCTTTCAATTCCTCATTAAAGGATACCAGGCAACACGGTCATCATACTAGTGAAAAGTAACGGCTTTCAATTCCTCATTAAAGGATACACTCGAAAAATCCATTTGCATCCTTGAACCCACTTTTCTTTCAATTCCTCATTAAAGGATACCTAAGAATGTTTATTATGTGTCGTGGATATCTAAGCTCTTTCAATTCCTCATTAAAGGATACAAAAAAATTATGCTTCACTCTTCCTCAGTAGTCATCTTTCAATTCCTCATTAAAGGATACAAAAAAGCAAAAAACCATTTACAATAACCATTAGGCGCTTTCAATTCCTCATTAAAGGATACAAAAGTGATAGCGCAAGACATTCTCGCTGGTTTGCACTTTCAATTCCTCATTAAAGGATACTTGTGCTTGCTGAAGGAGCAAGTGGTTTCATCAAGACTTTCAATTCCTCATTAAAGGATACTTACTAATAGTCAGACTTCTAGAGTCCTAGAATTTTCTTTCAATTCCTCATTAAAGGATACCGTGCCCCAAATCCGCCCCGTTTTTTCGTACGCTATCTTTCAATTCCTCATTAAAGGATACTTGAAGAAAGGAGAGTGAGGTGGGGTGGGTGGTGGGTTGTCAACTTTCAATTCCTCATTAAAGGATACCCAGAAGCGTCAAGTGGTGAAGTTACCCCAACATTCTTTCAATTCCTCATTAAAGGATACGACAAAACTAATAGTTACACTCGAAAAGCTTTTAGAAAGCTTTCAATTCCTCATTAAAGGATACGATGCGGTTGTGCGCAAAACCCTAGCGTGCATGGACGCTTTCAATTCCTCATTAAAGGATACAATCACGAAGGTTTGTTCATTGACTACACTGTCACGCACTTTCAATTCCTCATTAAAGGATACATTAATTATTATGACTTCACTAATCAACCAGAATTTCTTTCAATTCCTCATTAAAGGATACTATAATAATTCCGCCGGGCTGGAAATTTAGCAACTTCACACTTTCAATTCCTCATTAAAGGATACGAGACTAGGGCAGTCTGGTATGGTTATGAATCAACCTTTCAATTCCTCATTAAAGGATACAGAACCACAACACGTAAAGTGCTACCATTGCGGATATGAGTCTTTCAATTCCTCATTAAAGGATACCAATACCCATCGCTCAAGCTTCACTCACCCCAAAAAATCTTTCAATTCCTCATTAAAGGATACCAAACCTTACTGCACAGCAAATCGCTGACTACGTGAAAAACTTTCAATTCCTCATTAAAGGATACAAAGAAGCAAGAGGACGAGCAGCCAGAACACCAGGATGACTTTCAATTCCTCATTAAAGGATACCGGCGGGCGAGGTGGCTGACGCCTCCGGCGTCTCCCTCTTTCAATTCCTCATTAAAGGATACTGTATAACTAAATGACGCTGAGAAGGCAAAAGGATAAGCTGTCTTTCAATTCCTCATTAAAGGATACCAAAGGTTGTGGTGAAATTTGTCGTTAAGAATTTGTAACTTTCAATTCCTCATTAAAGGATACTTGGCGTCCTTACATTGACCAAGCGTTACAAGAAATTTTCTTTCAATTCCTCATTAAAGGATACACAAAAAGTTCAAGACTACATAAATGGGCGTGGTAAAAACTTTCAATTCCTCATTAAAGGATACCCAATACGCATTTGCAATCACTCAAAGCCTTTTTAGTATCTTTCAATTCCTCATTAAAGGATACAAATAAGCTTTGACATTCATTTTTCTCATCACCTATGTCTTTCAATTCCTCATTAAAGGATACCGGTTGATTGGCAAGCGCTCGAACAAGAATTAGTGAAAACTTTCAATTCCTCATTAAAGGATACCAAAGAATCAAGTGGTGAAGTGATTATTACGTTGTTGATTCTTTCAATTCCTCATTAAAGGATACGGGTTGTGGGTATTTGGGTATTACCCGCGCACCAGCCTTTCAATTCCTCATTAAAGGATACAAACTTTGGCGGAGGCGGTCGATTTGCCATTCTACCGCTCTTTCAATTCCTCATTAAAGGATACTTGCCATACTTTAGGGCAAAAGAGGGCGAAAATAGACTCTTTCAATTCCTCATTAAAGGATACCCAAAAAAGTGGTATAAGCAACACTTTGATGGACGCTTAGCTTTCAATTCCTCATTAAAGGATACCGGTGCGGGTTCGGGCGAAAAAGCCCTTAGCGTCCCGCACTTTCAATTCCTCATTAAAGGATACGCGTGGTGAATAACGATGGTGAAAAGAAGAGCTAGACAGCTTTCAATTCCTCATTAAAGGATACCGACACATCACAGGGTTATACCCGTATTATTACATAAACTTTCAATTCCTCATTAAAGGATACCTTTAGAACAGGAATTAGCGTCTCTGCCCAAAATATCTTTCAATTCCTCATTAAAGGATACCTTGATAAGGGTTGGGAGAAGAGTATAGGTACGAATATACTTTCAATTCCTCATTAAAGGATACGCTTGAGTTATTGGCGAAGGCAAAATTCTTTAGTCCTTTCAATTCCTCATTAAAGGATACACGCTTATCGGCTATGTTGCTCACAAATTCCTGAATTCTTTCAATTCCTCATTAAAGGATACTCGCCAACGCTTGTAGAACTTCTGCGCCCGTGATTCTTTCAATTCCTCATTAAAGGATACATGAAATTGGTGATAAATGACAACAACATACTTTATGACTTTCAATTCCTCATTAAAGGATACCATTCTTCTATTGCGTGCTAATCTACAAGACCGCATCTTTCAATTCCTCATTAAAGGATACAAAATCCAGAAATAGCGCGAGTTTCAGACGGGAAACTCTTTCAATTCCTCATTAAAGGATACCCTAGCACTGGAGGGGCAACAAGTATGGGAGAATTATACTTTCAATTCCTCATTAAAGGATACCCGCTCAACTTTGTGTTCGTTCCACAGACTCTAACAGCTTTCAATTCCTCATTAAAGGATACCTAACGAGTATAAGCACTATAGGCGTAGCAGGAGGAGGCCTTTCAATTCCTCATTAAAGGATACCCAACCGTTTTTCTTCCTCAAGAATTTGTTCATTAAAACTTTCAATTCCTCATTAAAGGATACAGGCAATCCGAACGGGGTCAAGCTGAACGCCAAAGTATCTTTCAATTCCTCATTAAAGGATACTATGCGCTTCCAAGTTTCGCTAGGACGCTTAAGATCTTTCAATTCCTCATTAAAGGATACATAAGCCTCAAGGGGTATAGAGTCGTCTAACGGTTCACCAACTTTCAATTCCTCATTAAAGGATACCAGCCCGCGCTCTTGCTCCAATTATAAACGCGTTAATCAACTTTCAATTCCTCATTAAAGGATACTAATTTAACGTCGACGTTAAGGGATCTAGAGGCTAACTTTCAATTCCTCATTAAAGGATACAGAAAGCTTCAATCAAACCACCGGCTTCGCATGAGGACTTTCAATTCCTCATTAAAGGATACTTAAACACATATAATTTCAGCGTTCAAGCGTTGGACGGCTTTCAATTCCTCATTAAAGGATACTTACGGCGACGCAGAAAGTGAGTACGTATACAGCACGTCTTTCAATTCCTCATTAAAGGATACAGGAGAAAAGGATGGTAGAACACTTGAGATGAATAGGCTCTTTCAATTCCTCATTAAAGGATACACGACAATTTTGACCTCATCGTGAGCGGTGAACTGCCCTTCTTTCAATTCCTCATTAAAGGATACCCGGCGATGTGCCTGAGTTTGAACCAGAAAAACTAACACTTTCAATTCCTCATTAAAGGATACCAGCAAAGCTTCTTAGTCCGCTTCTTGGCGCTTTGATAAACTTTCAATTCCTCATTAAAGGATACACTCGACAAAGTTGTCGACATGATTGAGGAGCTAGGGCACTTTCAATTCCTCATTAAAGGATACATGCGGATGATACCAACGGGCAGAATGACGAAATGTTCTTTCAATTCCTCATTAAAGGATACGAATCATAGGTAGCTCATTACCGCCATAAGCAACATTTCTTTCAATTCCTCATTAAAGGATACAATAGTCGCCGGGAGTAGCACCTGTTATTTCAACGGCTTTCAATTCCTCATTAAAGGATACCAGACCTATGTCACCGTTCGTACTACGCTATTTAGTCTTTCAATTCCTCATTAAAGGATACAGTTCTGAACGCTTCTTCCACTTCCTTTACACTCTGCTTTCAATTCCTCATTAAAGGATACTATCCAGGTCCTTTCAAGAACCGCCGACGCGCTTGCGACTTTCAATTCCTCATTAAAGGATACGGTGTTATAGTTGCCACACTCAGCGGGTGAAGGCTACTTTCAATTCCTCATTAAAGGATACTTGGGTAACCCGCT
>Ga0081529_113604_pt1 | contig 10365 bp, 6 predicted proteins | sample EchGeymetagenome_FD_71012 | JGI IMG/M metagenome (GOLD analysis project Ga0081529, IMG submission 71012) | Ferrous microbial mat and aquatic microbial communities from Echinus Geyser, Yellowstone National Park, USA - transect B T=78-80 C v2... ...
CTCCCAAGCCGCTGAATAAAGGCTAAAACACCCATCAACACTATAAACGCTGAGGGGATTAATAAACTTTAACTCGATATATAGTGCTATTGGGGTTAAGGAAGCCAACTTAAGGAGCCGTGAGGAGAAAAGCTAATAAGGTTGTTAGGCAGGAGTTAGGCGTTAAGGCCCCGGTAGTGTAGCCTGGTACAACACGCGGGCCTGTGGAGCCCGTAACCCGGGTTCAAATCCCGGCCGGGGCCACCAGAGAAAATAATGTAGCCCTCATTTGACCTTTCAATTTTGAGCCACCTTGTTACATTGCATTGTGCCTTTTACCGCTAAGTGGATTGAAATACATAAGATGATTTGAGCTTGCCCCATTAGCAATTAACCATCTCTATGAGATGTTCAATGGGTTTTATTGAGATTTTAGAGGGAGTAGTTAAATGTTACTAGAGTTAGAGTTAGTTTATCCCGAAAAATTAGCCATGGTAATCCATTATCTAAGATACAGAGAGAACTCAATACTGAGAGACGAATTACTAGGTAATATCGTTAAAGGAGTGCTCAAGCACATGAATTTAGTTAGAGTTAGAACAATAACATAACAATAGACATAGTAAAACTCAAGGATATGATAAATGAGCTTAACACATCAGGGATAAGAAGAAAACTATGGACCTCACCATACTACTACGCAATGAAATCAATGCAGTAAAAGAATGCACAGACAATAATAAACAAATTAAAAACCAGGGCTAGAGCATGTAATGAAGTTTTAAGATATCCTTAATAATATACGCGACCTTGGGGTAGAGTTTGGGTGATATGGCAACATCGGAATCATCACGCTTACTTAGCTTAAGTAGGTCATCAAATAACACACTAAGTGTGCTTGGGAAATAAAGAAGAAACTCTCTAAATAATTCCTTACTTGGTGGTATGGCGTACGTCGATATTAACCACATGGATACTGGCTTATAATTCCACGTTGCAAAAAACACCGCCTCATATTGTCTATCACCCTCACTAATAACCATAGCCTTACCGAACTCCTCAAGGACTTTAAACGCATCATTAACCCACCTATTGCAAACCCTAACCAAAGGAGGCAACTTAGGTGGCCACTCATTAAGAAGCATGTAACCCTCCAGGCACCTATTTCGCCTAATCACCGCGGTATCCTCATACTTATCCATCGTTATCCCATTGTTTTAAAATATTTAAATTACTTTTTCACAATTTAGCTGAGATGGCATGAGCAATTATGAGTTAGAGTTTCAAATTAGGGAAATCATCATATATGCATTAAAAAGGAGAGTTAATTATGAGGGATTCGTAAAGGCTATTGTAAAGGCTCTATACCCCAATCTAAGTATTTACGCAGAGCCTGAACTGGTAAGGAAACTAAAGGCACTCATAGAGCTTATAAATAATACTGAAAAACCAAAGACTCCGTATGATGTGCCAATTGAGGAGGCTAAACAAATAACTGCAAACTGGAAAGGCTCAAGATATTTAGTCGACGACCTAGGTCTTCCTGAGATCTACGAAATACTACGCTATTCAATGCAATTAGGTAGAAACATTAACCTGGCAAGAATTCTTGCTTTCATAAACCCATGGGGTAATACAGCTGCATTTAAGCTAGCATTCGATGAAGGTTCAATGAGGGAAATAGCCAGGAACTACGTAACTGACTTTATAAGAGGGCAGGATGAACTTGTTCATGAAATATTCGGTAAATTCATGAATATCGAGGACTTAATATCAAGTATGAATAATAAATTGAGAACAAATATTATTCACTTAGTAAAACATGACTTAGAGATTAAGGATAATAGCTTATTGATAATGGCGGATCATGGATACGACATTGAGTGCGAAAGCGCAATGTGTAGGCTATGCCATGGAAATGGTTGTATAAAACCCATATTTTCTTTAATAACACCACTAGTGATATTAAGGTGACTAAGTTGATTCCGGCTTCCTATAACTAATCTTTCTACCATCTCTCAACTCAGCGTATGCACTTTCCACAGAGTTTCTGGACATATTCAATATCGTTATTGCTTGCGATGCCTCATTCCCACTACTGACCTTAATCCTGAGCGTAAGCGTAATTAAAGCAATATTATTGGGGCTCTTAATTGCGTTTATGAAATCACTAATATCATCAAAGCTTTGCGCAGGTAACTGCTGCACTGTACCTTCAGATATAGTACCTCCTGTAGTGGGTGTCCCCACCTCAACAGTTTCTTCACCCGTTCTCTTAACGTTGAATTTAATCACATTTTGATCCTCTATTATCTCAATCTTATCACCATGCCTCTCCTGAACCTCTCTTTTCAACTCGTTTAAGAACCTATCATACACAGGCCTATAGAATATGAATTGCTGATTACCGATAAAAACCATTGGTCTATCCTTAGGCACCTGGTATTCATTACCCTCGTCCACATGCTTCGTTACCTCATTCACATACATCATAACAAGCGCATCATTATATTTAAATTCATACCCTACTACCTTAGCGGTTGCTTCCGCATAGCTCATAAATAAATAACCCGAACCCGACGTAATTGATTGATCCAACTCCTCCTTAGCTTGTTCATAACTCCTTACCATTGCCCTGACCTCCATTGATTTAATAGTATACTGATTAGTCATATTGTATGTTTTTATGGTACCGTTCACATGATCATAGTAATAAATATCACCTAGCATTATTGCAATACCTCTCATGAGTTGGCTCAGTGCTGTTTTCATCTCATCATTAGCCACATTTACGTAATCCTTCTTTATCTCATCGATAAGTCTCTGCTCTAACTCCCTTTCGTATTGCGCCCCTGCTCTCTGCACTAAGTCCCTCCCAACTTCCCTCAGGTATTTCTCATCAAGTAATGCCTTGAGGTCAAGTAAAGCCTCATACCTGGATATATAATCAACAAAGAGATTATATGCATCATTACTTAAGTTGAATTTTACAACAACAGGCATAATTACCTTGCTAGTCAAGCACTTAATACCCTCCTCAATTTCATGCTCATCATCATTGAATGTTATTACTACGAGTAACTTATTTTGAGGATTACCTAACCTGCCTTCCTTGCATAACTCAGATAATTTATCGGTTATTCGAAACTCCACCCACTCAAGGGCGTTACCAATCCTCGATATAATACTGGAAAGCTCACTCTTAACTATGTCTATTTTCTCCGCGTCTTTCTTATCAAAATGTTTCTTCCCGTTTTCTTCAATTAAGTCGTAGAGAAGGGTCCTAGGATTGATATACGGCGACACCACATAGACGACCTCATTACCTACTGAAACCTCCCTAATATAAGGTAGGTTACTGAGCTTGGGCATGATGGTGCTCAATATATCACCTGGGTATTTCTTTTCCTCGAGTATAGGCTCAATAGATCTTCTAACCCAACTTTCCGCTGATAATACAACCTCCTTACTACCCCTAAGTGCGAAAAGTAACTTATGTACATCGCCAACAATAGAACCAGTGAAAATAGCATTAACCATGTATTTAAGAATCGATTCTTCTACATCGTTCGAAGCAAGCTTTTTGGCATAATTAATAATAAAATCATAATTAGACTTATACATAGTAGCTAGAGCTTCGCTCAATACCAACGCGTCAATGACGTGCTCATCAAAGTGTGCAGGTGTGATCCTAGAGTCACCAAGGTTACACGCATTTAATGCGAATACTGCAGAAGCCTTAATTAAACCCCTTAGGTGTTGTGCATCGGGGAAGTCGGTGTCTGCCTTAATTACCCTGCCCACGAAATCCCTGAAATTGTCGTGAAAGGCATTGTTGCAATCGTATTCATTTAAGCCAAGCCTGGTGCATATTACATTCATGGCGTCATCAATATTTAACCACTTGGTCTCCACCTGGGATATTACACGACTTATTTGATCCTCAAAGAACTTAACCTTATCCACTAAGGCCCTATCAACCTGACTTCTATTACTTTGCCACCACTCATAGTCACTCCTAGCACCGGCTATTAAAGCAATAATGGCTGAACGATAACTAGTTGCAATTGCCCTTCTACGATCAATAAATGTTCTGATGAAATCCAGTAACCTAGTTATGAGCTCCGCGTTAATTGAGCCTTGAGCCGCCTCCCTAACACCATAGTAGAATTCATCTATCAGCCAAATAACATCCACTCTATTATTAATCTTCTCCGCGAAATCCAATGCATTCGGTAGGCAATCGTATATTGTACGATCTATGCAACCTTTATTCAAGTAATTCTCAAGTTCCTTCGCTACAGCGCTATCACCGACACACTTAAGTGATGCTACCCATGCGCTCACTTGCTCACGGAAATTCTTAGTCCTGAAGTCAAGCGGGAATACAACTACGGGCTTACGCCCATTACCTATAAAGTCATAGTTGGGATCGAAATTACTTAGGTTACCAGAGATTTCACGTACCGTAGTAGGATCATTAAAATAAAGGCATGGTAAGGTGTAGAAGAGGTGGTAAAGTAATGTTAAAAGATGGGTCTTACCACTACCCATATCAAGATTTAAGGAAAGGACTTTAGTCCCTCCGGAAATTATCGTGCCAGTCACATCCCTTACTACGCTCTTAAAGGTCTCTGTTGGATATGTAATTCTTATGAAATCGATTGGATTAGCGAATCCATTCAATTTTCCGCCAGTGATTATCGCTGAAATTACGGAACCAAGGCTTGGCGCTAAATCATCGGTACTTTTACTGGCTAATTCCTCAAGAGTCTTCCTCCTTCTGCATAATGTGCTCATAACGCACCACCAATAATTCTTGTAATAGTTTCTGCATCGCTTTTAAGCATTGGCCTAAGTTTATCAGTAGCCAATTCAAGCATGTAGTAGGCATAGGCGAGCGCATCCCTACTAAACTCCTTGATCATGAGCTCCGCGGACCTTGGACCCAACTTGCTTAACACATTATCAATCTTAAAAATAGCGCTCAAAGCATCAATAATCAACCCCTTACTTATTGTCCTTATGACATCGTCAGGACTCTTTAACGTGATGGCGCTACTCTGTGGCTTAACAATTAGGGCCTTAAGATTAGCCCTCATTATCTGCGATAACCTATTCGCTATATCAAACGGTATCCTATACATGCCCTTCTCATCAATTACGGAGAGCAAAAGTAGGAATAGATACAGCCTACTGTTTGCGTCCATCGACGATATTGGGGTGTACTTAATACCCTTAATCTCAGCGAGGGACTCTAGGAACGCATTTACGGAGACTGAAAGCGCCTTATTAACCATGGATATGTATGATGCCTTAATGCTTTGCCGGTCAGCAGCACCCATCATGTTAAACCTCGTTACTGCTGCTAAACCATTGGCAATAGACATTACCGCAACCTCCCTAAGTATACCAAAACCATACTGCTTCAGTAACGCTTTGGCACTTGAGCTACTTGCTTCGTAAATGGCCCCAATAAGCCTGGGATCATCATAACTATTAATCAGTATTCTCTTCTCGGCACCTGGCCTTGCCACTATTAGTATGCTTGTAAAGAATGCCAATGTTTCAAGTGCAACCCTTCTTTGAGGTGACTGGCTCCATACCTGCCAAGCCCTAGTTATCAAGTAACCAGAATTGTAGAACCTAAGGAACAGCTCCTCCCAACCCTCCAACTTACCATATGTATACCACATGGCGAGTAACCCATCATCCTTAAGAACCTTAAGCGCTTCACGTAGAAACGCCTCAATCCTGTCTCCAAACCTTGAGTACTCACCAACCCTACTGGGTGGTGGCCCCCTAATCTCATGCCTCCTAGGTAGTTCTGAGTTATACGGTGACCAATCAAGCTTAATCCTTTCAGGCGGGAATAACTGGTCGAGCACGGGCTCCAGTGCCCTTTGTAGGATTTGCCAGAAGAACTCCATTATTCCCGAGTAATCATGCTGGTCATAATACGGAGGATCAACATGTATCACGTCCACACTCTTAGCAGGCAAGTGTTTACTCAGCTCAGTCGAATCCCATAAATAAACAGCATCAGCACCATCCCTCCACAACCCCTCCAAGCTCTCAGCAAGGAGCCTAAGGACAGGGAGCACGCCACCAGCTGTTAAGTAGTACTTGCTTGACTCAGCAATATCAACCTCGAGAGCCCATGGGATGTTTACACTTGGCGGAATAGCTTCTACGAAGTCGTAACCAAGAGAGGCTTTCCTACCAAGTGCATACTGCGAGCCAACCAAATCGCGGATAACTTCCTTGCTAGAATTCCATTGTGCTAAAATATTGTTGTAATCGAATGTCTTACTTATCGCAAGTGCTAAGTAGAGAGCAACAGCTGCGCCTAATTCGCCATGTTTTTTCGCAAGATCTTCCGCTCTCTCCCTAACATACTTAATCAATTTATAAAGCACAAATAGTTGCCTTGGGTTGAAGAGGTAGTGCCAATGGGTTAAGCCGTAATTTCTGACGTCCTCGAAGATCTCGTTACCTCTGGGTATTTCTGATGTAGGTAGTATGTATAATACATCGCCGTTCATGGCTAACTTAGCTAGGTCCTGGGCTGCCTTAACGAGTAAATCTACGTCGTCCTGCGTGACTTCGCGGTAATTACCTTTAACCTGAACTACGACAGGTATGTATACGTCTCTAACCTCCTCGGCTACTTTTTCATCACCACTTAATAACCTATCAATCAATTCTCTATGCTTTTTAACCCAATCCTTTCTCAGTGACTCAATGCTTATTGGCGCTTTACAGTGTGGGCAGGTTGTTATTGGTAGTGGTTGTTCCTTAACTAGTTTTGCCCTGACTTTTTTATCGGGAGTTATCTCGAATTTATAGTAAATATCCTTATCCCCTGATAATAGGGGATTCTTGACTAACGGTACTACGCCACCGCAGGTGTGGCGTGCGCCTAGGACATAAATGATACCTCTCGCGTCGTCTGGATAATACTTGGAAAGTTCGTTTTTTGCGTACTCTATTAGTTTTTTCGATTCCTCAAGCACTAGTTCGAAGAGTCTTTTCCCATACTTGGCTGGGAACTCTATGGTTGCCCTGAGTAATAGGTATGATATTGGGTTGCTGTCCCCAGTAATTACTCTGAATCCTAGCCTTAGTGCTTCGAGTGGTATTGAGCCTCCGCCAGCCATCGGGTCTAGTATTGTTATGGACTTTGGATCTGCATTGATTAGTTTCCTCACGAGTTCTCGATCTGGGTTAACCATGTACAGTGGTGCTAATTCATTCCTCAATTTCACATGCTCCTCAAGCTTCTCGAAACCTACTGCCTTCTTGAAGGTCTCCAAGTCTACATCAGTACTTAACACTGCGGCAAGAGTAACAGCCCTGGCACCTGATGTTGGTATTCTAGCTGGGTAATAATGGATATTATGTACCTTGGGTAGATTATGTCCCTTCCCCTCTACACCAAGTAATTGAGTTAATTCGTTTTTAATGTCCTTAGGAATCATTTTTAAATTCGCCATCTCATACATGGAGATTACATTAACCTCCTTCACTGGAAATGAAACTTCTAGTAATCTTTGGCTCATTTAACTTAATTTAGGTCTTAATTCTTATTAAGCTTTCTCTACTCTTGAAGAATAATGCTTGGTTATGTACTTCAGCTCTCTTACTAGTTCGAGTGCCTTGTCTCGTATTGCTTCGAAGGTTTCATGGTTCTTAATTATCCTATACGTGTACTCATCTATTACAGCTGTGGCTAGCCTTAGCTTCTTGTCAGTATAACTCGTTGTTAGTAGATACTCCGCTATCTTGCTATAGTCTAGCGATTGTAATACGCCTGCTGGTTCCCTCTCCCATATCTTGACTGTGTCCGTTGTTGCGAAGCCCATTAGGTGTTGTGTGTTTATTCCGTGGGTTATTCTTATGGTTGCGAAGAGCATTGTGACCGCTGCCTGGTTTATCACGGCCTTATCACCGCTTATCGGTACTTCATACCCATATGTGTAGTATCTGTATGAACCGACCAGTGGTGCGTCGTGTATCATTATTTTAATTGGTTCCTCATACTCATTTAATGAGAATTGATGCTCTACAACCCACATAACACCCTCAGGCCATTCCCTTAGCATTCCGAAGCCATTTGGTACATAGGCGTTTACAAGTACCCTACCCTCTAGCCTACCCTTCTCCAGATCCTCCTCTATGCTTGGTTTTTCACCAATTGAGTACTTTATCTTTATGTACCTGTTCAATGCACTACTTAGCCACGGGATGCCTTTGGCGATTTCCCTAACCCTGTCTATACTTACTTCCCTAACCTTATTACCCACTATGTCTATTGCAATGCTTGAGTTTACGAGGTCTATATTGCCCGGTTGGTAGTACTCCACTACATCCCTCTTCGATACTGAGACGTCGATTGGTACTCCATTTACGTAAAGCATGTACTGCGATAAACCATAATTGTAGAATTGAATATTCCTCCAAACACTCCTTGCCTGCTTCCTATCCAGGTTAAAGGTCAACAATCCATAGTCATTCCCGTGCCTAAATGTTTCGTAAAGTGCGCGGAAAAGTTCAAGGTACTTATTACTGCTGACCCTCATGTAGCTTGACGGGCCTATACTTACCCACTCGCTTAATCCCTCGTTTATTATTTCTTTGTCCATGTCCTTCACAGGGATTATGACAGTTTCAGTAAATGGTATCTCCAACCTCCTACCCTTCCTACCCTCCCTCTGTATGTAGGTCATGGGTTCCCTAGGCAATCCATAGTGAATAACCCGCGCCACCATCCCAATATCGATACCTTGCTCAAGCGTTCTTGGCGATACCACAACCTTTATGCTACCGTTCCTAAGCCCCTCCTCAACCTTAATCCTCCTGTCCCTACTAAGTCTTGAGTGGTGTGTGGCTATTGGGCAGTCATCACATCTCGCCTTAACTTTTCTTCGTATCTTCTCCGCAGTATTTATTGTTTCGGTAAATATTATTGTTACAGCATCCTCACCCCTCATTAGTAACCTTGTTATGTAACCTATGAAGTCCCCTCCATCGGCTACGTAGGTAATGTTTCTACGCCTGAACGGCGCACCCTCGATGACTTTTGCATCCTTACCATTTATTGATTCTAGTTCACTCTTTAATTCATTTACTCCTTCCAATGTTGCGGTTAGTATTGCGATTCTGGGGTGTGAATACTCCCTAGAGATTATCCTAAGCATTTCGAGTAGGAACTGTTGCTGGGTAAGGGTGTAGAATGCGAATTCATCAATCACCACGAGGTCTAATGCTCCAAGATACTTCGCTAGCTTTCCCCTCCTGGACTTTATAACAGTCACTAGGTATGCAGGGTTTGTGATTACAACACTATTCTCCATGTCTAATTCATCAGCATCCGCATGAATTTCCCCAACACTTCTGGGTATGCCTGCATCGGTTAATTGCTTTGCATAGGTTCTCAACCTCCTCACCTGGTCATTTGCAAGCGCCTTATTCGGGTAAATCACGAGAGCCTTGAAGCCGGCTATCAATGCAGGTATTGCCCACGCCTCAGTCTTACCCGAGCCCGTCCCCGCCGTGAGTATTACATTTCTACCGAACAATAAAGCCTCAGCCGTAGCGCATTGGTGAGCGTACATCTCCACATCAGCAATAGGTAAGGCATTAACAAAATCCCCGAAGAAGTCCCTAAATCGCTTTCCACACAATAATGGCACAACCCCTTCGCTAAATTCCTCATGCAAAATCCTAAAACCAGAACTGATCAGCATATCCCTACTTAAATCAACATGTAAATTCTTCACCATGCAATTTACTAGTAGCATTGCTTAAATTCTTTATGAACCTCAACACTCATCTCATGTGTAAGGACAAAATATCAACAAGATATTCCATGTTTTTAGTAGGCATTGTCTGGTGGGAGTGATGCTGCGATTATACCCTGGCCAGTGGCTTCCTTATCTATCCAGAAGACTACCTCCTAATGCGGTGGCCTGCATGAGCCCTTCTTAACGCTGGAATAATTATTGATGACGCCGATTGGGCTACTACGTTCAAATAGCGTAGGCATCGGTTTAGTTAAATGTGTTAACTTACCCTAGCATTTTTGAGAATTCAAGCCGCTCACGTGGACTGACGTGTAAGTGTATTACATGTTGAAGTGAATAATTGCCTTAAATATCGCGTAGATGTGACCCTTGCTATGTCTTGGAATTGGTATGATTATGAGGATTGGGAGGGGTTCTTGGACACGGCGCTTAGGGTGCTTGCATCCTTGGCCATCTCCTCAATCTTAGGCATATTTGCTAAGGTCATTGTTTACATGCCAATCATTGTATTATCAATTATTCAATCCGCAGTCCAGCCAATACTGGGTAGTGGATTCGTGGGTTTTAATGCTGGCTTATT